>JGI12186J15620_100318_pt1 | contig 31355 bp, 27 predicted proteins | sample FosCloommunities_FD_15620 | JGI IMG/M metagenome (IMG submission 15620) | reverse complement strand
AATTCGAGCTCGGTACCCGGGGATCCCACGTACAACGACACCTAGACCACGACCCCGCCATTGGCTGGCTATCGGAGGAGAGCCTTGACGACCCGGCGCGGCTCGCCTTGCGCTACGTTTGGGTCGTCGATCCGATCGATGGAACCCGCGGCTATATTGCCGGCTCGCCCGATTGGGCGGTATCAGCCGCCCTGGTCGAGCAGGGGCGCCCGATTGCGGCCTGCCTGTTCGCCCCAGTCCGGCAGGAGTTCTTCGTGGCCACGGCCGGCCGCGGCGCAACGCTCAACGGGGCGGCGATCGCCACCACCTCGACAGCAAGCTTGAAGGGCATGCGCATTGCCGGACCGAAGAATTTCATCGAGCGCATGGCGAAGGTCGTGGCGCCATTGACGATCGAACCGCGGCTGCCGTCGCTGGCGCTGCGGCTTGCGCGCGTGGCGCAGGGGGCGATCGATGCCGCGATTGCCGGCGGCAATAGCCACGATTGGGACCTTGCGGCGGCTGATCTTTTGGTGCACGAAGCGGGCGGGGCGCTCACCCCGTTCAACGGCAAGGCGCTGATCTACAATCGCCCTGAGCCGCGGCACGGGATGCTTGTGGCCGCTGGGCACGGCCGGCATGCCGCGTTGCTGCAGCTCCTGAAAAATCCCCACCTCGCGCGTTCCCCCACATGAGCGCGCGGAGCGGGGATGCGGGGACTCGGTCGATGCGGCAGGCGCCCACGGGTGGATCGTCTCCTCGCGATCGTGGTCGAATCTGATGTCGGACACAGACAAAAAGCCCGTACCTCAGCTCCTCCATCTGGTCTTCGGCGGCGAGTTGGTCAGCCTGGAAACGCTCGAATTTAAGGACCTCGACAAGCTCGACATTGTCGGCATTTATCCGAACTACGCCACCGCCTATGCGGCGTGGAAGGCGAAGGCTCAGAGCAGCGTGGACAACGCGCAGATGCGATACTTCATCGTGCATCTGCACCGACTGCTCGATCCGGAAGCGACGCTGTAATGTGGCGCTGCCGCACGCTCAAGGAGAGTTGAGTTTGCCGGATCATCTGCCGCTGGTGCTGCGGCTCTACCAGCTGGCCTGCGCAGCAGCGACGCCGCTGACCGCGCGGCTCCTTGCGCTGCGGCTCGACCGCGGCAAGGAGCATCCGACGCGAATGTCGGAGCGGCGCGGCGAACCGAGCCTGCCGCGCCCGGTCGGTCCGCTGATCTGGGTGCATGGCGCCAGCGTCGGCGAGATACTTGCCGTCGTGCCGCTCATTGGGCGCATGCGCGAACAGGATTTCTCGGTGCTTGTCACCTCGGGCACGGTCAGCTCGGCGAGGCTCGCCGCGGAGCGCCTGCCGGCGGGCGCGCTACATCAATTCGTTCCGCTCGACGCGCCGCAATTCGTCGCCCGCTTTCTCTATCATTGGCAGCCCGACCTGGCGCTGTTCGTTGAATCGGACTTGTGGCCCAACCTCATCCTCGGCTGCGCGCGGCGAAATATCCCGATGATCCTGGTCAATGGCCGCGTTTCCGAGCGGTCCGTTCGCCGTTGGCGGCTCGCCCCCACCGTGATCGCGGCGCTGCTCGGCCACTTCGATCTCTGCCTCGCCCAGTCGCCCGCCAACGCAGAGCGCTTCTTGCGGCTCGGCGCACCGCACGTTGCCTCGACCGGCAATCTCAAGCTCGATGTGCCCCCGCCGCCGGTCGACCGGACGACGCTTTCGCGGCTAAGCGCTCTCGTCGGGCTGCGCGACGTGATCGCCGCGGCCTCCACGCATCCGGGCGAAGAGGCTGCAATCATCGCCGCTCATCAGCGGCTGCGCACCACGGCGCCGGGCCTGCTCACGGTCATCGCACCGCGCCACCCGGAGCGCGGTCGGGCCATCGCCGACATGGTCAAAGAAAAAGGCCTTTCGGTCAGCCTGCGCTCGCGCGGCGAGCAGCCCAAGCACGACGTCGACATTTACGTTGTCGACACCATGGGCGAGCTCGGCCTCGTCTACCGGATCGCACCCATCGTGTTCATGGGCGGATCGCTGGCAAGCCACGGCGGACAAAACCCGATCGAAGCCATCAGGCTTGGCGCCGCGATCTTGCACGGCCCGAACGTTTGGAATTTCGCCGAGATCTACGGCACGATCGATCAAGCGCGGGGCGCCGAACGCGTAGCCGACGCAGAAGCGCTGGTCGCGCGCTTGAGAGCGTGGCTTGCCGATCCGGTTGCGCGCACCGCCGCGGCCAACGCCGCGGCGGCGTGTGTCGAAAACCTCGGCGGCGCGCTCGAGCGCACATTTGCGGCAATCGAGCCTCATCTTAAGCAGCTTCGGCCCGGGCAGCGCGCGTCCTGAAGGCGAGCGCTTGTCTTTTTCGGGCTTTGGTGTCGCTTTGTTTGGTGGAAACATGCGCGAGCCAGCCTTTTGGTGGCAGACCCGAGGCGGACCCCTGCCCATCCGCTTGCTCAGTCCCTTGGCGGCGGCTTACGGCGCTGTGGCTTGGTTGCGCCTAAAGGCGCACGGGCGCAGCGCCGGCGTGCCGGTGGTTTGCCTTGGCAATTTCACTGTCGGCGGCGGCGGCAAAACACCGGCGGCGCTCGCCGCCGGCCGGCTTCTGCTCGCGGCACACGAACGGCCCTTTTTCTTGAGCCGCGGTTATGGCGGACGCCTTGCCGGACCCGTTCTGGTGAATCCCGCCGTACACGGCGCCGCCGATGTCGGCGACGAGCCGCTGCTGCTCGCGCGTTTGGCACCCACGATCGTGGCGCGCGACCGCGTCGCCGGCGCGGCGGCGGCGGCATCCGGCGGCGCCAGCGTCGTGGTGATGGATGACGGATTACAAAATCCGTCGCTGCACAAGGACCTCGCGATCATCGTGGTCGATGGCCGCCGCGGCATCGGCAATGGCCGCATTTTTCCGGCCGGTCCGCTGCGGGCACCGCTCGAAAGCCAGATTGCTCGTGCCCATGCGCTCCTCCTGGTCGGTCCGCCGGATGCCGCCGCCGCCGTCGTGGCGATGGCGCAGCGCCGCCTTCTGCCCGTATTGCACGGCCGGATCGAGGCCGATCGGCAAAGCCTCGCCACGCTGACCGGACGCAAGATCCTGGCCTTCGCGGGCATTGCCGATCCCCAAAAGTTCTTTGCAACTGTGGCCGAGGCGGGTCTTGTCGTCGCCGAGCGGATAAGCTTTGCCGATCATCATCGCTACACGCCGGCCGAGGCCCGAACGCTGCTGGAGAGGGCACAAGCGCAGAATCTCCTCCTGCTCACCACCGAGAAGGACCATGCCCGGCTCACCGGCGACCGGCGGCTTGCCGGCCTTGCCGAACGCGCCGCCGTATTGCCGGTACGTCTCGTCATCGAAGAAGAAGCGTGGTTTCGCGACCTGATATTTAAGGCGCTTAAGCGCCGCGGCATTGGCGAAAAGTCGCCCGCCGCCGCAACGGGCTGTTTTTAAAGGCTGTGCGGCTCGCTCCGCGTGCGCGGTACTGTGATACCCCCGGCCATGAAACCTAAAGCCGCTTGGGCAATTGTCTTTTACCGGCCGCACACGTGGAGCAGCCCAATGCGCACCGTCCTCATCCTGATCCTGCTAGCCGCGCCATGCGCCGCATTGGCGCAGCACGCGGGAACCCCGCACCAGCAGGCCGCCTGCCGGCCCGATGTGCTGCGTTTTTGCCACGGCATCCGCGACGACTATGACGTCGCCGATTGTCTGCGCGCCCATGCGAACAGGCTCAGTCACAGCTGCCGAAACGTCATCGAAGGACAATGATAGCGCCGCTTGGCGCCCTGCTTCGTGCTTGCGCCTGCCGGCGCTACTTTTTCTGCGCGCCGGCGGCATCGTGCCGCCGCAGCACCGCTTCCGGCGAGGCGTAGGCTTCTTGCAGATCGACGCTCCAATAGCGCAGCTCCTCGAGGGGGATTTCGGCACCTGTCACGGCGCAGCGCACGTACACCCCCGGCCGGATCACGCGAAAATCACCATCGAGATATCTGACCTCGGCCTCGCCGGGCATGGGCGCCGAACGATCGGTACGATTGAGCAAATCAATCTCCTGCAAAGCTAAAGCTGTCTTCCCGGCTGCGGCGCGAAGCCAAACATAGTCGCTCGGACGCGGCGGCGAAACCCTCGCACATGTGATCATTCCCAGGTGCGCGGCTGCGCCAGCCGTGCTAGGACGACACCAGGGCGGCGCCAATTGAACTTGCCGAGATGGCTGCCAAAGCTTTCCTCTCTGTGCTGGCCGGAGTCGCCCTTTGGGCGGCTACCGCTGCCGCGTCCGAATCTGTCGATATCCCCGCCGGCAAAACGACGCTCCACGCCACGCTTTACCGACCGGACGGGACGGGCCCATTCCCGGCCGTCATCGCGCTGCACGATTGTGGCGGCCTCAACCGCGAGGCCGCAGCCGACGCGGAGCTCTACGACCAATGGGCTAAGCTTCTCGTTGCCGACCGGTTTGTCGTGCTGTTCCCCGACTCGTTCGGCTCGCGCGGCCTCGGACCGCAATGCGCCGCGCGCAAGGGATTGGTACGGACCTCCCGCGAGCGGGTCGCCGATGCTAATGCCGCGCGCCACTGGCTGCAGAGCCAGCCCTATGTGCGCTCGGACCATATCTCGCTCCTGGGCTGGGCGAGCGGCGCCATCGCCGCGCTGTGGACGGTGCGGCCGAACGCGGCGCCGCGCGACGGCGGCGCAGATTTCCGCTCGGCCGTGGCGCTCTATCCGGGCTGCCGGCGCCTGCGCCAGACCGCATGGAGCGCCCGTATCCCGACCCTGATCCTCACCGGCAGCGCCAACGACAGGATGCAGGCCTCGATCTGCCAGCAAATGGTCGCCGACGCCCGCGGCCGCAGTGCGCGTGCCGAGATCATCGTCTATCCGGGTGCCCATTTCGACGGCACCAATCCGCCGGTGCTGCTCGACACCGGCCGGGCACTCTCAGCCGATCCGCCCGGAAAGGCGCGGCGCGGCATCAACCCGGCGGCGCGGAACGACGCGCTCAAACGCGTGCCGAAATGGCTGGCACGCTAGCCGACGCCGATGTCCGGAAGCGGAACCGCCATGCGTCCTCATGTCCGCAAGGCTCAATTTGCGGCGTCGTTGCAATCTAAATTAAAAGCCGCCGCTTACCGGTCATCGGGCTCACTAGCGGGCTAAGCTCCGAAAGCTCGGCCGAATATTACCGGCTGATCAGCCAATCGTTCGGCTCGGCGGCCTGCGTTCGGCACGCGCCTGACGTGGTCGTTCGATTTCGGCGAGACGGAAGACTTGCAGCATGCAGGCGGATGGGACAAGGCGACGATGCTGATGGTCGACGCGGCGTGCCGGCGCGAGAACGGCGGCGCCGAATTCATTCAGATCTGTTCGAACACCATGCAGCGCATGGCCGATGCGATTGCGGCGGTGGAAAGTCCGCTCCTGCATATCGCCCATCCGACCGGCGCGGAGTGCAGACAGCGCCATGCCTCTATTCGACACTACGAGTCTTCACGTCGAAGCGGCCCTCGAGCGCGCCTTGTCCGCCCAATCATTGCCCGATTGTGCTGGCTGATGGCCGCGGCCGGCCGGCGGTTCGCAAAATTGCAATGAAAGTCTGCTACCCGCGGGCTGATCGTTCCGCCACGCCCAAGCCCAACCCCGAGTATCGCATCATTGCCATGCCGATAGTTAGACCTGCGCGCCGCGCCTTTCTCAAAACCGCCGCGGCCGCCGGAGCCGCCAGCCTGATCGAGACGCCGTTTGCGCCGCTGTTGTGGGCGCAGTCGCCAGCGCCGCAGGATTTGTCCGGCCTACGCAGCAAGATCGACCATATCGTGGTGATCTACCAAGAGAATCGCAGCTTCGATCATTATTTCGGGGTATATCGATCGCCGCACGGCTCGACTGTCGAAGGCATCCTCGATCGTGACGGCAAGGTTGATGCCCGCTTTACCGGCACACAGCGGTCGCCGGACGGCGCGCCCTACAAATATCTGCCGGTGCCCTATCAGGTTCCCGGTTTTGCCGGCGCCCGGCTCGAAAACCGCCCGTTCCACTTGAGCGCCTACCTGCCGCCCGGCGACAATGTCCCCTGGGACCCGCTGCACCATTTCTACCGCATGTTCGCGCAGATCGACCGCGGAAAAATGGATTATTTCGTGGCGCTCGCGCTGACGGGGAAGCATGTCTTCTCCAGCAAGGCGGAGAATTTGACCCCGGCGCAGAAGATGATGGCAAACTCGACACCGTCCGCCGCCGTGCTCGGCTACTACACCCGCGAAGACCTGCCGGATTACTACCGTCTCGCCGACGAGTATGTGCTGTTCGACCATTTCTTTCAGGCGATGTCGGGGGGATCGACCGGCAACGCGCTCTACCTCGTGGCCGCGCGCTCGGCGGTGTCGTCGACCGCGCCGCAGAACAAGATGGGCAGCCTTGAGCCGCCAGTCTTCGATCGGCCGTACGACAAGCACGGCATCCTGATCAACGACCTGCCGCCGATCAACGGCCCGACCGAAACCTATATGGGCGACATCGATATCTCGCCGCCGCCCGAGGAACAGACCTATCCGACCATCGCCGACCGCCTCGAAGGCGTGTCGCAATCGTGGGCCTGGTACAACGAGGGCTGGGAGACCGTGAAGCCATGGGCATTGAAAACGGCGTTCGGCCCCGGCGACGGCTCGGTAGTGATCGATAATCCCGAAGGCTATTTGCCGCACCACAACCCGTTCCAATATCTGCCGAGCTGGGCGCGGAACGTGAAAGCCGGCCGCATGCGCGACATCGCCGATTTCCTCGATGACGCCAAGCAGGGAAAGCTTCCAGCCGTCGCTTTCCTCAAAGGAACGGGCGCGAGCGACGAGCACCCGGCGAATTCGGCGCCGCGCTGGGGCGAGCAATGGGTCATGGGCCTGTTGCGGGCACTCGGCGAAAGCGGCGCCTGGGAGAAGACCGCGGTCATCATCACCTATGACGAAGGCGGCGGCTTCTGGGATCACGTGGCCCCGCCCATGCCCGACGCCTATGGCTGCGGCACGCGCATCCCGACGCTGCTGATCAGCCCTTGGGTGCGGCGCGGCTATGTCGACCACCGCATTGCCGATACCACCTCGGTGCTGGCGCTGATCGAGGCGCGGTTCGGTTTGTCGCCGCTGCAATCGCGCGATGCCGCCGCCTATAATCTGCTCGACGGTTTCGATTTCACGCAAAAGCCGCGCCCGCCCGCCTTCGGCTGAGCCGACTCGCGCCGCATTCACGCCTGTGCCGGTTAGCGCTATGGTCGCCGTCGGGAGGACGGCGTCATGGCGACAGAAAGCGCAACGAAAACCAGTTCAGCGAAATTCGACTACATTGTCGTCGGCGCCGGTTCGGCCGGCTGCGTGCTCGCCAACCGGCTCACGGCATCCGGCCGGCATCGCGTGCTCCTGCTGGAAGCCGGCGGGCATGACCGTCATCTGTGGATTCATATCCCGCTCGGCTTCGCCAAGCTGTTCAACGACGCCAGAGTCAACTGGCTTTATGCTTCGCAGCCCGAGCCGGAACTGAACAACCGCTGCATCATTCAGCCACGCGGCAAGGTCTTGGGCGGGTCGAGCTCGATCAACGGCCTGCTCTACATTCGCGGCCAGAAGGAGGATTTCGACCACTGGCGGCAGCTCGGCAATACCGGCTGGGGATTTTCCGACGTACTGCCGTATTTCCGCCGTGCCGAAGATCAGGAGCGCGGCGCCGACGATTGGCACGGCGTCGGCGGTCCACTTTCGGTGTCCGACGTCTGCGAGCCGCATCCTTTATGTGAGGCCTTCATTGCAGCGGCGGAAAAAAGCGGCATTCCGCGCAACGATGATTTCAACGGACCGCGCCAGGAAGGCGCCGGCTATTTCCAGCTGACCGCAAAGAACGGCCGCCGCTGGTCGACAGCGATGGGTTACTTTCGGCAGGCGCGGCAGCGCTCCAATCTGGCGCTGGCGACGGATGCGCTGGCGACCCGCGTGCTGTTTTCCGGCCGGCGCGCGATCGGCGTCGACTATCGCCAGGGCACAACGACGCGCACCGCTTACGCCAATGGCGAAGTCATCCTTGCGGGCGGCGCTTTCAATTCGCCGCAGCTGCTGCAGCTCTCCGGCATCGGACCGGCAGAGATCCTGCGCGATCTCGGCATCGACGTCGTCGCCGACATGCCCGGCGTCGGCGCCGACCTGCAGGACCATTTGCAGGTGCGCATGCAATATCGTTGCACGGAACCGATCACCATGAACGATGTCGTGCATCATTGGCGCCACCGCTGCGGCGCCGGGCTGCGCTACATTGTCTCGCGCAAAGGCCTGCTGAGCATCGGCGCCGGCTACGCCGGAGCGTTTCTACGCACCCGGTCCGAGCTCGCCTCGCCCGACGTGCAAATTCATTTCCTGATTTTCTCGACCGAAACCGCCGGGGCTACCTTGCATCCGTTCTCCGGCTTCATGGCCTCAGTGTGCCAGCTGCGTCCGCAGAGCCGCGGCTTCGTGCGCATCGCATCGCGCGACCCCACGGTGCCGCCCGCGATCCAGCCGCACTATCTCTCGAGCCGCAACGATTGCGAGACGATCGTGGCCGGACTGAAGAAGCTGCGCGCCGTCATGAACGAGCCGGCCATGCGCCGCTACATCGCCGAGGAGCGCACGCCGGGCCCGCATTGCGTGAGCGACGCCGATCTGCTCGCGCATGCGCGCGCGAGCGGGACAACGGTCTACCATCCGACCTCGACCTGCCGCATGGGCTCTGACCCCAATGCCGTGGTCGACGAGCGTCTGCGCGTGCACGGCTTTCAGGGGCTGCGCGTCGTCGATGCCTCGATCATGCCGACGCTCGTCTCCGGCAACACCAACGCCGCCGCGGTGATGATCGGGGAAAAGGGGTCGGATATGATCCTCGAACAGGCGCCGGTTTGACGTAAGCTCAATTGGCGGCCCGTATCGGCGATCCGTCGGCCGCCTGTCGCGCTCGCCGTCAGGCCGCGAGATTGCCGAAGCGGATGAGATTTTCCTTCTGCTTGTCGCTGCGCGGCGGCAGCTTGAACAGCCGCGCCGCGGTGCCGCCGACGATGTTGTGCTTGGCCTGCTCCGACAGGAACGGCAAGTCCCAGATGGTCGACGGCAGGTCGAAATCCCAATGCGGATAGTCGGAGGCGTAAAGCAGCTGCGTCTGCGCGTTGATCATGCGGAACGTGCACTCCAGCGCCACCAGGTCGACGCGCTCCATCGGCTGCGAAGCGTAATACATGTCGCGCATGTATTCGCTCGGCTTCTTTTTTAGGAGTGGATATTCGGAAGTCCGCAGCATGAATTCGTGATCGAGACGCTGCATCAGGAACGGCACCCAGGCGAGCCCACCCTCGATCCAGATGACCGGCAATTTGGGAAGGCGTTCGCCGAGCCCGTTGGTCACCCAATTGGTCATGTGCAGGATGTTGTAGAAGGGAAATCCGAGCGCGTGAACCGAGGCGAAACGGTTCAAGCCCTTGAACACCGGCTCGCCGATATTGATCGCCGAGTGGAAGGCGATCGCGAGCCCGCGCTCCTCGATGGCGCGGAAGACCTTCATGTTGCTGTTGTGATGGATCGGCAGCGTCCGCGCCGAGGTCACCAGAAAGCCGGTCACGTGCTTGCAGTGCCCGAACTTCTCGACCTGGCGCAGCGCCTCGTCGGGATCGGAGATCGGCAGCGACAGCATCGAATAGAGCCGGCCGCCCGCCTCCGGCAGCACCTGCTCGGTGAGCCATCGGTTATACGCCCAGCACAGCTCGATCTCCATCTCGGTCGAAGGATGCAGCCCGACCGAGAGCAGGAGCGTGGGGAACAGACAGGAATAATCGACGCTCATCGCGTCCATCCAGCGCTGACCGAGCTCGACATCGCGAATCTTGCCGGCCTGCGTCTTCTCCGACGCACGCAGCGGATAGCGGGTTATGCGGCCGCCCATGTCCTGAAAGCTCACCTGGGTCGGGGTGAGCGCCTGGCGACCCTTGGCGCGGCCGGCGAGCACCAGCTGACGCAGCACGTCGTTTTCGATAAAGGGTAGAAACTCCTCGAAGCATTCATTTTCGTAATGGTGTGAATCGATGTCGGCGATCAGCACGTCGTCGAAATTGCGCTCGTGCGCCTGTTTGCGGGCGTGGGCGAGCAGACGGCTGGTATTGAGCTCTTCGATCGGAATACGGCGACCGCGATCAGCAAGAAGATCCATTGAAGGCTCCGGTGAAATGAAAGCCTCGGCATGAAGACGCCGCGACGAGGCTCGGCATAGCGCTAGTTTGGCGCGTTTCGTGCCAAGGCGCAACATTACACGTGGAAAGCCCAATGGCGACGGCGTTTCCGACGAGGTAGGCAGCGGCTCATCGTACCAGATAGCCTACCGCGCGGCCCGATATTTGTCGCTGTTTTGGCGATCATCCTGATGGCATGTTGTTGTGGGTGTTGCTGAATAGCCGGGATGCCCTGGCCCCCGCCGCCCCTATCTAATGCGCGCGCAGGAAAGCTGGGACCGATTTTAGCGAATGAATGCGGGTGGGCTTCCCTAGGGCTCTTAGGGGGTGAGCCTTCGATAGGGGGTGGTCGGCCGCCGTTTAGGCTCCTGCGCAGGGGTGCGACATCGGACCCAGGAACAATGGCTGCCCATCCGTTTTGGTAATGAACTACCAACGGAGGGAACGCCCATGAAAACAACGATTGTGTTGGCCGTATTGCTGGCCGCAACTCCAGTATTCGCCGCCCAGAATGGCTCCTCTTACGGCTACGGCCAGGGATCTCCCGGGGCGACGATGCAAGACTACAAGATGGGCCCGCACCACCAGCGCGCGACAAAAAAACCGGCGAAGCCGCTGAACATGCAGGCTGCACCAACCCAGAAGCAGGCTGCACCTACGCAAAAGCCGGCAAAGTAATAGTCTCAAAGTTGTTTGGAGTTAGTGGGGCGAGAGCCTGAAGGTCCCCGATCCTTGATGGCCGTGGACTTCGCGATCATTTGCTCGCTCGTCCGACCGGGTAGGCCTCGTTCTCTGGTTCTTGTCCATCGGGCCGCGACTTTGCTCCACGCTTCTTTCAGGCCCCACCTCGCGGCGGGATCCGCTCGCGCGGAGCTTACCCTTGCGCTTCGCTAATCCTTCGCCACCATCAGGCTGGATAGAGGACTTCCACCTCCAAGCTGTCGATCATGCTCGGCACACAAAACAGAGCCCCGCGCTCATTCCCGCGGGGCCGCGAACCAAAGTTTTGACGATCCAAAGGTGATTGTGATGGTAATCGTTGTTGCAATCGTCGGATTTATCGTTTTTCGCGTGCGATGGGCAATCGCAGCATCTCTAGCAATTCATCCGACGCTCATGCGCTGACTCCGGGTTTAAGTTAGGGAGGCAGATTTTGGCTTCTATTCCGCGACGCCTGGAGGCGCGGGACGAGCGGGGGGCTTGTTTTGTTGGGCGTGGGAAGTTCGGCGCGAGCGTGGCGATAAGGCAATTCGAAGAGCAGATCGCGATGCTGTTGCGTGATCTGGCCGCAGCAAAATACGAGCTTTCCAGAAGGGACACGCGCGACGAACTCGCGCCGCGCCATCGCCGTCGTCGATGCTGCACTGACTGGCTCGGCCACTGCGGCGTCACCCAAACGAAAAGCATTTTTGGGTCTAGTTTGACTTTCGTGATTCCGGCTTCAGGTAGCCTTTTTCGGTCAGCCAATCAGCCAAGACTTTCTCGACAAGGGAGGCCGCGGAGCGGTGATCGTCTCGCGCGGCCTCTTCGAGCGCCTCATTCACCTCGCGCGAGACGCGGCCATCCGTGTCCGGCCGCGGCACGCTCGCCGGAGCAAGGTCGATGGCAGGGCCGATGCCTTGGGGCAGTGCCTGTGGACATCTTGCAGCAAAACTCGGCGAAATGTCGCGCGCTTTGAAAATCGCGCCTGCTAGCAGCGCATAGCTTAGTACGCCGATCACCACGTGAACGGACACGCCAATCAAGGCTGAAGTGATGAGGTGGTTGGACGCGTCCCAGGCACCGTGCAGGACGGCCGCGCTCAGCCAGCCGAGCGGAATCAAAAACACCGCCATTCCGGGCCGCAGCACGGAGAGCCCGATGAAATAGCCGAACAACCCTGAATAAGCCGAGTGTGCGGTCAGCTCCGGCAGCCCGCGCGCCAGCAGTAGCACCAATCCTTCGAATGTCCCCTTGTCGATCACCTTAGGAACGTACTGGACGAGTGTTTCATAGATAAAGAATCCACTGCCGGACGCAGCGCCGAGAACAATGCCGTCGAGCGGCTCGCGAAGGCCGAAATGCTCTGTGACGCCGGAAAGAAGCGCGCTCAACCGGCCTCTTGTGCGGCCGCTCAGGAAAGCGAATACTCCGCTCACCAGGGCTAGTCCCATAAGAGGCAGGGCCTTAAACCCCTCCTCACCCAATCCGGTGCCGAAAACATTCCCGGCAATCACGGCGAGCGCGTTCGAGGATTTTTCCAAATTTTCCGCCGGGATCACAGAGTTGAAGAGATCGTACCAATAATCCCAGAACGGGCTTGTCAGGAGCCAGACCATGATGAAGCTAACGAGCGCCTGGAGCAAACCAGACCTGGCCCGGCCGCTCATCTGATTGATGTAGTAATTTATGATGAACGCGATATAGATCCCAAGGATAGAGTACACCTGCCAAGCTTCGTTGATCTCCGGCGGAACGGGCTTGCCGCCCATCATTAAATGAAACCTCGGAAACGGAACCGCCGCCAGCATGAGGGCGACGATCAGAGAAACGAATATCGGCAGCAGATGTTCGTGGCTCCAGGTTGAGCGGCCCCCCAGCAATGGAAAGACGACGTTGAGGGAGAGGTTGAATCTGGTTTCGGTTGGCTTATTAGGTTGGCTGGTCGCCATAAGACCTGCCTCGGCGCTCACACGCAACGCACACAGGCACTCATTGTGTGCGCGCATGTTCCTAATCTAATCCATATCGGCCGCACTCGTCTTCCGGCAGAATTATGCCAGTTGGCATATTCCGCGCGTGACGCTTACGACGGAAGTGGGCGCTCCCGTCTTCCCACGCGTCAGAACGTCGCGGAAGTTTCCGCGTGTCGCGCTCGCTCGTCGCCCTTACCGTCACCCTCAGCTTGCCCGCGAGATTGCCAACCAACATGGCCTCGCTGCGATGCAAGCGGGCCAAGCCGGCGAAATCCGTGTCCTCCAGGGGATCGGTTCGCGGAGGAGGAAGGCCAGCCCCTCTCGACCACCACCGCGCGGCAAAAGGCTTCCAACACCAATTCGCTACCCCGAGCCGGTTTCCAACCACCTGACGTTCCTCGGCCGACAAGCGCCCTGACGGTTCCAGGGGCTGCGCGTGGGCGTTGGGGACCGCCAGGGGAGCAGTGGGATTGCCGCTGGTTGGGTGCGGGTTGCCGTTGGATTGCTGCCGGTTCATGGCGATTGCTCCGGGGTTCGATCAGGCTGGCATGATGCAAAAACGCGGGGGCGCCGCCCTTACCTCATCACCGGCAAGTCATAGGCAAGTCGTGCCGGCATGCGCGCTTGGCTCGCGGCAAATGATTGCGGACCGCCCGGTCTCGCTGCCGGCGAATTGAAGCAGGCTGCGGGCTACGGCACAAAGGCAAACCCTGGCGAATGCGGCTTTCGTCGATCCACGGGCAAACTGAATAACGGCTTCGGGCCAGGTTTGTCGTCGAAGCGCGATGAACAAATATTGTGCTGCTCAGCGGAGACCAAACAGCATCGTCGCGTTGTCGCGGCCGATTTTGCGGCGATCGCCTTCGGCGATATCCGCGGTGTCGAACCAGGACGCCGCCTGGGCGTGATCCTCGAACGGATAGTCAACGGCGAACAGCACACGGTCGGCGCCGAGCGTGAGGATCGCGTGAATGAGCGACTGCGTGCAGAAATGCCCGCTGGTCGTGACATAAAAATTCTGCCGGAAATAATCGCCCATTGCACGCTTGGCCGGCCTGCCGGGCACCTTGGCCAAGCGATGATCGAGGCGCCACAGATCGTAGGGGATGCGCTCGCCGAGATGACCGAGCACGATCTGCAGCTTCGGATATTCATCGAACAGGCCGCTGCCGATGAGTCGCAGCGCGTGGATCGCGGTCTCGTCGGCAAAACCCCAGGGCGAGCCGACGAGATAAGGATGCCCCTCATAGGCTTGCCGACGGCTCGGTAGCTGGTCGCGCGGATGCAAATAGAACGGCACGCCGAGCCGCTCCAACTCGGCAAAAAACGGCCGGTATTGCGGCAGGTCGTAATACACGGCGGTGTCAGCCGAGCCGACCTGCGAAAAGCCGTTGACCAGCGCGCCCTTGAACCCGAGCGCGCGGACACATCGGACGAGTTCGGCGGCCGCGGCTTGCGGATCCTGCATCGGCAGCGCGGCAAGGCCGGCGAAGCGCTCCGGCCGCTTGGCGATCACGTCCGCCAGTGTGTCGTTCGCCTTGCGCGCGATCTCCACCGCCTTTGCGACATCAAAAATGCCCTGGACTGCGTTGGAATTGAGCGACAGCACCGCGATTTCGATGCCGTTTTGGTCCATTTCGGCAAGCCGCGTGCCGTGCACGTCGAGCAGCTTGCCGGACAGCCCTGACCAATACGGGCTGCGATAGCGCCCTTCGCTGCCCTTGGTTTCTTCGATTCTGAAATGCTCTTCGACGGCGATTTTACCCTGCACGTTCTTCTGCCTTCGCGGTGAAGGACCTCTCGCTTTGGTCGATGGCCAATGGTTGCCACACCTTCGCCGCCGGCCCCATAGCGTCCAAGGGAGGGGGATTCTCGGCGTGTTTTCCTAAAACAGACTACCCTGCCCTTCGCCGCCGCCGCTCGACCGCCGACGCCGACGCCGGAAGATCGGCGCAGCTTGCGCTTGCGGCGTCACCCGCGCGTCACCGGCAACCGCGCCAACGCGGCCGTCCGAAAACTCGATGTCGAGCCGCATGCCGGTCGAGACCGATTTCGCCGCGCGCACGGGGCAGCCCGCGCCGTCGCGCACCAGCGCAAATCCGCGCTCCAGCACGCCGCGATAGGAAAAGGCAAGCAGTAGCTGACTGGCGCGCTCGAAACGGTCCGCGCGACGATCGAGGACAACGCTCATTGCCCGCTCGGCACGACCGCTAAGAACGGCAACGCGCTCGTTCTGGCGCGCAACGCGCGTGCACGCCGACGCAATGTTCGCAGCGAGGCTCGCGCTCAAGCGCTGCGCGATGCCGGAAAAGCGCTCGCGGCGGCGCTCGACATTGACGCGCAACAATTGCGTGCCGAGCCGTCCGCCGATCTGCGAAAAGCGAAGGCGATGAACGTGCGCGTTGGCGCGCAAGCCGCGCGCGAGCTCTGCGGCGGCGTGGTCCAGCCGTTGCCGCGGCAGCGCCAGCACCTCGTCGGCGTCGGGCAGCGCGCGCGCGGCCGCGCGCAGGTCAGTTCGTCGCGCCTCCTGATTGCGCCGCCAGCAGGCCAGCGCGCGGCGGGCGAGCGAACCAACGTCGAGCAGAAGCTCGCTGCACACCGGCACCGCCATTTCGGCGGCGGCGGTCGGGGTCGGTGCGCGACGATCGGCGGCGAAATCGATCAACGTGACGTCGGTCTCGTGCCCGACCGCGGAGATGAGCGGGATCAGGCTTTCGGCCGCGGCGCGCACCACGATCTCTTCGTTGAACGACCATAGATCTTCCAGCGAGCCGCCGCCGCGGGCCACGATGATCAGATCAGGCCGGGCCGGCAGGCCAGCGGTGGCGAATTCCGGCAGCCCATTGAAGCCCGCAATGGCGCTGGCGAGCTCGACTGCCGAACCGTCGCCCTGGACTTTCACCGGCCAAAGCAGAACCGGCCGCGGAAAGCGGTCGGCGAGGCGGTGCAAGATATCGCGAATGACCGCGCCGGTCGGCGAAGTGACGACACCGATCGAGCGCGGCAGGAAAGGCAGAAGCTGCTTGCGCGCCTCGTCAAACATGCCCTCGGCGGCAAGCCGCCGCTTGCGCTCCTCGAGGAGCGCCATGAGCGCGCCGAGCCCAGCGGGCTCGAGGCTCACGGCGACGATCTGATATTGCGAGCGGCCCGGATAGGTGGTGAGCCGGCCGGTCACCACGACTTCGAGGCCGGCTTCAAGCCGAAGTCTTATGCGCGGCGCCGCACTGCGCCAGATCACGCCGGCGATACAGGCGCGGTCGTCCTTGAGATCGAAATAGACGTGGCCGTTGCCGTGATAGCTTACCTTCCCGAGCTCGCCGCGCACCCGCACATAGCCATAAGCCTCCTCTATCGTGCGCTTGAGCGCCGCCGATAGTTCGGAGACAGTCAGTTCGGGCAGTTTGAGGCGCGGTTCGTTCACGATGCAGCTTTCCGGTAAGGCGCGGCGGCCAAGTTGGATACGTCATCCTTGCGCGCACAAACCGCGCCGCGGATTTATGAGCCGTCCCGACCCGACTGGGCCATCAACTTGGCCATCACTTGGCCGACGACCGGATCGTTTCGGCGACCCCCGTCAATGGATGGGGCCGTCTGGGCTCCCGATTCTAATCAGCATAAGGCGGATTGTATCACATAGGGGCGCGGCCGTGCTACAGGAGCCCCATCAACGCCTTGCAGCAGAACGAGATTCTGGCATGACGCCATGAACATTCTCCTCCTGGGTTCCGGCGGGCGCGAGCACGCGCTCGCTTGGAAGATGGCGGCAAGCCCGCTCACCGAGCGGCTCATCTGCGCGCCCGGCAATGCCGGCATCGCGCAAGAGGCTGAATGCGTCGCGCTTGATCTCGCCGACCATGCGGCGATCGTCGCGTTTTGCCGCGCCAACCGCGTCGATTTCGTGGTGGTCGGGCCGGAAGCGCCGCTCTGCGCCGGCATCGTCGACGATCTAGAAGCCGCCGGCATCAAGGCTTTCGGCCCCAACCGCGCAGCCGCGCGGCTCGAGGGCTCCAAAGGTTTCGCTAAGGATCTGTGCCGGGCAAACAGCATTCCGACCGCTGGCTATGAGCGCTTTGGTGCCGCCGAGCGGGCCAAGGCCTATCTGCGCGCCCGCGGCACACCGATCGTGATCAAGGCCGACGGGCTTGCTGCCGGCAAAGGCGTGATCATCGCGCAGGACCGCGACGAAGCGGAGGCCGCCGTCGACATGATGCTCGGCCGCGGGTTCGCCGAAGCGCCGGGCGTAGCCGGCGGCGAGATCGTGATCGAGGAGTTTTTACATGGCGAAGAAGCGTCGTTCTTCGCGCTGTGTGACGGCGAGAATGCCATCGCGCTGTCAACCGCGCAGGATCACAAGCGCGCCTTCGACGGCGATACGGGACCGAATACCGGCGGCATGGGTGCCTATTCGCCGGCGCCCAATCTCGATACCGCGATGAGCGCGCGCGTGATGGCCGAGATCGTCGCGCCGACCCTGCGGGCGATGCAGGCCATCGGCGCGTCGTATAAGGGCGTGCTCTATGCCGGGCTGATGATCACTGCCGAGGGGCCGAAGCTGCTCGAATATAACGTGCGCTTCGGCGATCCCGAGTGCCAGGTGCTGATGCTCCGACTAATGTCCGATCTGGTTCCGGCGCTACTGGCAAGCCGCGACGGCATGCTCAAGTCGTTCGACCTGCGCTGGTACCCGCAAGCCGCGCTCGCCGTGGTGATGGCGGCGAAAGGATATCCGGGCTCCTACAGCCGCGGCTCGATCATCGATGGCCTCGACTCGGCAGCCGCCGTCGCGGGCGTGGAAATTTTTCACGCCGGCACCAAGTCCGAGGGCGGTCGCATCCTCGCCAATGGCGGACGCGTGCTCAACGTCTGCGCGCTCGGGGATAGCGTGCGCCAAGCGCAGGCGCGCGCCTACGAGGCGGTTGACCGGATCCGCTGGAGCGACGGCTTTTGCCGCCGCGACATCGGGCGGCGCGCGGTCGATTGCGACAAGTAAGGAAAGCAACGCGCGGGCTTGCGCGCTGACATATTGTTTCAAATTCAAATATGGCCGAGGCTATCATCCGGCGGCACTGAATTTGAGCCAAATCGCGCAACGAGCCGCTGCTGTTTAAGGGCGATGATTTTGCCAAGACGGAAGTCGTCGCGGCGTGGCGGCCGTAAACGTACCGCGCCGGCCTTGTATTGCTGAGATCGGACATTCTAGTCTCGGACAATAAAGCCCTGGCCAGAGCGGTTGTTTACCAAATACCTGTCGCGCGAATGATCAGCATCGACCGGCAAAGCGCTTTTTCGGGAACGGGCGAGGTCGCCGAGCGGCTACGGTTCGATGTCGGGCGGCTCGAAGCCTATTTGCGCGATCGCGTGGCTGGATTTTCTCCGCCGGCGACGGTGAGCCAGTTCAAGGGCGGCCAGTCCAATCCGACCTATCTGATCGAAACGCCGCCGCGTCGCTACGTGCTGAGGCGCAAGCCGCCCGGCAAGCTGTTGCCGTCCGCGCACGCGGTCGACCGCGAGCACCGCATCATCGGCGCACTGCATGCGCAGAACTTTCCAGTCGCCGAGCCGATCCTGTACTGCGCCGACGAGACGGTGGTCGGTACCGCGTTTTTCCTGATGGCGTATGTCGAGGGCCGCGTGTTCTGGGAACCGCAAATGCCGGCGTCCAATCCCGCCGAACGCGCCGGCGTCTATGACGCGATGAACGCGACGCTGGCGCGGCTGCACAGCTTCGATCCGACAGCGCTCGGTCTCGGCGATTACGGCCGCGGCGAGAACTATGTGGCGCGGCAGGTAGAGCGCTGGTCCAAGCAGTATCGCGCCTCGCAGACCGAAATGGTAGAAGCCATGGAGCGGCTGATCGCCTGGCTTCCCGCGCACTTGCCGCCGGCGCAGCCGCCGCGCCTGGTGCACGGCGATTACCGGCTCGACAACATCATTCTCGCCCCCAATGCGCCGGAAATTGCCGCCGTGCTCGATTGGGAGCTGTCCACACTCGGCGATCCGCTCGCGGATTTCACCTATCATCTGATGCAATGGCACATGCCGCCGTCCGATGCCGGGACCGGCTCGCTTGTCGGGCAGGACATCTCCGCACTCGGCATTCCGACGCTCGAGGCTTACGTGAACGCCTATGTGAAGCGCACCGGGCTCGACCCGCGGCCGCATCTTGCCGTCTATTCTGCCTACAATTTCTTCCGCCTTGCCGCGATTCTGCAGGGCATTGTCGGCCGCGTGCGCGACGGCACCGCAACCAGCGCTTACGCGGCGGCCAAGGCTGAGATGGTGCGGCCGCTCGCCGCCAAGGCCTGGGAATTTGCCCGACGAGCTGGTGCATGAAGACCTTCGCGCTGGCGCTCGGTTCCGGCGGCGCGCGGGGACTGGCGCATATCGCCATCGTCGAGGCGCTCGACGAGATGGACGTAAAGCCGGCGGCCATTGCCGGCACTTCGATCGGTGCGCTGATCGGCGCCGCCTATGCGGCCGGCCTGCGCGGGCGCGACATACGCCGCCACGTCATCGGTCTTGCCCACGACCGGCGCGAGGCTACGCGCCGGCTCATCGCCGCGCGCGCCGGCAGCTTCGCCGACATGTTTTCGGGCGGTTTTGGTCAGGCAACGCAGATCGATGCGGAGAAATTCTGCACCCAGTTTTTGCCGCAAGCCGTGCCCGCGGATTTTTCCGCGCTGTCGATTCCGTTGATCGTGATGGCGACCGACCTGCATGCGCGCCAGGAAGTGCCGTTCTCGTCGGGCGCGCTCTATCCGCCGCTCGCCGCTTCGATCGCGATTCCGGGGCTGTTCCGGCCGGTCGCCGTGGATGGCCGCGTGCTGGTGGACGGCGGCGCCACCAATCCGTTGCCGTTCGACCGGCTCGAAGGTCTGGCCGACGTGATCGTCGCCGTCGACGTTTTCGGCGTACCACCGGTGGACCGCTCCGACGTGCCCGGCGGATGGGAATGCGTCTACACCACCATCAACGTGATGGGCAGCGCCATCGTCGCGGCCAAACTGCATCGCGCCGTGCCTGACCTCGTCATCCGCCCCAATGTGACGATCTTCCGTGCGCTCGACTTCTATCAAGCGAGTGCAATTCTGCGCGCTGCCGACGCGGCAAAGGCGGAATTGAAGGAGAAGCTCGGCGAGCTCGTTAGCGCCGCTCTTTGAAAAAATCCTTGAGCAATGCGGAAGCTTCCGCTTCGGCCAGGCCGGCATAAATCTCCGGCCGATGATGGCAGCTCGCCGCGGAGAAGAACCTGACGCCGTGCTCCACTGCGCCGCCCTTGGGATCGGCGGCGCCGTAGTAGAGCCTGCCGATGCGGGCGAACGAAGCCGCCGCCGCGCACATGGCGCAGGGTTCGAGGGTGACGTAGAGGTCGCAAGCGGTAAGCCGCTCGGAACCGAGCGCCGACGCGGCGCTGCGGATGGCGAGGAGTTCGGCATGCGCGGTGGGATCGCGGTCGGCAATGGTCCGGTTACCGGCCCGGGCGATCACGGCACCGCCGTGCACGATCACGCAACCGACCGGCACCTCGCCGCGTTGGGCTGCCGCGCGCGCTTGCGCCAGCGCCATATCCATGAACGATATCATGGTTCCCTGCACGCCGCTCTGCTATCGGCCGCGATCGGCCGCTGAAAGTGGCCCGTGAAACGATGGACGACGACAGCCCCCATTATACCAAGCATGGCGACGGCAGAGAGCGCCTCGCCGAGGAACGCCTCGCCAACGAACGCATCGCCAAGGCGATCGCGCGTGCCGGGCTCGCCTCGCGCCGCGAAGCCGAGGACTGGATCGCCGCCGGCCGCGTGGCGGTCAACGGCGCGGTGATCGATTCGCCGGCGCTCAACGTCACGGCGCGCGATCACGTCACCGTCGACGGCGTGCCGCTGCCGGCGCGGCAGCGCACCCGGCTCTTCCTCTATCACAAGCCGCGCGGGCTGATCACGACGCATGCCGACCCGCAAGGGCGGCCGACCATCTTTGCGCGCCTGCCGAAAGATCTGCCGCGCCTGATCAGCGTCGGGCGGCTCGACTTCAACACCGAGGGCCTGCTTCTTCTCACCAATGACGGCGCGCTCGCCCGCGTGCTCGAATTGCCGTCGACCGGCTGGCTGCGCCGCTACCGCGTGCGTGCGCACGGTGCGGTCGCGCAAGAGAAGCTCGACGCGCTGCGCAAAGGCGTAACGGTGGACGGGATTCATTACGGTCCGATCGAGGCGCAGCTCGATCGCGTGCAGGGCTCAAACCTGTGGCTCAGCTTTGCGATCCGCGAAGGCAAGAATCGCGAGGTGCGCAAGGTGCTGGGCGAGCTTGGGCTAACCGTGACGCGGCTCATTCGCGTCTCCTTCGGTCCGTTCCAGCTCGGCGAATTGGCCGAAGGCGAGATCGAAGAGGTGCGCACACGCGTGCTGCGCGAACAGCTCGGCCAGCGACTGGTGGGGCGTTCGGGTGCGGATTTTTCGACGCCCGGTGCGCCGGCAAGGCCGGACGAGTCCCGCGAGCGCAAGGATCGCAAGCCTCAGAGCCGCAAGAATACCAGCCATTCCTGGCGCGCGCCGGCCGCGGCGGCGGAAAAGCCGCTGCGGCGGAAATTTCACGGGTCGCGCCGGCAGGACGACGAACGGCACAAGCCGCCCAGCGGAGCGGCCCGCCGCGAGACCGTGACCGACCGCCAGGGCCGCCGCGTCGCGGTCGAACGCCACGAGCCGGCGATGACCGCGCCTGTTCAACAACGATCGAGGCCCGGCGGCTCCAAACAAGCGCCGCGCCGCCGCCGTTCGTCGCCCGACCGCGCCCACGGTCCGCGTCCGTCGCGGCCGCGGAGCCATTGATGCGCATCGTCGGGGGCCGGCTGCGCGGGCGCGCCCTGGCCGCGCCGCAATCGATTTCGATTCGTCCAACCGCCGACCGGCTGCGCGAAACCCTGTTCAACATTCTGGCGCACGCCTTTGGCGATCCGGTCAGCGGGGCGCGCGTGCTCGATCTGTTCGCCGGCACCGGGGCGCTCGGCCTTGAAGCCTTGTCGCGCGGCGCCGCCTTCGCGCTGTTCGTCGACGACAGCGCCGAGGCGCGCGCGCTGTTGCGCGAGAATGTCGCGGCGCTCGGGCTCGGCGGAATGACGCGCATTTTTCGCCGCGATGCCGCCAAGCTCGGACCCGCACATCCGCTCGAACCGTTCTCGCTCGCCTTTCTCGACCCGCCCTATGGTCACGGCTTGGCCGAGTGCGCGCTGACCGCCTTGCGTGCCGGAGGTTGGCTGCTCCCGGACGCGCTCATCGTTGTCGAAGAGGCGAGCAAGGCGGCTTTCTCGGCGCCCGCCGGATTCGCTGAGCTGGAACGGCGCCGCTATGACGACACCGAACTGATATTCCTGCGGACCGAGGAGGCCCCGGTCATTGCGACGCCTGGAGCGGGGACAATTGATGAATAGTGATGCGCGTGCGGCAATTTCCCTCTCCGCTCACGCAAGCGACTTGATGGTTTATTCGGCGTGAACCCGGCGGCGCGGACTACCTTGCTCCAGCGCGCAATTTCTTCCGGCACGAATTTGGCCAGATATTCCGGCGTGCGCTCGTCGGGTGGCGCAATCTCGAGACCGAGATCTTTCAGCTGCCGGTGTACAGCCGGATCATCGAGCGCTTCGCTTATCGCCTTGTTGAGCGTGCGCACGATCGTCCCCGGCGCTCCCGGCGGCAGGAAATAGGCGTCCCAGACGCTCGCCTCGACGCCCGGCAGGCCCTGTTCGCCGGTGGTCGGCAGATCGGGAATGATGCCCACGCGCCGCGGCGACATCGCAGCGATGGCCTTCACTAAACCTTGCTTCGCTAGCAGCGCGCCGGTCTGAATCGTCGAGCACATGTAGTCGAGCCGGCCGGCGATCAGGTCCTCCTGCGCCGGGCCCTCGCCGCGATAAGGCAAGTTGTAGCGTCCATCATGGTTGGTCATAGCCGTCATGGCGGTCTAACACCGTTTGTCGACAGCTTTTGGACACTCGCAGGGGACACTCGGTCATGGCCCGCAATCGCGATCACGCTGGTTTTCGCACGCGCTCGGCGCGCCTGAAGCTGCCGGTGCGCAAGAAGCCCTATGCCTGCCTCGCCGTGGCGCCCGGAGTCCAGCTGCTTTACCGGCGCAATCTGAGCAACGGGACTTGGATCGTTCGGGCCCTGGCAAAGCCGGGGTCCACCAATTACTGGTCCAAAAAAGTCGCCGCTGCTGACGATTTCGCCGACGCCGACGGGCAGCAGGTTCTGACATTCTATACAGCCCAAGAGCGTGCCCGCGTCATGGCGCGGGAGGACGATACCGCGGCCGCGACGGAAGAGACGGCGGCGCCGGTAACGGTCGACGCGGCGCTCACAGCCTACAAGGCTAACCTGAAGGTCCGGCAGGCCGTGCTATACAATGCCACGACGCCGCGAAGGCACCTCACGGTCACGTTGCTCGCCAAGCCTGTCGCGCTGCTGACTGAAACGGAATTGCAACAATGGCGCGATGCGCTCATGGTGCCCGACGTCGAAAAGAAGAAAAAGCCGCTCAAGCCCGCCTCGATCAATCGCCTGTGCAACTCGATCTGCGCCGCGCTGACGTTGGCGGCGGACCGCGACAAGCGCATTACCAATCGCGCGGCGTGGGAGAAGGGATTGGCCGGAATCCCGGACGCCCAGCGCGCTCGCAACGAGGCAGCGGAAGTACCGGCCGCGGTAGCCTGGGAAGGGCGGTAGCCCGGGAACGCGCGTGATGGAGGGCTCGCCGAGGCGGTCGATTGGATCGGCCAACGCGACAAACGCAGTCGTCGCGAACAATCCACCTATCTCTGATGTTGCACCTGCTGATAGGAATTTGACAGGCTACGACCAGCAGCATCTGGTCACCTATCTGCGCCTGCTCGACGCCGACGCAGAAGGGGCGGACTGGCAGACCACCAAGCCAGAGATCGACCGCGCCCGGATGCAATCGCGCTCGCACTTCTCGATCCTCGAGCTATACAACTGCAACGCCTTCGTTGCCGTGCCCTCAGACTGGATTTATCCGAAGGCCTTGCCTCCTCGGGAAATTAGAGGGAGCGCTCATTTCAGGCCAGATAGGCTTATATTCCAGGACAGCGTCGCGACAAGCGCGGGGCTGCAGCCGTTCGATCCCGCGGCCGCTTGACCGGTTCCGGTGATCAGAAAGCAGCTCTGTTTCGAGAGCGTGGTTGCGAAATAGCGCAGATCAAACTTCAATGCCTTATACGTGTAAGAAAACCCCACATTCCAGTACGTGTAGTCCGGCAGCTTGTGCGCGGCATCCATCGCCGTCGCCTTCGTGGTTCCAAAGCTTTGGCGACCGAGCTCGCCGGAAATTGCCAGACCAGAATCGAATGTGTACTTGGCGTCGATCGTGTCGAAATTCTCCCAGGCGCCGGTGCGGCTGTAGTCGGGCGCGTAATCCACATTCACTCCAATTGTAAACTTGGAGCTTAGTGCGTATTTCGGGGCCACGTAATATTCGAAATAGGAAGTATCGATTACGCTTCCCGGATAGCTGTAATATTCAACGCCAGTCTCGACAGTGATCGGTCCGAATACCGGTCGGATACCGGCGTAATCGGTAATCTGCAATTGCGAGAGCATCGGTATCTGCACGGACGCCGCGTCGACGCTGGCGAAAAAAAAGTTGTAAGTCGCCTCAAAATTTGTCGAGACGCTCGGCTTGTGATCGGACAGCGTATAGCCGCGATAATTGTAGTCGCTAGTGATCGCCGCGGTGACGCTGACGTCGAATTTGGACGCGGTGTCTGTTCGCGGCGCCGGCATTGCTGCTGTGGACGGCGCGAGCGGCGTCGTGCCGGCTGCTTGCTGAGCACTAGCCTGCGGTCGCAGCGCGCTGGCCATCGCCATAGCAAGCGCACCTGTGGCCGTCAGGCGGACAAACCGTGGGATCGGCTCGCGTGCCCGATTGTTGCTGTAAATCCGGTCCTCAACCCTCGGCTCGTTCATATCAACACGCGCAAAGCGGATCGTAAGCAAAGATCGGAAGATGTCTACCCGCGTGACGTCTGGTTATGGCACTTACTGACCGGATTGGGGCGAATATCTCGATGGAGGCGGCCTCTTCTTTAAGGGCTGAGCGAACAGGGGTTCGGGGGATGGGGCAGATCAGGCGCTAGTCCGGTCATGAATTGTGATGCACCCCAGTCGAAGTGCGTGACGACGCCGCTCTGATATTGCGTCGAAGGAATTTCGAGACTTAAGTTTATTTTGGTCGAGCATAATCAAGCTGGTATTGCATATTGGTAAACAAGGACGGCGAGTTTCGGAAATCATGTTCATTGTCCGTTCGAATCTCAGTAATGGTCTATAGCGGTATTGAGCGAACGTGGGCTGGTACCCGTGCGTCCTGTGGTGATAGTCATGAGTTCGGTTTCCAAGGCTGTGATCCGGGAACGAAGCTGTTCGTCGTTGACCTTCATGAATACACTTGCTGCCTTGTCGGCAAGCTCCGCCAGCATCGAGCGTTCGTCATGACTGAGGGCGTTGCCAGTCGCATGCGGTCCATAGAGCGCCAGCCCTAAGCAGCGCAATCGGTCGCCCACAGGAACTGCGAGGATCGGCCGCATTAACCCGCCGGGAAGGTCGTTGCGCGCGGCAGTATCGTCGCCAAGGTCGTATGGCCGATGACCACGCGCACGTTCGAGTATGGGATCGCGTGGATCGAGTATTCGCGCCGCATTATCCCACGACTGATCCGCGGAAGTTCGTCGGAACATACGATCCTGTTCGCGAAAAATACTAGCGGACGTAAGCCCAAGGGCACTGCGCACCGCTTGGACGATTTGCGCCTCGACCTCATCATAATTCTCGGCCTTCAGGACAGCGTCACCGAGCCGTTCTCCCGCTTTTACAACTGAGCGATTGAAAAGCCTATCCAGGTAGTCAGCGGCAGATACGTGGATCTCAGTGATCAAAAAAATAGTGATTGCTGCGAGTGCAATCCATGCCCAGGCGGGGAGCGTTACGGTTTTGCTGACCGCTTCACGAAGGCGATCAATGGTTTCATGCAAGAAGAGCAATGGGAGACTGAGAAGGAGAGCAAGAATGGTCACGCGACGCAGCGGAATGCTTACCCTCACGACATAGGGGCGACGCACAGCCTCGCTGACGAGGAGGCAAAGGACACCATTCACGAGATAAAGCAGACCCCACAATTGCTCGGGCGGCGAATAGCCCGGCCAAAGACGATTGAGAAGTGTCGTCGTTGTACCGGCATCCGCGAACACAAGGGCGGGCAATCCGATCAGGCAACCCCAGATCATCCAGCGAAGGCGTTGATAGTCTTGCGGCGGGAGGTCATTTTGCCGCGCCAATAGGATCAGGAAAGCGCATGCAGCGACGACGATCCCGCTCAAGACACCTGCCCTAGTGACCACCTCGGTGGGATAACCGAGTAGATTCGCGTAGCTTAGGGCCAGTAAAACAGCGAGTGCGATCGCGATTAAAGGCAAAAACAGTTCAAACGGCCGCCAGGGTGATGTCGTTTCATCGTTCGGCGCTCGTAGCGCAAACCATATGAAGCCTGCTAAACCGACGCCCTGTGCTATGCAGCCCACTATGTTCTGCGTCAGAAGGGCGATAGGCGAGTACCGTTGCAATAGCGCATAGTATTGCGCGGACTGGCCTGGATTAAACCAAATAACGTACAGGAAAAATCCCCAGGTCATAATTCCTGGTCTTGTCCAAACGAGCCAAGCGGCCGCCAGAATGACGAGCACCGCTGCGACCTGATCAAGTAGCAAAACCGCAAGCACCCATCCGTCATACGGCCGTTGATCGGCAATGAGGTCGACTTCTCGCGTCGGTCGACTCGGGGCGGTAGCTGTCACGAGTTGGGCGCGCTGTTGATTAGTGACTAGGCGAAAGCCCCCGAGAGCTGCCATGGCACTTGCGCATCTGAGGGTGCTTATGGGAATGCAGCGCATCTGCTCGAGATCGAGCCTGTCACCAGCACGCAGACCGGCTCGAAATGCGGGCGAGGCGGTTTGATCTCGGAACGGCCCCTGGACGTCCGTGATGATGCCGTCGTTGTTCGCGTAGAAACCGAATGACCCCAGCGGTTGGTACAACCGATAGAAATCTGGGACGACCATCGCCAGCGCCCAGAATGTGAGCGCCACCAGTGAAACGCGACCTACGATGTGCCTATAACTGTGCATTTACTGTCATTTTCTAGGATTTGATGTAGGAAGCCAATGGCTCGTACCTGGAAAATTTCACCCGCCGCTACGACCCCCGTATGGGGCTTGATTCGGTCGGCCTGAAAACCTCAGCGAGTCGGCTGGGCTATACCCCTCCGCGCAGGATTGGTCAGCTTTCGAAGCTGTTGATCTGGAGCCAAGAGCAGACGACCAAAAATTGCATCCCTCCTCAGGTGCGCAGGTTTTTTTGTTTGATGGTAATCTAATACCTCGCGCCGCTGATCGCCCGATCGACCAACCGTGGCGGCCCGTGTCGATCACGGTATGATCCGCACGGACGGTCGGTCCCGACGAGGTCCGCAAATGAGCGCGACGACGACGCTCGTAGAATTGTTCGCACCGATCGTCGCGGTAGACACCGCGATCTTGCCGCTCCTGAACGGTATGAGCCATTTGGACTTTTTGAGTAACCGCTTCGGTCGCAGCACGGTGGCTCGGCGGCCAAACCCTAATCAACGCCGCGCGAGACGCGCACGGGCGAGTTTTGCACAACAACGCCAACGACTATACAACTTTCGGAGAACTCAATGGATCGGTGTACAAACGCACAGAAGTGATTTTCTTGGCGCTGTCGGGTGCGCGTCTTGAGACGCATCTCAGCAAGAATATCCAACACGACATGTGGGAGAAATGGGCCTTAATAGCGGCGGGGGCCGACATTACTTGCCTGATGCGGGGCACGTCTGGCGACATTACGACCGCCGGGGCAAGCAACTACGCGACTGCGCTTTTCCATGAATGCTGCGCGATTGCGGAGGCAAACGGGTTTGCGCCAAACCAGTCAAGCATTGAGCGGTTCCGAGCCTTTTTCACGCCGGATTCTCCGGCCATGTCTTCTATGGCGCAGGACATCGAACGCGGCGCTCCGATTGAGGCGGATCACATCGTCGGCGATTTCATCGAGCGCGGCAAAGCGCATCAGTGCAACTGTCAGCTATGCGCATCTGAAGACCTATGAGGCGCGCCGACGGCGCGAGCAGAGAAGCGCGGATGCAATGGCGCAAGTGGCTTGACTCGTGGGCTGCGCAGCGCGGCAGAACTCATTTCTTGGCTGCGGCCGCGGCGTCCAGCGCTTCCACCGTACCGATGTACTCGCGCTTCTTTCGGATCATGACGATCCGCCACGACGGCAGCTTCGCGCCGCGCCAGGATGCGGAAGCCGTCGTGCTTGATCTCGTGAAGCCATTCCGGCCCGGCCGGCAGGGCTTTAGCTGGCGACGGCAGGCAGGGCCGACTGCGCGGCCGCTGCGCTGTACCATGATGCTCAGCTAGTTACCGTGATAGGCCGGGCTCGTCCACACCAAGTACTAAGCGCCGCTGAAAGGGCCCGCCACTCAGGCATCCTCTGGCCGGTGAACGAGCTTGTAAACCCGACCCGTGGTTGAATCCGATCGATCCATGGTTTGTCCACAAACGACACATTTTACGAAGTTGCTGTCGTCAGTCTTGGGAAGCCGGGACTGCGTCACGGAATAAAGTGCCCCACAATGGGGACAAAAGAAGCTCCTGCCCTCGGGAATTGGACCTGTTAGAGGCATCTCAGCGCCTCCGGAATGACAAATATGCTCTTCTAACGAAATAAATTCCAGGGCTCAATTAACATCGGCATATCCGGCCGCGTGACGGGATATACCAAGTCACGTCAAAGAGTTGTGACGATCGGAAGGTCATTTCTGCGCCACTTTGAGAAGGGCCGGGTGTAGGACCTCGTCCACCGCTTTGGTCCATACCCGCACAGCGTCGCGCGACTGCGGGTCCTTCGGCTTCAGCGGAACTCAGGAAAAACTTCATCGAGATACTCGTCGCGTCTATGCGTTCACGAACTGCAGGTGTGAAAACGATGATCGTTCTCCCGACGTTGTATCCCCGTGCGCGCGGATTGGTTAGGCAGCCGCCATCGCCGCGCTGAGTGCGAACGAGCATTGAAAAGTGCAACGCCTTGTGCTCCAGTCTTCATTTAGCGTTGCTTGGAGGGATTCATGTCAGTTGTGCCGCCAACAACGGTAAACGTCCGCTACATGGTCCACGATGTCGATGCTGCAATCACGTGGTATACAAAACATCTCGGCTTTACTGTTCTATCAAACTACGCACCTGCGTTCGCAGACATAACGCTTGGATCGCTGCGGCTATTGCTAAGCGGACCGACCAGCTCAGCCGGGCGGCCCATGCCTGATGGCGCTCGCCCCGAAGCTGGTGGCCGGAACCGTGTCCATCTTATTGTGGATGATCTTCCAGGCGAGGTCGCACGATTGCGTGCTGCGGGCGTGCGGTTCCGCAATGACATCGTGACCGGACCAGGCGGTTCGCAAATTCTTCTAAAAGATCCTTCAGGGAACCTGGTGGAGCTTTTTCAGCCAGCTCGTCGCCATAGCACGACGCGGCCAAATCGCCGTGTCCGTCCCGCGCATCGACCCGACACTCTTTCACGCCCGTCGCGGCCTCGGTCGCGACGCGAACAGCCACTTACAGCCGATGCCGGTGTGCTGTCGCACGGCCCCATCGAGATAGTTCGCGGGGGCAAGGACAGTAACATCAGTCCACCTTGATACCGGCGCTTCTAATAACTTTGGCTCATTTATCTGTTTCATCGGCGCTAAATTTGCCGAACTCGGCCGGCGTCATCGACCGCGGCTCGATGCCCAAGCCGGCGAGGCGACTCTTCACGTCTGGGTTGGAAACAATCGCGTTGACTTCTCTGTTGAGCGTCGCGATGACTGCAGCGGGGGTATTCTTGGGCGCCCCGACGCCGAGCCACGCACTTGCCTGATAGCCGGTTGGCGCGACCAGGCGGCAACCTCACCGGCCTGACGAACCAGCAGCCCGATCTTGCCGGCAAGCGGCTCGCGCTTTTGCGCGAAATTGTTCCCCATCTACATCGGCTGGCAATTGGGTTTGATGCTGACGACACTGAAAGTGTAGCGGAGGCGGACGCAGTCACACGCTTGGCCTCGAAGTCGTGCCGCTCGAAATCCGACGCGCAGAAGACGTTGCCCCCGCCTTTGAAACGCTCAAATCTCAGATTGATGCGCTTTATCTTGTCGGTAACGCGCTCATGCACGCTAATCACGCGGCGATCAACGCGGCGTCTTCGCTATCTTGCCCGTCAGACCAGCTCGGCCACGTCGCGGCGCAGCCACACCTGTCGCTGCGCACCGAGCATGAACAGCAGCTCGCCGATGTGCTGACGTGACATGTGGGCGCAGATGCCCAAGCGGCCAGCGAACAGGCCAGAAACGGTCTGCACCCGGTCGCCAATTCTGGGAGCCGCGGCCTCCCGGGCTTCGGCAGGTCTAAAGCACCGTTGCGCTCCCGCGACCGAATGGCGTCGATGATCGCATCTGGCAAACGCGCTGGCTCCTCACCGCCGCCTTTCACGAGCGAATCACGCCCGGGCGCCAGCGCACACCATGCGATTGTAACTCGATCCTGGTGAAGCAGTAGCCGGGAAACAGCGGCGTCAGGAACTCGACGCGACGGTGATAGCGGATCTGATACCGGCGTATCCGCGGCACATAGATCTGGAAGTCGAACTGTTCGAGGAAGTACTTCGCCACGCGCTCGCGCCGCGGCTTTATCTGCGTGGTGGCCCAACAGGCCATGCCTCCACATTTCACGACTAATCTTATGCGCCACGTGAAACCAGAAGGAACAGAACGCGATTTCGCGTCAATAGGCGGAGGATCAACAAGTGATCGTCTATCAGGGCGAAGTCGCGATCAGAATTGGTCATATCGGACGGCGATGTATGCCTATCACTGACATGGGTCTGAAGTGAGTGATGTGTGACCGCGTCTGCGCAGATCTCGACTCAGTCTGTCGCTACCGAAACGCAGTTGCTGCGACGACCCATTAGCGTCGTAATTTCCAACTTGCCTACAGCAGGAAAAAGGAACAGGCTATACTCACGGCGCATTCGATTTATGGCAATAAGCGCCGGGTCGACAAACTGTCCTCAGCGCACCGTCAACTGCGTGCGCTGACGTTTAGATTGCGGCCGTAAGGGGAGGACTACAGATGAGCAAACATGACGAAGGGCGACGTGCGTTCTTGATCGGCACGGCCGTTGGGGCCGGGGCTGCGGCGAGCTCACTGGTACCACAGGCCCTCGCCCAGAGCGAACACCAAGGTCACATCCCGGCAGATGGTCCTGCTGTGAGCCAGCCGACGTTACAGACCGTACGAGTGATGGGTGGTGTTCCTAGGCTGTTTCCTGGTGGGATCCTCTAGAGTCG
>JGI12186J15620_100314_pt2 | contig 31443 bp, 32 predicted proteins | sample FosCloommunities_FD_15620 | JGI IMG/M metagenome (IMG submission 15620) | reverse complement strand
CGACTCTAGAGGATCCCACCAGGAAACAGCCTAGGAACAGGTTACGCGCAAGACCATATGCGCATTGCCAGGGAAAATAAACAATGAGAACGAGTCCCACTGATTCGATCGAATGAGTACGGGGAATCCAAGAGTCGCGGCGGTTCTCACTGTCTTCAATCAGGCGGAAGGTGCTTGTCGATGCGTTGAAGCTCTTCTCGCACAATCGACGCCAGTAGCGCGCATTTACGTTCTCTTTAATGGTACCGCGAAAGACGGCCAGATCGCGGATGCATTCACGGAAAAATTCCGGCAACACTCCAATGTTGAAGTCCTGCGATCGCCCGAAAACATTGGCAACGCCGGTGGGGTTAAACTCGCGATGCGGGCGGCGCTGAATCGCGGGGTTGAATGGATTTGGATCGTTGAAGACGACGCGCTGCCGCATCGCGATGCGCTCGAACGCCTGATCGCAAGTGGCATGCAAACGGATTGCGTTTACGGAAGCCTTATTGTCGATCCAAAGAGCAAAGACTTGGCCTTCCCATATGCCACGATTGAGCCGGATAGGCGTCAACGAATTATCTCGACGATTTCAGAGTTGCCGAACTCAAATATATTTTCAGTCCGCGGTCTGTGGCTCGGAGCGCTAATTCCGATTCAAGTTGTAAATACAGTCGGCGAAGTGAACGCCGATCTGTTTATTCGCGGCGAGGATGAGGAATATCCGGCGAGGATACGTAAGGCAGGTTTTAAATTCGCGTGCGTCAGGGATTCGATCATCGAACACCCGCGGATTCGGCACGTTCATCTTGCCGCGGCGGGCGCAAATTTCTTTTACGAAAAAAATCTCCCGATCTGGAAAGCTTACTTTTTGGTACGCAACCAGGTGTTCGTTCGGCGCATGTATCCGTCACGCGGTTTTGTTTCTGGTTGGTTCCGGGCGATCGCCACCATTTTCTTGTCGATCCTTTGCACCGTTGTTTTTGACAACCAAAAGTTAAAGCGCGTCCTCACTTGTACTCGCGCTGGTTGGCATGGATTGACGGGACAACTTCGCATCAAACCTCGGGGGATTGAGCGCGCAACATGAAAAAGCTATTAGTTGTCGCCGGCACGAGACCCGAGATCATCAAGTTAGCTCCTGTCGTCCTCAAAGCGCGATCCGATTTTGAAGAAAGTCTCGACGTTTCGTTCTGCTTTACCGGGCAACATCAAACGATGGCTGAGGAAGCGATGCGGGCTTTCGACCTGAAGCCGGATCTTGACCTTGGTATTATGCAATCGAACCAATCCCTAAATGCGATTGGCGCCGCACTGTTTGAAAAATTTCCGCGAGTTCTCGAAAAGCTCCAGCCGGCCGTTGTCCTGATTCAGGGCGATACAACTTCAGCCGCGATGATTGGAATCATTTGTTTCAACTACAGGACGGCGATCGGGCATGTCGAGGCGGGTCTTCGATCGTTCAATCTTAAAGCACCGTATCCAGAGGAGTGTAACCGCAAAATGATTAGTTGTTTTGCGAACTTCAACTTTTGTCCCACGGAAGCCGCTCGAAACAACCTTCTGGCGGAACGTGCTGCACCTGACTCTTTGCATGTTACTGGCAATACTGTAGTCGACGCCTTAAACCTGATCCGCAAAAAATTCGATCTTGAGGACCTCGGTAAATTTCAAAAGGAAATCCGAACGCCTTTCGTTCTCGTAACAGCCCATCGCCGGGAAAGTTTCGGCAGCGGATTTGAAAGAATCTGTGAAGCCCTCGGGGAAAGCGCGAGATTCTTTCCGAAGGTGCAGTTTGTCTATCCCGTCCACTTGAACCCAAATGTTGAAACGGTCGTTCGCCGAAAATTACAATCATTTGAGAATATTATTCTTCTCAAACCAGTCCCGTACCTGGAACTGCTCCGATTGCTTCGGAACTGTCTATTTACCGTGACCGACTCCGGGGGCATTCAAGAAGAAGCACCTAGTTTCGGTAAATTCGCGATTGTGATGCGAGACGTGACCGAACGTACGGAAAGTATTGAAGCCGGATTTTCCGCGCTAGTCGGAACCAATATAGAAAAAATCGTTCGGGCAATACGGCAACAAATCGAAAAACCGACTCCCAAACCCGATCATAACCCCTACGGCGATGGAAAAAGCAGTGAAAGGATTTGCCGGATCATCGCCGAAGCTCCATGAACGACACACGCTCAGTTCTCTGCCTCATCGCTTACGAATTTCGCTATGAGTATCGTCTCCATGCGATTGCCGAGACGCTGGCGAAAAACGGATACGCAGTAACTGTCCTCGCATGCGCCGGCGATCAACCCCTTTCAGGGCGCGCCTACAACCTGGTCGAAGTACCCGTCAGACAGCGCAAACCCGCAAAAACCACGCTCGGTCGGATTGCACGCATGGCTGAGTTCTATTGGAAATTTGCGATGACCGGACTCAAACGATCACCCAGCGTTGTAATTGCTTCCGACGTTACGATGTTGCCAATCGGCTGGTTTCTTTCTCGAACCAAAGGAGCTCGCCTAGTCTACGATATGCGAGAACTGTGGCCGTGGACAAAAAATCACGGACTACGGTTCTGGAGATGGATTGAATCCATTTTTTTGGATCGCGTAGATGCCTGGATCACTGTTAACGACCTGCGCGCGGACTTTGTCGCAAATCAGTATCGGCCGAAGAAGCGGCCGTGGATCATTCACCCATATCCTAAACGCGATTCGCCCCGAACTTCAGATCGTCTGAAGAAATTCGTTGAACAACACAATTCATCCTCCCAATTCATAGCGCTCTACAAAGGCGCGTTGCTTCCAGGAAACAATTTGGAGAGCTTGATCGCCTCGGCAGCAAAATACGATGACGGTATCGCTCTAGTGATAATGGGGTTTGCGCCCTTGCCTGAATACTTCGCTGTCTTGAAGGAACAGGCCGGGCAGGCGCGCAATATTTTATTTCATCCACCTGTCCCCGCAGTTGAGGTAATGGATTTCGTAGCCTCGGCATCGATCGGCTTCGTTACCTACACTGCCGATACGGTAAATTCTGATCTATGCGAGCCCTGCAAGCTTTACGATTTCATGATCGCCGGTATTCCAACTGTTGTTTCCCGCGTCCAAGGAACGGAACAAGTCGTACGGGAATCCAAGAGCGGTCTTCTCATTGACTTTACGGTAGAGAACATTGCGAATGCCGTGAATCTTCTTGGTCGAGACTCGGCCCTGTATCTCTCGATGAAAGAAGCGGCAACAAAGAGCGCCGCTGAAAAATATAACTGGCAAACCCAAGAACAAAGATTGTTAGACTTGCTAAGTAGCCTCAACGGAACCGCAAGCGAGCCAAAGTCTTCTGTTCGCGCCAGAAACTAAACAGCCGGAAGCGCAACTTAAGTGTCGTGAAAATTCTTTACGCCTTCAATTATTACCGCGAACACGGCGGCGAGAACCAATGGTATCGCTCCGAGCCGGAGCTTTTTGAAGGTCGCGGACACAAAGTTTCGACCTATTCGCGCGACAATCGTGAGCTGGATAATCTGAACATTTTCCAAAAAGCAGCACTGTTCTGGCGGACAAGTTGGTCACACGAAACTTATCAAGCGGTGCGAAAACTTTTGCGCGGCGATCGTCCGGACGTTGTTCACGTTTACAACACCCTTGTCTTGATCAGCCCGTCGATCTTTTACGCTTGCCGCGATGAAAATGTGCCGGTTGTGCAGACGCTTTACAACTATCGACCAGTCTGTCCGGTGGGCACTTTCCTTCGCGATCACCACGTTTGCGAAGAATGCCTCGAACATTCGCTTTGGCGAAATGTTCAACACGCCTGTTATCGCGGTTCGCGTGTCCAAAGCGCCGCCCTGTCTCTCAGTCTGTATCGCCACCGAAAAATGGAAACGTGGCGCAATTGCGTGTCGGCGTTCATCGTTCCGACGCCGTTTATGAAAGCGAAGCTCGCTGAGGGCGGCTTGCCCGCGGGAAAAATTGTGGTCAAACCAAATTGGCATTCGCCCGATCCAGGAGTTCGTAGCGGCATCGGCGAAAATACAATCCTCTATGTCGGACGACTGACTTCGGAAAAAGGAATCGATGTTCTGCTTCGAACCTGGAAAGAAGCGCCACCGGCATTGCTTCCGCAGTTGCGAATCATCGGCGACGGTCCCATGCGCGATGAGGTCGCCTCATTCGTCGCCGCAAATCCGCACGCAAACGTTCAATATCTCGGACGCCGTTCGCATGATGAAGTGATCGACGAAATGAAACGCGCCGGCACGCTGGTAATTCCTTCGCTTTGGTACGAAGCGTTCCCGCACACCATTCTTGAGGCGAGTGCGTGCGGCGTTCCGATTCTTGCCAGCCGCATCGGCACTTTGCCGGACGTGATCGACGACCGCGTCACTGGATTGCTTTTCGAGCCGAACGATTCCGCAGATCTAACCGCGAAGATCAAGATGTTGTTTTCGAACCCAAATTCAAACACCCTGCGTGAAACGCTTGGGCGCACGGCGCGCGAAAAATTCCTCGGCGAGTTCACCGCCGACCGCGCTTACGAATTGCTAAGTCGAATTTATACCGACGTTATAAATCGACCGCTTTCCGCAAGGGCCGAGGTCAGTGTGGCGGATTGAGATCGTAACTTGCGGTTCGCAAACTGCTTCGTAGCGTCGCAGCACTTCAATGGCTAAACGAAGGATTCTGTTGATTGGCGGCGCCGGTTATGTCGGCAGCGTGACCGCCGAAGAAATGGCGAACGACGCGAAGTACGACATTTTTGTTCTCGATAACCTTTACGAAGGCCATCGCGAAGCTGTTCATCCGGACGCAACCTTTATCGAAGGCTCGATGTCCGACGAGAAACTGCTCGATAGGATTTTTGCAAAGCACAAATTCGACGGCGTGATGCATTTTGCCGGCGAAACGGTGATTGAATATTCGATGACCAATCCGTTTCGCTACTTTAACGCGAACATCGTGGATGGAATGAAAATTTTGAACGCGATGGTCAAATACGGCGTTAAAGATTTTATCTTTTCGTCGACCTCAGCGGTTTACGGCGAAGCTGAAGAGATTCCGATGCCGGAAATGCATCGCAAGGAACCTGCCAATTCCTACGGACAATCAAAATGGATCTTCGAACAGATTCTAAAGTGGTACCACCAAATTCACGGAGTCCGTTCGAATTCGTTCCGCTACTTTAATGCCGCCGGCGCTTCCAAAAAGTACGGAGAAGCGCACAAGTCTGAAAGCCACCTTATTCCATTGGTTCTGCAGGTCGCGCTCGATCAACGAAAGGAAATTTCGATTTATGGCGACGATTATCCGACGCGCGACGGCACGTGCGTTCGCGACTACACACATGTGATCGATCTCGCACGCGCACACATCTCCGGGCTGGAAAATTTGGACAAGTATGCGTTCGACGCATTCAATCTTGGAAACGGCGACGGTTACACCGTGCGCGAAGTGATCGACGCAGCGCGTGAAGTCACGGGTCATCCCATTCCAGCGAAAATCACTCCACGACGGGCGGGCGACGCCGCGGTGATGGTTGCAAGTTCGCAAAAAGCGAAAGATTTACTGGGCTGGAAGCCGCGCTTCCCGCTGATTCGCGACATCATGAAGACGGCATGGGATTGGCATCAAACACATCCGCACGGATACTCCAGGTCATAGATCATGATCCTTGTTCGCACACCGTTTCGTTTACCGCTCGGCGGCGGCGGCACCGATCTGCCTGCGTATTACAAAAAGTTCGGCGGCTATCTCGTCACCGCGGCGATCAACAAATACATGTTCATCAGCATCAACCAGCCGGCGCTGGTTGATCGCATCAAAGTGAAATATTCGAAGTCGGAAAGCGTCGGCCTTGGCGAACTCGACAAAATTCAGCATGATCTTGCGCGCGAAACGCTGCGCCATCTCGCGCTCAATCAGCCAATTGAGATCACTTCGACTGCTGATCTTTCTGCCGGGACCGGAATGGGTTCGTCCGGTTCGTACGCGGTCGGTTTGCTCAACGGTTTGAACGCAATGCTGCGGCGCCATATTTCGGTGCACGATCTCGCCGAAGAAGCGTGTAAAATTGAAATGGAGTTGGCCAAGAAACCGGTTGGCAAACAGGACCAATTCGCGGCTGCGTTCGGTGGAATCAAAGTCATGGAGATCGATCACGCCGGCGCGGTAAAGATTTCACCACTCGAATTGGAACACGAAATCGTGAACGAGTTGGAGAATCGTTTGATGATGTTTTACACGCACGTTGAACGCGACGCGAGCGAGATCCTTGCTGAGCAAGGCAAGAAAGTTACCGCCGACGAATCCGCCGCGACCAATTCGATGCACAAGATCAAGGAAATCGGCAAACAGAGCGCGAATGCATTGCAAAAAGGCGACATCACAGCGTTTGGAAAGTTGATGCACGAACACTGGGCCGAAAAGAAGCGAATCTCTATAAAGATGTCGTTAAAGAAAATCGACGAATATTACGACACCGCGATGAAGTGCGGTGCGCTCGGCGGGAAAATCATGGGCGCGGGCGGCGGTGGCTTTATGGTTTTCTGCACTGAACCTGGCCGGCGCAAGGACGTGCGCAGCGCGATGGAGAAAGCGGGACTGCGTTACATGGATTTCAAATTCGATTGGAACGGCAGCACCGTTCTGGTGAATGTCTAATCTTCACCGCGGTTCACAATGCAAAGCGTGCTCATAACTGGCGTAGCCGGATTCATCGGGTCGAATCTTGCTGAACGATTATTGCGAGAAGGTTACCGCGTCATCGGCCTAGATAACCTTGCTTACGGAATTCGTGAACAGATCCCGAGCGGTGTCGACTTTCACAAGGCCGACGTGCGATCGTCGGATATCTATCCGCTCTTCGACAAAACCGATTTCGTTTTTCATCTCGCTGCGAAAAATTGTATCGCGGATTGCCAAAACGATCCGGTCGAAACCGCCGACATCAACGTGACCGGCACAGCTAACGTTTTCGAAGCAGCGCGCCGGGCAAAGGTCAAAAAACTGATCTACGCCGAGTCGTCGTCCATTTACGAAGGCAGCAAATCGCTGCCGACGCCGGAAGAAGACGAACATCCGGAGACGTTTTACGCCGCGAGCAAAATGGCGACGAAGTTTTTCGCGGAGGCTTATGCGCGGTGGTACGGATTGAAGTGGACAGCGCTCCGATACTTTTGCGTTTACGGTCCGCGCCAGGATTATCGCAGAACGATTCCGCCCGTGTTCAGCGCATTCATCATCAAGCTGCTCAAGAATGAACGACCGACTATATTTGGTTCGGGCGAAAAACGACGCGACTTCATTCACGTCGACGATGTGAATGATTTCCATTTGCTGGCGCTTCGCGACGATCGCACAACAGGCGAAGTGTATAATCTCGGTTCCGGCGAGAATTTTTCCGTGAACGAAATCTTTCGGATTGTGCGTGAATTACTCGGCTCGAAGCTCGAGCCGATCTACAAACCGGATTTGCCGGGCGAAGCGCTCACCACTTTGGCGAACATCGACAAGGCCAAGAAACTCGGCTGGAAGCCGCGCGTAGGATTGAAGGAAGGATTGCAGTCGTCGATCGATTTCATCAAAGGCGAAATGACTGCGGGACGATTGTGAATGCGGTAATTCTAGCGGCCGGAAAAGGAACGCGGCTAAAAGAAATTACAAAGGCTATTCCAAAGCCACTCTTGCAAATTCGCGGGGAGGCAATTCTCGCGCACCAACTCAAACTGTGCGCCGCCGCGAAAATTAAAAACATTTTTATCAATACACATTATCTAGCCGAGCAAATCCGCGAGCTCGCCGGCGATGGAGCCAAGTTTGGCGTTCATATTAGCTATTCGTACGAGCCGGAGTTGCTGGGCACCGCCGGCGCGCTCAATAACTTTCGCGAACATCTCGCCGGCGACGACATTCTTGTTCTCTACGGTGACAACTATGTCGACGTTGATCTCGCCGATTTGCAGAAGTTTCACACGGAAAAACACGCCTTCGCAACGGCAGCCGTCCACCGCCGGGAGGATGTTTCACAAAGTGGGATGATCGAGCTAGACTTTGATGGTCGAGCTAAACGCTTTGTCGAAAAGCCGGCCCCGCACGATCGAACATCGAACCTCGTCAGTGCCGGCATCTACGTTTTCCGTCCCGGCATTCTCGAATACATTCCGGCGGGCTGTTCCGATTTCGGTTACGACGTTGTTCCAAAATTAATCGCGGACGCAAAACCCGTGTTTGGTTACGAGCTCAAGAATGAGCTTATCGCCATCGATACGCCTGAGCTTTACGCCGCTGTAACCGAAAAGTTGCACACTGATCGTCATAAAGTGTGTTAGTCTCGGTTTCAGCTGATGAGTTTTGCTGCAGATTATCTCGACGAGGTTAAGAAGGTTGTCGCTGGGTTCGACCCAAAAGTAATCGAGAACGCGGTCACGCTTCTCGAAAAAGTTCGTGCCCGCGGCGGAAGATTGTTCATTCTTGGCGTCGGCGGCAGTGCGGCCAATGCCTCCCACGCGGTAAACGATTTCCGCAAAATCTGCGGTTTCGAATGTTACACACCGACCGATAACGTTTCCGAATTGACGGCGCGAACCAACGACGAGGGCTGGCAAACAATTTTCGTCGAATGGCTCAAGGGAAGCCGCCTCAGCGCAAAGGATGCCCTCCTGGTTTTTTCAGTCGGTGGCGGTGATGCTCAACGAAACGTCAGCCCGAATCTTGTCGCCGCATTGGATTTTGGGAAAAAAGCGGGCGCGGCAATTTTAGGGATTGTCGGTCGCGACGGTGGACACACGGCGCGGCAGGCGGATGTGTGCGTTATCGTTCCTACGGTAAACAATTCGCATATCACGCCGCACTCGGAAGCATTCCAGGCTGTCATCTGGCATTTGATCGTTTCCCATCCGAAACTCAAACAAGCGGCGACGAAATGGGAGAGCACGAAGTGAAGCGGCCTGCTGTTTTTCTTGATCGCGATGGGGTGATTAATCGCGCAATCGTCCGCGACGGTCTGCCGTTTTCGCCTTCGACTCCCGAGGAACTAGACCTTCTGCCGGATGCGGCCGAAGCATGCCGATTGCTCAAAGACAATGGCTTTCTATTAGTCGTCGTCACGAACCAACCGGAAGTCAGTCGAGGCACGATTGATCGAAAGAACGTTGAACGAATGAACCAGAAGATCATGAAGGCGCTTCCGATCGATCGGATTGAAGTTTGCTACGATTGCGAGGATTCCTCCGAGTTTCGAAAACCAAATCCCGGCATGTTAAGACGTGCCGCGGCCGCACTCGATGTCGACCTGGCGCAAAGTTTCATGGTTGGTGATCGCTGGCGAGACGTGGACTGCGGCCACGCTGCGGGCTGCAGAACGATTTTTATCGATCACGGGTACGCGGAGCCATTGCGGAAACCTCCGCACCACCGCGCGCAAAACCTTCTCGGAGCCGCACGCGTCATTGTCGAGCTTGCTGTGCCGGTGCCGAAGGCATAAAATCTTACGTGCAAACGCTCGCCGACCTAAAAATCAAACTCTTCGCTGATGGAGCGGACAAGACTGCACTGTTGGCGCTGAACGCAGATCCGCTGATCAAGGGAATGACGACGAACCCGACCCTGATGAAGAAGGCGGGAATCTCGGATTATGAAAGGTTTGCCCACGAGATTTTGGCCGAGATCAAAACGAAACCGATCTCGTTCGAAGTTTTCTCGGATGAATTTTCCGAGATGCGGCGCCAAGCTCTTAAGATTTCGAAATGGCAAAAGAATGTTTACGTAAAAATTCCCGTAACTAACACGCGGACTGAACCTTCACTGCCACTCATCCGCGAGCTTGCGCAGGAGGGCGTCCAGTTGAACATCACCGCGATCCTGACCATCGATCAGGTCCGCGATGTGGTCGCGGCGTTGGACCCGAAAGTTCCGTCTGTGGTCTCCGTTTTCGCGGGACGAATCGCTGATACTGGCCGCGACCCAATTGCGATCATGAAGGAGAGTCTGAAGCTCGTCCGGCAGTTGCCAAATTCTGAACTGCTTTGGGCGAGCGTGCGCGAAGTGTTGAATCTGGTTCAAGCCGAGCTCTGCGGCTGCGACATCGTCACCGTTCCGCCGGACATTCTGAAAAAGGCGCGATCACTTTGGCAAAAAGACCTGGCCGAACTTTCACTCGATACGGTGAAAATGTTCGCGCAGGACGCGATCGACGCCGGATTCAAACTTTAGCAGTCAGTTAGAACAGTGGACTGCCGTCGGGTTTTTGCAGGCGCGGTGCCAGTTCCTGCATGAACTTTTCCAGCATCGCCGTCGTTTGCTCTTCGTTTCGTTCCGGTCGCCAGATTCCTTGAGTTACGTTCGCGGCGACGGTGACGTAAGCCCAACGCTGGCTGTACCCGCCCAGAATTCGATCGCGGAGATCGATTCCAGTTCGGGTCAAATGCGACGCAGTCATGTCTTCGTAACCAATAAACCAGTAATAGTTGAGGTTCGTTACATCGATCCGGCGTTTGTCAGTCGTTTCGAGCGTTTGCGCATTTTGCAGCCGCGTGACCTCGAACGATTTTCCACCCGGAAGTTGAATCGTCCGGTTAGACGATGAGCGCACCTGCCATCCTTGTGCGGGCAAGCAACGTTCCGGCCGGTGGATGCTGTTGGTCATGTCGTCGCCCGACAAAACGATCGACACAAAGATTTGGTCGCCCTCGGGTCCTTTGTAAAGTTTTCGGACAAACTGCGTGTCCTTGGCCAGCGTCTCGCGCTCTTTTTCCGTGACGGCTGTATCTTCACCGAACCACGCGCCCACGACATCCGGTAGCGTCATCGCAATTCCAGCCGGGCTAACTTTGTTCGAGTGCGGCAAAAGAAAGACAGAGCCAAATCCTGCGAGCAGCGCGCATTGAACGCGCAGGAGGCGATTAGTAATCATAAGTCGCGCCCTCCTTTGCGGCCGCATTTTGTTTCAACGACGGCAGCTTAACATTCAACAGCATCGCGAACAAAACCATCGCGATAAACGCGCAAGCGAAGGAGATGAACCCGGCGACCGCGTGATACGGACCTCCCGCGAGATCCTGCCCAAAGAATCGCCCAACGATAAAAACCGAAATTAATCGGCCAGCGTTGCCAATGATCGCGAACAGTAACGACGCCGCAAACAGCACAAACTTTTTCCAAAACTTGTCGAGCGTAAAGTGTCCGTAAATCGCGGAGAACATCGCGATCGCCATCAACGACCGAATCCCGCTGCAACCTTCGTCGACTTGAAAGTGAAATGCGTTGTCGGCAGAATTCACCAATGTCCCGATCGTGTGAACTTTGATGCCAACGAGATTGCATACCGCACTGGCAACCGCGGTCTCGATGAATTGAAGTCGAAACGTTGCCTGCGTCAGAAAGTTCAGCGGCACCATGAACAGCAAGAACGCGATTGGAAAGAAAAGTACACGCGCAACCGCTTTGCCCCAGACGTAGAGGACGATTCCGAAAAGCAGCAGTGGAAACGAGGTCAGGGTCAACCGCGCCTGCAACGTGCGCGCGCCGGCAAAGAATAGGAACAATCCGAGCCCGATGAAAAGCCAGCCCCACCGTGACGAACCAATCGTCGCGGCTTTGAGCTTCGCGCGATCGTACCAAATCAAGAACACGACAATCAGCGGAATCAATTTCGCGTGTTCGTAATTGGTCTCCGGAGTCCACGCTTGCCACGCCCAAATCGCAGTGGAAACACGACCTTCAGTGAAGAGATGCAGCCAACCGAAAAAATAAACGAACGTTGCGACGATGGTCGCGAGCAATACCGCGGTCAGCGGTTCGCGATGCACGAAATCATTCCAGCGATCGATCCAGGTGGGCGTTGCGGGGTCGCTCATCGCCTAAAGTTGCCACGTCGAGAGCACTTTGGTAGCGGGAGAAAATTTTAGATCGCGATACCCTGGCCAAGGGCAACAGATGACGGCAAGGCCAATATCGTTACGCTCGTCGAGATTGCTGAGATCGTTCAGTCGTTCGAAATCCTTTAGCGCTGGATTGTTTGCTGCCGTCGCCGCGAAATCGTGAACAAGCACGCGACGTCCTTGCGTTTTAAGATTTTGGGCAAGATGCAAACCGGCTGATTCCTCGGTGATGTAGGTGTCCGGCTTGTAGGAAAGCCCGAGAACGAGAACAGTCGCCCCGGCCGGCACGAGCTTCGTAACTTTCTCCAGCAAATTCGATTTCGTCAGCTCGTTGACTTTGTCCGACGCTTCGGCCAACGGCGCGGCACCGCCCGTTGTTCGCGCAGTGTACGCAAGCAAACGATTATCGCGCGGAAAACACGGTCCGCCGTAACTCAGACCCGCGCGCAAATATTTTTTTCCGATGCGCGTGTCAGTGCCAATCGCGTCCAGGATCGTGTTGATGTCCGCTTTCGGAAATTTCTCGGCGATCATCCGGAGCTGGTTGGTGAAGCTGATCTTCATCGTGATGTAACTGTTGACCGAAATCTTGGTCAACTCCGCGCTGATGATCGACATTCGCGCGATCCGGCATTTATTGCGGTTGTAATTTCGATAAAGTTGCTCGAGCGCGTCGCCGGCAGCCGGATCGCTTTCGCCAATCAAAACAAGATCCGGTTCGAGCAACCCGTTAATTACGTTACCGAGCGCGATGAACTCGGGATTGTAACAAACGCTGAATTCGACTCCGCATTTCCAGCCGGTCTCCTCCTCCAGCATCGGAATCAGGATTGAATCAACTGCGCCGGGTGTGGTCGTCGAACTGCAAACAAAAATGTGTCCGGTCTTTCCCGCTTTGCGCACTGCTTGTGCAACCGGCCGCATCGCGTTCAACAGATACTCGGTCGAAAAACTTCCGTCCGGCAAGCTCGGTGAAGGCGGAATGAAAAAGGAAACGTCAGTCGCAACAACCGCGGCCGGATCGTCCGTTGCCCGAAAACGTTCGTGGCCTTCCTGGATCGTTTCCGCCAGGAGCGGCTCATCGACCGGCGGCTGGCCGGCGTTGATCTTGCGAATCTTTTCCGGATCGATATCGACGCCGACCACGGAGTAACCGCGCGCGGCGAAGGTCGCGGCCATGCACGCTCCGAGTTTGCCGAGACCGCAAACCGAAACAGACTTGATCGATTTCATCGAGTTGCGAACCGTTATTACGAAGAAAACTTAGCGAACAGCGGGCGCGCCGGCTGTTCGCTTCGACGATCGAGGTGCCATCTGCTCGTAAATCCACGCGTAAGTGCGCTCCAAACCATCCCGCAACTTGGTCGACGGCTCCCAGCCGAAAACTTTTTGGATCAGGGTGTTGTCGCTGTTGCGACCATTCACACCTTTCGGCGCGGAAAGATTGTAGCGGCGTTTCAATTTCAAACCGGAAATGTCCTCCACGATGTCGACCAGTTGATTGATCGTGACCAGCTCGCTGCTGCCAAGATTTAACGGCTCGGCAAAGTCGCCGTTCATAATCATTTGTGTGCCCTTCACACAATCGTCGATCCATTGAAAGCTGCGCGTTTGTTTTCCATCGCCCCAAATTTCGATCTCGTGGTCCTTGGAAAGTTTCGCCGTAATCACCTTGCGACAAATCGCGGCCGGCGCTTTCTCGCGTCCGCCGTCATACGTTCCGTGCGGGCCGTAAACATTGTGAAAACGGGCGACCCGCGTGATCAAACCGAAGTCTTCCAGAAAATGGCGACACATGCGCTCCGAAAAAAGTTTCTCCCAGCCGTACCCGTCTTCCGGCATTGCGGGATATGCGTCCTCTTCTTTAAGCGCGGTCACGTTCGGATCGGTTTGTTTGTCCGCGGCGTACGCGCAAGCCGATGATGCATAGAAGAAACGCTTCACGCCGGCATCTTTCGCGGCCATCAGCAAATGCGTATTGATCAATACGGTCAACATGCACATCGCCTTGTTGTTTTCGATGAAACCCATGCCACCCATGTCGGCAGCGAGATTGTAAACAAGGTCGACGTCGGCGACGGCGCGCTCGCAGGCTTCCTTGTCGCGAAGATCGAGCTGAAGATTTTCGACCTCGGGAAACATTTGGAACCATTCCTCGAACGGTTTCACATCGACCGAGCGAACTTTCTTTCCCTGGCGAAGAAGATCGGCCACGAGATGGCCGCCAATAAAGCCGCCTCCGCCACAAACCACGATTTTTTCAGATTTCATTATTACCTCAGGCCCCCAGACGAGTCCGGCACTTTACCGGGAAAGAGCGCCGCTTCAACCCGGAGCAAATTGCACGCCCTATTCGACCTGGCCGGGCGCCGGTGGTCCAAGAATCTTGTCACGCAAAAGATAATAAACGAACAGCGAATTGTAGCGAAGATAGCGCGGGCCAAGGCGGCCTGGCTCAGCCATCATTCGGTAAAGCCAGGTCAGTCCGAACCGCTGCATCCATCTCGGCGCGAACGGGCGCCGCCCGCTCAACAACGTGAAAGCGTCGCCTACCGCAAGAAAAACACCGCGACGGTAGCGGTGTTGATTCTCGATAATCCACTTTTCCATTCGCCCGCCGGGCAATGCGACCCAGACAAAATCCGGCCCCGCGCGATTGATCGTTTCCGCGAATCCGGCTTCGTCTTGTTCCGTCCACGTGCGAAACGGCGGACTGATCGCGCCTACGATTTCGAGATCGGGTTGCAGTTTCATCACGGCAAGTTTGAGCGCTTGAAGAACTTCATCGGTGTCGCCAAAGAAAAAGTGTCGCCAAGGCCGGGGCGTCTTTTGCAGCGCGTGCTTCGTGAAGTAAGGACCGTAAACGCGGTCTGATAATCCGGCACCGCGCAAATTGAGCGCCCAAACCACTGGCATTCCATCGGGGAGAACCATGTCGAACTTTTCCATGACGCGCGCGAATTCAGGTTCGTGGCGCGCTTCGGCAAGAATATGAGTGTTCGCCGGGCAGACCGCGGTAGGTCGCGATTCGCGAGTGAGATCCTTAACAATCTCCAGCGCCGAATCGTAGGTCACACACGCCACCGACGTTCCTAGGATTCTGATCGTGCGATTCTGCATTTCAGTTTTCTGCGTTTCTATTCTCAACCTCTCAACGCCTCAGCTTCTCAACATCTCCTAGACCCTTGCGGCCGAATTTCTTTTCCAGTTCGGCGTGCGAGATCTGGATCATGGTCGGCCGGCCGTGCGGACAGCAATAAGGCAGATCGCACTCGAGCAGATCCTGGATCAGCTTTTCCAATTCCAGAAAGCGTAGCGGGTCGTTGGCCTTCACTGCGTGACGACACACCGTGCTCGCAATCATATCTTCGCCAAGTCGCAATGGCGAACTTCGGTCGCTCGCGCTTTTGAGATCATCGATGACTTTGCGCATGAACTGCGCGCCGTCGCTGACATTCAAAAAACCCGGCAAACTGTCGATCTTGAACGTATTGGGGCCGAAGCTTTCGATGCCGATCCCCATTTTCTGCAGGACGTGCATGTTTTGTTCGATCCAATCCGCGTCGCGCGGCACCAGTTCAAATGTTTGTGAAAGCAACAGTTTTTGAGACGGGACCCCCTGCTCTTCCATCCGCCGGCGCAGTTCTTCGAACAAGATCCGTTCGTGAGCGGCGTGCTGATCGACCAGAACAAGTCCGTCGGCGTTTTCCATTAACACATACAGTTTGTTGAGAACGCCTATGATTTGGAATTGTTGGTGCGTGGAAGGACGGGCTCTGTCCCGTCCGGCAAATTTTTCGGACGGCGGAGATGTTTGAGACGACACCGAGGTCGTCCCTCCAATCATCTGGTTCGTTGTGATTTCGATCGAGCGCTGACCGCGTAGTGCAAATTCCCGTTCCAGTTCCGGCAGTTCGCAAGGCGGACTTCCACCTAATTCATTTTGGGACAGGACCCGTTCGGCACGCTCAGGGTAAACTCTGCTCGGCCCTGCAGCATCAGAAGCCGGCGCGCGAAATTTCTCCTGCCAATCGCCGCGATCCCCGGCGAGCGTTTCCTGAATCGAATGAACCACTGCTTCGCGAATCGCATTCGGATCCCGAAACCGAACTTCGCGTTTCGCTGGGTGGACATTCACGTCGACCGCGCCCGGATCGAGCTCGAGAAACAAGAACGTGACCGGATACTGTCCTTTCATCAGCGCGGTGTGATATCCTTCGCGCATCGCCGCGGTGACGACCGGACTCTCTATGGCGCGTCCGTTTACGAAAACGAGTTGTTGGGCTCGCGTTTGGCGGCTCAAGCCCGCTCGCCCGATTAGTCCGTTGATCCGGATTTGCCGCGATCCGGCATTTTTGACCGGAAGTAACTGCTCTAACAATTCCTTTCCGTAAAGATCACGAACGCGATCGTTTAGCGCGGCTGCCGCTGGAAGTTGAAACACAACGCGCTCGTCGCGGGTAAAACTGAACCCGACGTCGGTGTGACCGATTGCCTGCAGATGCAGCTGATGTTCGACATTGCGGCTTTCAGTGTTCTCGGCGCGCAAGAATTTGCGACGTGCCGGAACGTTATAAAAAAGCGAGCGCGCCTCGACCTGCGTGCCCGGCGCTTCGCCGCCGTCACGAACGACGTCAATTTTCCCACCGTTAACGACAATCTCTGTCCCAGCCACTGCGTTTGGTTCACGGCTGGTCAGCCTAAATCGCGAAACGCTGGCGATGCTGGGCAATGCCTCCCCGCGAAAACCCAGCGTTCCGACAGCTTCCAGATCCGAAACCGACCGAATTTTGCTGGTTGCGTGTCGCTCGAGCGAAAGAAGCGCATCGTCGCGATCCATTCCGCATCCATCATCGATTACGCGAATAAACGAGATTCCGCCGCGTCGAATGAAGATGTCAATTTTCCGCGCGCCGGCATCGATACTGTTTTCGACCAGTTCTTTGACGACCGAGGCCGGCCGTTCGACTACTTCGCCCGCCGCGACCTGGCTGGCGACGGTTTCGGGAAGCAAACGAATGCGGCTCATCTCTACGTTTGATGTTCGATGTTTGATGTTTGATTTCCAGAGGAAACTCAACCGCTGCTTCTTTGACTTGGGAGCGGCGAGATCGTAATTTGCGGTTCCATGATTGATGTTACCCAGAACGCGGCCAAGCAACTTCGCCGGCTGCTGGACGAACAAAAGCAAACCGTCGGCAAAGGGCTGCGCGTTCAGATCACGAAGGGCGGCTGCTCCGGTTTACATTATGAAATGACGCTCGATGAAAAAAAATCCGGGGACGCCGTGGTCGAGCGTGACGGCGTGCAATTTTTTATAGACAGCGAGAGCGCATCTTATCTGCGCGGCGCGACTCTCGATTTCCGCGACGGGCTGACTGGGACCGGGTTTCAAATCGTGAATCCGAACGCGAGCCGGACGTGCGGTTGCGGCACGTCATTCGAAGTGGCGAAAGAACCGCCAGTCCGCCCAGGACATTGAACGCGCAAGCTAACCCCACAGCAATCTGATGGCGGATTACGGTCTTTATCGTTACGACGAACCGTACGCGCGACCAGTCCGGCGCCGAATCAACTATTTTGCGTGGACAGTTGCGATTTTGTTGCTGACCGGCTTCGCCTTCGCAGCCTGGCTCGGAAGTTTTTACATCTTCAGCCAGCCGGAACGGCCGGACAGTTATCGCATCCTGCAAAAATTGCACAAAATCGAACCGCCGAAACGCTTTGAATTGACTGCGGCGCCGACCGGCGAATTCCTCAGCGCCAAGCAACTTTACGATCGCTACAACGCGATGGGCTCAGCCGAGCTGAACAAGACAAACGCCGAGCTAATCCGAAATTTCATCCGCAATTTTCAACAAGTGCGCGGGCTGGTTCCCTACGTGGTCGGCCGTTACGTGATCGAGGATGCGCATGAACTCAGCTCGAGCGATTTGTTCACGTCTGGAATGGTCGCGTTGACGGATTCGGTAGAGAACCCGGAGCTGTTGATGGAGCATCTTTACCCGTCCGAGTGGCAAACCGTTCCGCTGATCAAGCAGACTTTGACCACCGGTTTGGAATTAAAACTCGATCGCGCGCACGATTTGTCGGCAATCATTCACGTCGAGCGTTTCAACGACGGCCGCATCATGTTGACCGCTGTTCCATTGTTGTATGGAACTTACACTGTCATGCGCGGCACCGGCACATTTAGTCTCGAGCCGCCGCTAAGTTTGAATCTCGAAGCGGGTTGGCCGCTGTATAAGGAACAGGCGCGAATGCGCGGCGAAATGCATTACACGCAATTCAAACAAGGCCGAGGTCCATCGCAAGCCCCGGCACAGGTCGAAATTCCGGGCCTCGCTCCGACTGGAACACCGCCGCCGGCCGAAAATCAACTTATCCGCGTGGAGGCCGCGAAAGCAGTGACGCCACCGCCAATCGTTCAAACCAAAAATAAATCCGCAAAAGCAACCCCGACGCCAAAAGGCAAACTGGCAAAAGGAAAGCCGACTCCGAAAGCGTCTGCTTCATCATCGCCTATTGTTATCGCGGAAAACTCAGCCTCACCTTCGCCAGCGATCGCCCAGGCCTCGCCAGTTCCGCAATCCCAAAAATCACAACCGGAAAAAGGCGCATCGCCTGCGCCAGCGGCAACGCGGTCCGCGCCGCCCGAAGTCGCATTGGCCCAGCCAGTCGACACTCCGGTCCGGGCGCAACCGGTCCAGCCCGGCGGGTCTGATATTGGGACTCTGGCGTCGACAACCGGCGGCGGCTCTTGGAAAACTTTTCCGGCGGGAAAAATGCCGCTCGGACGATTGATTGGAACAAATGACCTCAAAGACATCGCGGATCAGGGGACGGGGGGCGAACGCATTTATTTGAAAGGACAATTTGTTGTGAACTTTTCGGACGCGAACCGCGCGGTGTTGCGGCCGCGCGGCAAACTGACGGATTCGGTTTTGCATTTCGGCGCCGCGCCAACGCGCATCATTGTTGAATTTCCCGCCGGCCACACACCGCCCGCGCAGGGATCGACCGTTAACCGCGATGAAGCGCGCCCGCTAGAGATCACGGAAGTTCGTAAACAAGAAGACGGTCAGCTCAACGTTTTCGCGCGCGAGATTATGCAATAGCACTCGACGGTCACGGCGCCGGCGTTGGCGTTGGCGACAACGCCAACTGGAGCGTCGGCGTTGACGTTGGAGTTGGCGAAGCAAACGGATCATCACTCTTAGCGCTAGTCTCCAGGATTATTTTGCCGTCATTGATCTCGAATGTTTTTAGGTTCGTTTCTCCGGTCCAATCGTCAACGTAGCGCCGGAACGACCATGCGCCGTATTGCCAGCTTAGGAATTCGTCGCCGACCGGCCGACCGTTAACAACAATTCTGGTCACGCGGGCGTCTTCCGGTTTTCCACTCGGCGCGGATTCGACAATGCACTGTGCGTTAAGATAGCGGCCGCGAATCCACCAGCTTCGGCCAACCGGGATGCTAACGTGCAGATGCGCAGCGCTGTCTTCGATGGTGACATACGCATCGCCGCGCAGTTTTGGATCGGCGGCGATCAGTGCATTGATATCATCGGCTGATAATTCGATTCGCGCCGCTTCGTGGGCCCGGGCGGCTTTCGTGAACGCATCCCATCGCGCGCGGACCGCGTTTTCCTCGTCCACCGTCGCCTGGCTGATCGGCAAACGCTCATGCTCCAACGAGAAATATTCGCTTCTAACAAACTTGGCGGCGTAATAAGTGCCGGCCATGAACGCCAGTCCAAGCAAAATGAAAAACACAAAGAGGATGAGACAACCTTTGGCGAAACAACCGAGACCGTGTTGCGCCGGCGGCGGTTCGATCCATGACGAGCTTCCGTTCATCGGGCGCGTTCGTTTTCCATTTTAGTCTGCGCGTCAACCAACTTGTCGTAGAGAACGCCCAATCCTTCTGAGATCGTTTTCGTCCCAGCGATGACCGGCATGAAGTTGGTATCGCCCCGCCACCGCGGCACGATGTGAATATGAAGATGATCGACCACTCCCGCACCGGCCGCTTCACCGAGATTGAGCCCAATGTTGAAGGCTTGAGCGTGGGCGACTATTCGCAGAAGTGCCTGCGCGTGAATCACCAGATTCCACAGATCGACAATTTCATTTTCACCTAACGACGACAGCTCGGCGGTCTTCTTGTACGGCACCGCCATCAAATGCCCGGCGGCGTATGGATAGCGATTCATCATCAGGAACGCTGTTTTGCGACGCGTGATCACGAGATGATCAGCATCGTTGCTGGCGCGGGCCGCGGCCGAAAGAAACTCCATGTCCCGCGGCTCCTTCTTGAAATACTCCACCCGCCACGGCGCCCATAGGGTTTCGATCTGTTTTTTCGGGAACTCCTCGTTCGACATCGCCAGAGGCGCGAGACTAAAACGCCGAACGTGAAAGTCGAGCTTTTTGCGCTACTGGCGCGTCAACAAAACGTAATTCGGGCGATGCAAATTCCGGCGTGAAGCCGATTCGAAGTGTTCACTCGCGCCGTGCAGCTCGCGCGCGAAATCGAGCGTCTGATTTGCCGGAACTGCCAGGGCATCGATCTCGCCGTTGTTCCACTTCGCGATTGCGATCTCTGGTTTCAAAAAATGCGGCCTCATCAAATAAAGCGGCAAACCTTCGTCGGTCGATCCCACGGCCTCGTAACGCCAATGATTTCGCGCCGATTCTTCGCGCACTCGACGTCCAAAGATCGACAAAGCATCGCGATGATCGCGGTAGCCAGTGGCGATTCGGTTGGCCGCGTAGCCGGTCGTGAACAAAACCGCCACGAGCAATGTGACTGCGATCCATCGCAGATTCCGAGCGCGACTTCTCTCCCCGCCGAGAAATCCCGTCACCTGAATCGCGACCAACAAGCAGAGCGGCGGGATGATAGGAAAAATTCGATCGACGCGTTTCGACGGAATGATCGACATCAATAACAGTCCGCCGATGCTCCAACAAATCAGCCAAAGCGTAACGGGCGACATTTCGCGAAATGCAGCGCGAATCTTCCAACCGCGCGCGCGAAGATCGACAATTGCCAATCCGAGCATCAGTGCGCTCCAAGGAAAAAATTTGTGCAGAAGATGGGGCAAATAAAAAAGGAACGATTGCGTTCGATGGACATGCGTCCCGATTTCGCCAAAGCGCGCAAGAAATTCGCGAACAACGACGAGCTCGTAAAAACGTGGCCCCCACAAACAACCGCAGATCACCCAAACCAAAAAAACACCAAGCGATGCCAACCACGGCCACCAACCAAACCATGTGCGCGCGTTTTCGGTTTTTCGAAAGAGCAGTTGGTAGACGACAATTCCCGGTAGCAGGAACGCATAGATTATCGGTCCCTTAATCAACATTCCCGCAGTCAGCAGGCCAAACATGAGCCAGCGATCGCGCGCAGACCACGATTGTTGCTCGCGAATTTTTTGCCAAATCCAGAGTCCGATGAGGAAAATGACGAGCGCTAGCGGCATATCAGAGCGAACAAGAGTCGCCAGGCGTGTGCTCAACAAATTGAATCCGAATGCCGCGAGGGCAATCAGACCAGCAACATCGCCACACGCGCGCGAGGCATTTCGAAACAACAGGAACGCAATCAATGCCGCGCAAATCAGCGATGGCAACCGCCACGCCACGTCCCACGATCGCGTGACGGCGAAAATCGCGGCTGAAGTCCAGCCGGTCAGCGGCGGTTTGGTGGCAAGGCCCTGATCATCCGAAGTGCGTTGATAAAACCAGTGACCTTCTGTGACCATCTCGTACGAAGTCCAGGCCTGCTTTGCTTGATCGTAATCATCAAGCTCCCACGGCAGGTTCGTGATCGAAAACGAAATGAGCATTAGCGCGGCGAGAGCCCAATGCAGCTTTGACATCGTGGTTAACCGATTTCAGCGAGAATCGCTTTGGCGGCGCGCTCACTCGCGCCAACTCCGCCAAGTTGTTCGCGGATTTTATCAAATTCCGCGAGCATTTGTTTTCGCGCGCCTGTCTCAAATAGATGTTCTACTGTTTGCGCGATCGCGCGCGGCTTCGCGTGACGTTGAATGAATTCGGGAATAATTTCCCGATCGGCGAGGATGTTTGGCATTCCGAGATAATCTACCTTCACCAAGAGCCGTCCCACCACGTAGGTGATCGGCGAAACCTTGTAAATCAGGACGAATGGCATTCCGAAATAAGCCGCTTCGAGCGTCGCGCTGCCAGACGCCACAATTCCGGCAAACGCACGTTGCATGATTTCCGCAGTCTGGCCGACCTTAATCTCGATTGGCTCACCGTCTTCCGCGTCCATGATGCTTTTTATCTGCGTAGCCAATTCATTTGAGGCCGCGGCAATTTCGAAGCGTAAATCCGGCTTGGTTCGCCGAAGTTCGCGGACAGTCTCGACCAGGATCGGAAAAATCTTCCTGATTTCGCGGGTGCGACTTCCCGGAAACAACCCAATCAAGTTCGGTTCGCGCGCGAGGTTGCTCTTCTTGCCGCCCAAACCCTCAATCATCGGATGGCCGACGAAGATCGTGCGCAATCCGCTTTCATTGTAGAGCTCGGCCTCGAATGGAAAAATGCACAGCATCAGGTCGAGCCAGCGCGCCATCTTCTTGATCCGGCCGCGATTCCAAGCCCAAACCTGCGGGCTGATGTAATAGATGATTTTTTGGCTCGTTGATTTTTGTCGAAGCGCACGCGCCAGTCGCAAGTTGAATCCCGGATAATCGATTAATACGACCGCGTCCGGCTTACTGCTCTCGATTTCATCGATCGTTTCGCGAAACTGTTTCCGAAAGTAGCCGTAGTGCTTAACTACTTCCCAGAGTCCGAGAACGCTGGACTGGTCGATCCAGTTCTGAAAATTTTGATCGGCCGACGCTTTCATCTGCGGGCCACCCCGTCCCACGAAACGCAGATTTGGATCGGCATGGTGTAACGCATGCATCAACGCCGCTCCGTGATTGTCCGCGCTCGCTTCGCCCGCGACGAAATAAATGGTCATTCTTCGGTGGCGGCAGCCGTTTCGACTGCATAGTTCATCGCGGTGCAGGCGAGACGCCTGTCACCACAGCGGCAGCTGTAAAAATAAGTCATGCACTTGATTGGATTCGCCTTGTGATTTCAACCGCCAGCTCGAGTGCGGCCGTGGCTTGGAATCCCGAAACCTTTGGCTCACGACCCGTGCTCGCGCATTCGACAAACGACGCGAGTTGTTGCTTTAACGGTTCCTCGCGCTCGATCGGAACTTTGTCGCGCGTGATTTTTCCATTTAACAGGCGATAGATTTCGCCGCTTTGCTTTTCGTAATCGAGCGAAAGGTAGGCGTCTTCCTGAAAAACGCGGATCTTGCGCATCCGTTCAGGACTGATTCGACTCGAAGTAATGTTAGCGACGCAACCATTTTCAAAACGAATTCGCGCGTTGGCGATGTCCTCACTTTTGCTCAGGACCGGAATGCCAACTGCATCGACGTTTTGGACCGGCGAACGCACCAGGTGCAAAATGATTTCGAGATCGTGGATCATCAGATCGAGCACAACTCCGATGTCGGTGCTCCGGTTTGGATACGGCGAAAGGCGGTGTGCTTCGATAAAACGGGCATGGGTCAATCGCGTTTCAAGTGCGTCCAGCACTGGATTGAATCGCTCGACGTGGCCAACTTGCAAAATCAGTCCATTACGCGCTGCGAGTTCGGCCAACTCGGTCGCGTCCTGCGGATTCTCCGTGATCGGCTTTTCGACGAGCAAATGTTTTCCGCGCTGCAAAAGCGAAAGTGCGATCTCATGATGCGAGTTGGTCGGAGTCGCGATTGATGCCGCGTCGATTAGCTCGCCGAATTCCTCGAGCGATTTCGCCGCCGTGACGCGAAACTTCTTGGCGATGGAATTCGCGCGACCAGAATCGACATCGTAGATTGCGGCAAAATCAGCCGTCGCGATTTCGCGATACAACCGGGCATGATTGCTTCCGATATGGCCAACGCCGACCACGCCAACGCGAAGTTTTTTCATTTGGCGACGTTTTTCAAAAACCAATCGTAGGTCCGGGCGATACCTTCGCGAAGCGGAATCGTCGGCCTCCAACCGAGAGAGCGTAGTTTGGAAACATCAAGAAGTTTGCGCGGCGTTCCGTCCGGTTTCGTTTGATCCCAGGTCAACTCCCCGTTGAAACCAACCACGTCGCAAACCAGTTCGGCGAGCCCACTAATCGTAACATCCTCGCCGGAACCAACGTTTACAATTTCCGGCGAATCGTATTTCTCTAGCAAAAACAAACAGGCCGACGCGCAATCATCGACGTGAAGAAATTCGCGACGCGGAGCGCCGGTCCCCCACACCACCAACTCACGCGCGCGGTTTGCTTTCGCATCATGGGCCTTTCGTATGAGCGCTCCCAAAACATGCGACGTTTCCAAATCGAACTTGTCGTTTGGTCCGTAGATGTTCGAGGGCAATGCCGAAATAAAATTCGCGCCGTACTCGCGCGCGTAAGCCTGGCAGAGTTTCACGCCCGCAATCTTGGCAATGGCGTAGGCTTCATTCGTGGGTTCGAGCGGCCCGGTGAGCAAAGCACTTTCCGGCATCGGTTGCGGCGCATGTTTCGGATAAATGCAGGAACTTCCGAGGAACAAGACTTTGCGCGCGCCATTTTTGTGCGCGGACGAAATGACATTGCTTTGAATGCGCAGATTGTCGATCAGAAACTCGACCGGAAAATCGTTGTTCGCTTTGATGCCACCGACCTTCGCCGCCGCGAGAACCACGACATCGGGCTTCTCTTTTAGGAAGAATCCATCCACTGCGCTGCAATCGGCGAGATCGAGCTCGGCGTGAACGCGCTTGATCAAGTTGGAAAAACCGCGCTCTTCCAACGCGCGCACAATACCGCTGCCGACCATGCCGCGGTGACCGGCAACGAATATCTTATCCGATTGTTTCATGAGCAAAAAGTCCATTAGCATTTTCCGGTTTTGCCCGTGGCGCAACGGCCACCTCTAGGCGCACGCCTTGCTATATCGTCAGCCGGATTATGCATATCCCAACGGTCATCGAAAAGAAGCGCGACGGGCATTCGCTCACGACCAAGGAAATCAACAGCCTGGTCGAAGATTTTACCGTTGGCGACATCCCCGATTCCCAGATCAGCGCATTGGCGATGGCCGTTTTCTTTCGGGGAATGTCACCTGCGGAAACTTACCATCTCACGGATGCGATGATGCGCAGCGGCCGGGTGTTGAAATATCCCGAAGATTCGCCGCCGAAGATCGATAAACATTCGACTGGTGGAGTTGGCGATAAAGTTTCGCTCGTACTCGCGCCGTTGCTGGCCTGCGACGATGTCTGGGTGCCGATGATTTCCGGACGCAGACTTGGGATCACCGGTGGAACGCTCGATAAGCTCGAGAGCATTCCCGGTTTTAACGTGAACCTCGACGAGAAACGCGCGCTCAAGCAATTGGAAAAAATCGGGGTTTTCATGATCGACCAGACTGAAGACATTTGCCCGGCAGACAAAAAACTTTATGCGCTCCGCGACGTGACCGGCACGGTGCCGTCGCAACCGCTTATCGTCGCGAGCATCATGAGCAAAAAGCTCGCGGAAAACCTGGACCGCCTCGTCCTGGACGTGAAATTCGGCAGCGGCGCGTTCATGAAAACGAAAGAGGAAGCGCAACAACTCGCCGACGCGATGGTGAAGGTCGGCGAATCAATGAAAGTGAAAACGTCCTACCTGCTCAATCCGATGGACGAACCGCTGGGACGAAACGTCGGCAACGCCCTCGAAGTCGCCGAATGCGTCGAGATTTTGCAAGGCGGTGGCCCAAAAGATTTAGTGAAGCTGATTATCGATCTTGCCGAAAAAGTTTCGGAAACACGGCGCGCCCAATTAGAGGCGCGCCTCAAGGACGGGACGGCATGGAAAAAATTTATTTCGCTGGTTTATGCCCAAGACGGCGATGCGACTCTAGTCGAGAAGATTTTGGAATCGCACCGCGCGCCGATCATTGAACCGTTCCCGGCGAAATCGGCAGGCACGGTGAAACGCATGGACGCGGAGTTGATCGGACGCGCATCAGTCATTCTCGGAGCTGGGCGTCAACGGACGACCGACCCAATCGATTTCGCGGTCGGCTTTTCGAAAATTAAAAAAGTGGGCGAGAAAGTCGAGGCGGACGAACCGCTGTTTATGATCCACGCCCGCAACGAGCGCTCGATCGTCAACATCACACCGCTAATCGAGAAAGCCGCCGAGGTTGCTTAAACGCAATTTCGCTAGTCGCGAAAAGGCTACTTCAAAATTTGCACGGCGAGTTTGAAGCTCCCGATAGCGTCGTGGTCGGATTGCCGGGCGCGCTTTTGAATTAAACTTAGTGACGTGCAACCGGGACCTTTAGCGCGAAAAAAAAATCGGCGAACGCCGCCGGCGCCGAGTCCCATTTGAGCGCCGATCAGGAACGCGTCGCCTTCCGGCATGAGAAAAACTTCGTCCACGCCGTTGACGTTCCATTGGTAACCGGTCGAAGGATTTTCTTGGAGCTGGATCGTTACCTTTGAGCCGCGCGGCACTTGAACAAGAGCGCCGTTGTCTTTTTCGCTAAAAACTAAATCGTTCACGCGTGCCTTCTTTTAGCCCTCTTCGGAGGCGCGAATTGTCCAGAAATCGTCCGCCAGGTTTTTTGCGGAATCGAGATAGTCATAGGGCATCGTAAAGTAGCCCTTCATTCCCCAGTCCGTGTCCCACGAATTACGAATGATGAAGCGCTTTTGGGTGTCATCGTAACCAACCGCCATGACGGCGTGACCGCCTTCAACTTTCTCGCCCGGCCCGGGCATATTTAGTATGCCAGACTTGGCGACCGCCGCGGACTCGAACGATTCGTAGACGGTAAAACCGAACACGAATGGGAATCCATCCGCCAGGCACGTCCGCATTTCATCGACCGTGCTGATGCGATGATAAGACGTGATTTGGTGTTTCTTGGCATCGCTGTAACACTTTTTTGTAGGCTTGTTTTTGAATTTCGAAACTGTGTAGGGCCATTCCTTTTCCGGACAAACGCCTTGCTTGGCCAGCGATTTGATTCCGTCGCGAATGAACGCGCCGCTGTCATGCGTGACTGTGCCTTCGATAACGCGTTCATTGTAATAGATAAAGAGCCGGCTGAGATCGACAAAGGGCGCTCCATCCTTCAGTTCGAGGAACTCGAGGGCGCCGGCAAGAGCGTTAGCAGTGCAACTGCCGAGATTTTTCTGGTTTTCGATGGGCGAACATTTCGAACGCAAATCGACTTTGCTCGGTAACGTTGGCAGCTTGGGTTTGATTGCCGAGTACATTAGGTCTCGGTGGTCCGGCAGATCCGGCAACCAGCCGTACCATTCCTGCGACCGAGTATTTATCTTAGGCATAAGAAGTTTAGTGGTAGTGGTGCGTTGAGTGAGTTGAACGATTCTCAGGCAGAAAGAGCAGCATCATTTGTGCTTCTTTTTTGTGGCCACCTTATCCAAGCCCCTGGCAGCCGCTTCGTTCGCCAAATCCGCCGGAGCGCCTTTTTTCACCGCGTCAGCGACCGCGGTCGCGACGGCGGGCGCAACTTTTTTAGTGACCGCTTTGCTAGCGCTGCCGGTTTGCACCGCGGCTTGAATAGCCGCCGGACTCGCTGCCTGGCTCGTCGATTGCAAACCACGCAGCTGTTGACTGACGCTGCTTAGTGAATCCTTGGCGACTTGTTCCCCACTGACATTGCCCGTTTGCACGTATTGATTGATGGCGCTTGTGGCTGCGGTAATTGCGGTGTTCTCAACGCCGGCCAGGACGGCTTGCCCTTGCGGACTCTTTAGAAACGCGCCGGTGTCGGAACAAGAGCTAAGAACTATCGCGAACAGAAGCGCAAAAGGTGTGATCATTGAGCTATTCATTAATGTCATTTGGTGATTGGGGTCATGTTGCAAAAGCTGTTTGCGCTCCGGCTTGGGCGACGAGAGGTGCGATCACTGCATCCATCGCGGCAAGCGTCGCCGCGACTGTCGCGTCGTCATTCCAAGCAGGAAAAACGCCGTTGCGCGAGTTTGGGAAAACGACGTAACGGATTCCTTCATCGGTTCCGCCCGTCCGCGCATTCGCAAGCTTGTTGCCTAACAGGGCCTTCGCTACCGCGATCGATGCTTCACCTACTTTGTGTTTTGGCCCGACGTCGGCCGCAATCGCGGAAATCCGTTTTCCATTTTTCAGGTTGATCACTACCGCGTAATCGCCGAGTCCGGCCGAGCCGAGCTGCCCGCCCGGCAACACAATGAATGGGATTTGTTCCGAATCGACGTAACGGCGCGGATCAGATTTCGGTCGCGTTTCATCCTGTAGCGAAGTCGTCGAAATGTAATAGCCGGGCGCGGGATCGTCGGGGCCCTGCTTCAACGGTTTGCCGGCAGTGTCGGTAAGCACGCCAACCCAATTACCTTGCTGGTCCTTCCCGTTCCGGTTGCTGTCCAATCCGGTGTTGTCCGCGTTGTAAGCGTGTGGCGAACCGTCCGCGTCTACGTCCATTTTGCCAGTGAAGTAAACGGCCGAACCATCCGGCGTTTGGTAAATCGGCACGCCGCCGATTTGATCAAATGCATGATCACCGGACGCGACGACCGTCTGCGGCGGTTGAAATCCCAAAGCAATTGCGGCCTGCTGAGTGTCGGAGCCAACAATGCCGTCAGCGGTCAGATTTTGCGATTGTTGAAAAAGCCGACTGGCGAGTTCGGTTCCGGCGCCAAAAATTCCATCGGCCGGACCAGGCTTTAACTTTTGAGAGGCCAGGAATTTCTGCCAGGCTGCGACGTCTGGTCCATTCAATCCCAATCGAAGTGTTCTCATTTGGCGAATTTCATTTAACGGTGGGTGGTGCTTCTGGTTTGACGGCGTCGCCCTCCTTTTGCGCGACTTCCCGTTCCTTCGAAATATTTTGAGCCACTGTCGAACGTAGGCTGACCAAATTCTTTAGCACGTTGTACCAAAAAGGAGCACCAAGACTTAGAAGGCCAACCGAAAAGAGCACGCCCCAGAGGTGATCGTTCCACCCATTGGTCCAACGCTCGCCCCAACGACCTTTTCTATTTCTTGGGAAAAAGTCGAAACCCGTGTTCTCAAAATCGGCTTTGACGGTAGCATAGTCACCGGCCTTCTCCTTAAGCGTATCGAGAGCGACATTATCAACGGCGTTGTTGAACGATTTCAGACTCGCGTCTTTGGTCGGACCCAGCGCGTTGCCGATTCGGCTGGTCAATTTTTCGCGCGTATCATTGGGATCGACTTTGATGTTCGCTGCTTTGAGAGTTGCCTGGACATCGGCGTCGGTTTTGTCGAACCAATTGTCGTAGGCCTTCTGCAGTACCGATTTGCTGTCAGCAAAAACCTTCTCGGCCTGCGAGCTGATGCCGACCGATTGAGCGACGAGCTTTTCCCGCACGACGCGATTGGACGAAACGAGCTTGAAGATATCAACGGCGTCGAGCTGTAACCACAAAGCGAAAAAGCAGGCAACAACAGCAGTAATCAAGCGGGTATGCAGCGTGAACCATTGCTGCGCGCGTTCCTCGCAGGTATCTGCCCAATATTTAAATTTGTCGAAGGCTGAGTCCACCGCGCCGGCAGCCGCCACTGCTTTGCTGGCAGCCGCCGCTTCGTAGGCGTTAAGTTTGTTTGTGACATTCTTAAGTGAATCCTGCGCGGTCGTTAGCACGGCGGTAAGTGCGGTTGCGACATTTGCTCGAGCATTCTGGTCAGGCAGGACCGATTCCACAGCGGCATAGGCATTTTGGGCGAAGTTTTGTGCAACTTGTTTTGCGTTCGCAATTCTCTCCGCCGCCGTATTTAGAGCTACGGCATCGACACCGAGCGCGACCAGCAATGCCTGGGCATGGTCTTTCAGATCCGTTTCAGCTGGCTCTTTGCCGATGGCGATTCGATGAATGGCGTCAAAAGCTTCCTGAGGACGAATAGCCGTCGTGTGTCGCCAGAATTTAAATATTCCCCAATCCGGCAGAAAGCTGTCTGAAAGAAAACGGCCTTTTAAGACATAATTGGCAAGTTTCTTTGCTTCTTGATCGCTGTTCGGAACGATCACCGCGAACGTCCTCTTGAGTCCCTGGGCAAGATTTAATCCGCGCAGATTTAGCAGCGCCGAAACCATCTGGACCGCAATGGTGATGAGCAGACTCACCACCAGCATGATCAATACGAAGGCAATTAGAGTATCGAGGCTGTCGAGCACAAATGATCGGTCTGGCTACTCAGTCATAAAATTTTGAGACCAATCGCGCCTTGAATCGCATCGGTCGCGACTTTCAAAGCCGCATTAATCGCATCTTGTGCGGCCGTCTGTAGTGTCACTTCGACCGCGTCAGCCGACGCTCGCGCCGATTCATACATTTCTTTCAACGAGAACTCTGCGTCCTCGGCGGTGATTTGTTTGGTCAGGCTATCTTCAACGATGGCTTGAAGAGTGTCGTTCGTGATGGTCGCCTGGCTTTCAATGAACTGTTCCAGGTCAGCAGCGTGTCCTTTGGCCGCTCCTGTGGCAGCCGCGATCATCTCCTGCAGCAAGCTGTCGAAGTCGATGTTGGTCATAGGTCAATTGGTCGAGCTACTTTTCAAACCGGTGCTAAAAGTAAAGCTCCGTTTCTTTGCGATTTGGATTTGTTGGACCGCGGAGAGCCGGAGCCGCACGCCGCCTGTCATCGAAGAGCGCGGCGAACTCCCGCGATCGCGAAGCGCGGTATAGGCCTTCTCCAGTTCCTTTAGGGCGTCGGTCTCCTTCTCATTTTTTGCATAAAGGGATGAACGAGCCTCGATCGCTTTCACACTGCCGATGGCTTCCTGATAAAACTTTGCCCGATCGTCGGCGGAAAGCTGTCCGGCATCTGCGCGGGCAATTGCCGTCTCTGTTTTCACTGAAAGATCCGTGACCAAACTGTCCGTTGTCGAATCGTAGGGAGCAACAAATGTGACGGCGCAGCTGCAAAAAAAGAACGTAAGCGGGACGACGACACCAAAACATCTCTGCTTAATGACCGTTAGCTTGTGCAAAGAAATGATTTTCATATGGAAGTCAGAGCTACTTCCCTCGGGCGCCCGGCCCCGGCCCGCCACAACTATCTCATACGGCTTCTCCGAGGCGAAGTTCGAGAAAAATCTTTAGAAACGCACGAACCGGCCGAACGAGGACCAACGTGAGCAAACTTCATGTTTATTCGAGTTGATTCGTGTTAAGCTGTTGATCTGCGAATGATTAGTAAAGAGAAAGAGACGTTTCAGTTCGACGCGATTGACGATGTAGTGAGCGACATCGCCAAAGGCCGGATTGTGATCGTGACCGATGACGCTGATCGTGAAAACGAAGGCGATCTCGTCATTGCGGCAGAGAAAGTAACGCCCGAGGCGGTCAATTTCATGGCGATGCACGGTCGCGGTTTGATTTGCGTGCCGATTTCGAACGAGCGGGCGGAGCAACTCGGCTTACAAAGGATGGTGACGCAAAATCGCGAAGCTCAACGGACCGATTTCACGGTTTCAGTCGACGCGGCGCGCGGAGT
>JGI12186J15620_100060_pt1 | contig 31466 bp, 19 predicted proteins | sample FosCloommunities_FD_15620 | JGI IMG/M metagenome (IMG submission 15620) | reverse complement strand
CAGGGCGACTCTAGAGGATCCCACCAGGAAACAGCCTAGGAACACGTTCCCCTGGTTCATGCTGCCGGTAGCAGCACGATCAAGGTCGGCTTGGTCGGGTGTGGAGGCCGTGGCACCGGAGCGGCCGAGGAAGCGCTCAAGGCCGACTCCGGCACGAAGCTCGTCGCCATGGCCGATGCCTTCGCGGATCGCCTCGAGTCCAGCCTCTCCGAGCTCAACGGATTGTCGGTCGGCTCGCGTGTCGAGGTTCCCAAGGATCGCCGGTACACCGGCTTCGACGCCTATAAACACGTCATCGATCAGGTCGACCTGGTCCTGTTGACCACACCTCCGCACTTTCGGCCCCTCCACTTCGCGTACGCTGTCGAGAAAGGGATCCATGCCTTCGTCGAAAAGCCGATGGCGGTCGACGGGCCCGGTTTGCGCAAGTTCCTGAAAGCGTGCAAGGACTCCAAGGCCAAGAACCTCTCCGTCGTCAACGGATTCTGCTGGCGCTATTTTGGCCCGCGCCGCGAGACGATGAAGATGGTCGCCGACGGCAAGATCGGCGACGTCATCGCCATTGAGACGACCTACAACTCGCACGGTGTTTGGGAGCCGCGCAAGACTCGCGCCGAGTGCGACTCCGACATGGAGTACCAGATGCGCAACTGGTACTACTACAGTTGGCTCTCGGGCGACCACATCCTCGAACAGGCGGTACACGGCATCGATACGATGGGCTGGGTGATGGGCGATAAGCCGCCGCTCCGTTGCTGGGGCGTCGGTGGGCGACAGTCGCGCACCGACCCGAAGTACGGGAACGTGTGGGACCATTTCTCGATCGTCTACGAATACCCAAACAACGTCCGGGGCTATCATCAGTGCCGCCACTGGGTCAAAACCGATTCGCAGGTCAAAGACTACGTCTTGGGCGCCAAAGGCATGGCGGATGTTTTCGGCAACGCCATCACCGGCCCGAACAAGTGGCGCTATCGCGGGTCAAAGCCGAACATGTATCAAGTTGAGCACGATGAGATGTTCGCCGCGATCCGGGCGGGTAAGCCGATCAACAATGGTGAGCATGCGGCCGCGAGCACGTTGCTTGCCCTCATGGGCCGCACGGCCGCCTACACTGGCCACGTCGTCACTCCCGAGCTCATTCTCAATTCCAAAGAAGACCTGAGCCCGCCGAAGTATGAGTTCGGACCCTTGGCGATGCCGCCGGTTCCGGTGCCCGGTACCACCAAGTTTGCCTGAAAACCTCGGAACAATATACGGGAGACCAACCTTCGGCAGAGGCGCGGTCAGAACGCTCGGTTCTCGCGACGTGCGCATCTGCGCGGCCGATGCGATCGACGACGCGCCGGCGGCGGCTCAGAGCTTGGCCACCGCGCTCTTGCGCCGGAGTTGAAGAACCTTGGCGTCCGGGTCGATGACGATCCGCTCGGGCTCGAACGGGCAGGCGATGACGACGTCTTGCGACTGGTCCTTGGCCAGAGTGACCGTCGCGCGGGCCTCGCGGTACTCGGGAGACGGAGATCCATCCTTGGCAAACCGCTCGCCGCGCGTGGCGGCGACTTCCACGGGCATCGTACCGCTCCCAATATTCTCGACCCGCGCGATCACCTCCCAGGTGCTTCCCTTGGCGATGCGTGTCGCGTCATGAAATCGATACTCGGGAACGACAACTTCAAAAAACCACTGACGGGTGAAAGCGTCAAAACGGGCCGCGTCGGCGGCGAAGGGGCGCAGCGAAGCCAGGAAATCCTGAATCACCGGGTGGTCCGGATTTCCGTCGTAAGCCTGGAAGAACGCCTTGATGCCGGCCAAGAGTCGATCTCGCCCCATCTCGTTCAGGAGCATCCAGAAGACCCAGCCCCCCTTGTCATACGTCACCGTTGTGTCGCCCGGCCGTTCGCCGGTGATTTTCACAAGCGGGCGCTCGGAATCAGCCTGGCGGTCGTTCCCATATTTGGCCTCCAGACGCTTGCATAAATCGATGCGGGCGTTCAGTCCCTTGACCTGTTCGACGAGCAAGATCGTCGAGAAGTGAGAGGTGCCCTCCGAAAGTATGTTGTCCCCCGGGCCCTTGCCCGGCGTCAGGATATTCCCCCACCACTGGTGCGCAGCCTCGTGGCACGTGATCTCGAAGGCGATGTGGTTTTCCGGGCTGCTCTCGGTCAAGAAGCCGATCCCCTCGGAAAACGTGATGTTGGTGGGAAAACCCTGCGCGTAAGTGGCCAGATTGGGAAACTCGCTCAGCTTCAGCTCATTCCAGGGGAACGGGGCAAACCAAAGGGCGTAGTAGCGGCGAGCGGCGTCGAGTGCCTCGCGAAGCTCGGCGATGTTGTAGGGATGTTTCGGATCATAGTACACCGCGGTTCCTTCGCCGCGCGCGATCTTCCACCGGCCGGCGATCACGTTGAAAAAGCTCACCGGGTGATCACTTTCCCAGACGACAATGCGGCGGCCTCCTTCGACCGTGTCGGCAGTCTTGGTTCCGACCGAGTTGATGGTGAAATCCGCAGGTCCGGTGATCCGGATCCGGGTCGTAAACGGCAAGCGCGATCCCACGAAAGAGTCCGTCTGTCCATTGTAGAAATCGTCGCGGTATTCCTTGGGATCGTGACGATTGTCGTCGTCAATGCCGGCGTCTTCCGTGTAGCCCAAGATCGGTACGATGCTCGGGCGAAAGCTGGTCAAGACGACGGCCGAAGGCAGGATGAACTCGGATGCGGTTTCTTCTTTCTTGCTGATGCCGCGCGGAAAGCTCCCTTCATGCTCAAATCCGATGCGGACCGTCTTGCCGGGCATGAGCCGCTCCGGAAGGACGAAGACATACAGGCCCGCCCGGTTCGTTGGAGAGCAGGGCTTTTCGTCCATGGTCCACGACAGCCGCTGCCAGTGCGGCCCAGCCGTGAGCAGAATTTCATCAAGCGGCTGCGCGCCGGCATTCACGAGGTCAAATGTCCCGGAGGCGTGATAACGGCCCCGCTCTGGAAAGAGGTCGAGGTCGAGCGCAACGTGCTTGAAGTCGGGAACCTTGGCATCCTTGTAGGTAGCCAGATTCTTGCGCCAGTAATCCTTTTCTTGTTTCTTGGCCGCGCCCCCTTCGTGCCCCCAGCTCACTTCGAGTGCCAACCAGATGCCGGCGACGAGCGGAACGATCGCCCAGGGTGCCAATCTCAAGGACGAGCCGATTATGGCGCGCGGGCGCAGCCGAAAGAGAACGCGCGTCGCGTCCCACTCGCGGCGCCGGAAACATCGGAGCGCAAGCGCCACGAAGAATGCCGTCGCGCTGACGGCGAGCAACCGGGAGAGAAGCAGTGCTCTGCGGTCCAGCTCGAAGACGCTGATGTCGCTCCAGTGCACGGCGCCCCACATCGGCCAGTTGCCGACCCAGTTGATCTGGCTGGTGAGCGCGCGATAGCCCGTAAGGCACAAGACAGCGAGCGCGAGGGCGTAGGTTGTGTACCGGTTTTGCGTGATGGTGTGAAGCGCCATCACGAGTGCTGTCCAGACCATGATTGTCGGCGCTAAGAGCAGGCCCCACACGAGCAGGAAGGGCCGGATCTCCAGCCCGACTTTCCGCTGATATAAGAGGACGATCACCCCGGCCAATGCCACCGCAAAGGTGATCGTTGCTGCGACCGTGATCATGGCAATGCTCTTGCCGAGAAAAAGCGATCCCGAGGGGGTCGGAGTGGCGTATGCAATCGCGGAGAATCGCGTCGATCGCTCGCGCTCGAGCGATTCGACGGTGTAGAACATGAGGAGCAGGCACAAACAAAATGCCAAGGTACCCATGGCGCGCACGGCAAAGGTGCCCGAGGTGACGAGCGGGTGGGCGTCGAGGACGCCGACCTCGACGAGTGCAGTGCCGACCGTCTGGAGGAGGAGCAGTGGAGTGAAGAGGTAGAGCCCGGGGCTCGCGCGCAGCTCGGCGAGTTCCACGCGCGCCACCTGCCAGGCGGCGGCGAATAGACCGGGTCGCGTGGTGATCATTCCCAGCGAGGGCAGGGGGGCCGTCGTGTGCCCGGCTGCGGAGGTCGCGATTGCCGGCTCTGAAGCAGCCGCGATCCGTCCGCGGCGCCGGGTAGTCGCGCCGCGCAGCGTCGCCGCGAAGTGACGACGGCTCAAAGCGACGGCACTGAAGCCCAAGGCAACGAAGACCGCCCGGCTGATCAGGAAGCCTCGGTCGGGCTGGATCGGGGCGTTATTGTAGAAGCTCACACCGCGGTCGATCTTGAGCCAGGTCTCATTGAGCCAGCGAAACCCCGCTGGATCGACCCACATCAGAATGTTGTTGACGCGCGGATCCAGCCACGTCGGCGACCAGTCCCAGAGGAAGAATGCGGCAGGCAAAACGAGGGCCACCGGTAATAGAAAGACCAAGACGGGCCGGCGTGTCCACTCGCCGACCGCGAAGGATAACCCGGCCATGAAGACTATCATCGGCGTCGCGAATAAGAGCCCGGGCCTCAAATAGTTGAGCGCGTGGAACGGCCCACGTATCTCGTGGGCTCCAGAGTTGGGCAATACGTGGTTGAAAAACACCATCGCCGCCAGCTCGGCGGCCAGGATCGCCAAGCACGCGGCAAGAATGGCTGTGAACTTGCCCCAGACGTATTCTCCCGGCCTGAGCGACGAAGAATGGAGCAGTTCCGCCATTTGCCATTGGTCGTCTTGAATCACGGCCATCCCGGCGGCCACTGCGACGAAGAAGCCGGAAAAGAGCACTGTCACAATTGAAAGCTGCATGGCCGCGGCGAATTCGGAGGTAACGAAAGCTTTGGTTCCACCGACTGTCGCGTCGCCGGACTGGATGCGCATGCTGCCCGTGGACATTCCCCAGGCCATCAAGGCCAGGATCACGGCCCAGATCACAAAAATTGGCCGGCGCGCATGGTAGGTGAGGTCGCCCACGACGACAGTCCGAAACCGCCGCAGCCGTGCGCCGAGGGAATCGCTCATAGGGCACCTCGATCGGCGCTGGCCGGCCGCGAGCCATGTCCATTCGGCGAGGTCGCGGTTCGTCCGAGATCAAGTCCACCCAACCGGCCGGTCTTGATCGCAACGAGGTAGGCATCTTCAAGCGTAGGCGCGACGGCTGCGAATCCCGCTGGCGGCTCCCCGTCGGGCTGATAGACACGCACCCGGTTCTGACCCTCAACCAGATAAGACTGAGTCACACAGCGCTCGGAATCCGCCAACAGCCGGTTATACGCGTCTGCTGAGATCGTTCCCTCGTGAATCGTTCCGTCAATCGCCATGCGGGCCTCCGCCGGAGTTGTGTACGCGATGAGCCTACCTCCTCGGATCACCGCGAACCGGGTGCAGAGCACCGCTACGTCCTCGACGATGTGGGTCGACAGGAGTACGATTCGATTCGCCGCGAGCTCGGAGAGCAAACGGTAGAAGCGGAGGCGCTCCTCCGGGTCAAGTCCAGCCGTCGGCTCGTCGACAATGATCAGTCGAGGGTCGCCAGCGATCGCCTGAGCGATTCCCAACCGCTGCCGCATGCCTCCCGAGTAGGTCTTGACCTTGCGCCGGGCCGCGAAGGAAAGGTTTACTCGTTCGAGCAACTCACGGCAGACCGCGCGCAAGCCGGCGGGCGCGCTGACCCCCTTGAGGCGCAGCAGGTATTCGAGCATTCTCTCACCCGTAAGATGGGGAAAAAAGCCGAAATCCTGTGGGAGATAGCCAAGCTGCCCCCAGATGAGCTCCGGTCGTTCGAGAATTGGCGTGCCGTCGAGCGACGCGGTTCCCGAGGTCGCCTCGAGCAGGCCTGCCAGGATCCGCATCAGCGTTGTCTTGCCCGCTCCATTTGGGCCGAGCAGGCCGAACATCCCGTTGGGGACGTCCAGGTCGACCCCCGCGAGCGCCGCCACCGGGCCAGGATAAATCTTCACCAAGTCGCGCACTAACAGCATCGATTCTCCTTTACGATGGTTCGAGCCGAACCGCTAATTCGCGCCCAATCCAACGTCATCTCCGGACAAATGAGCGCCGCTCGTTTCGGCGTCGCGAAGCTCACGTGTGACAGAGTCGGAAGGAAGGCCGTGACCGGCACCGACGATCAAACGCATGGTGACTACTCGACAATTCGTCGCCTTTGGACAAAGATTTCAGGCACGGGAGCGAACATTCTATCAATTGCCAGATCACAAGGGCCCGAGCGCCCATTCGCGTGTAGTCCTTCGGCTCGTCTCGCGGCGGGGAGAGCGCGCGGTTCCCGCCCCGAGCGCGGACGCGAAGGCGTTCAACGTCAGATTGTCATGAATTCCGTAGCAGGACCATTCGATGTCGACCAACGACCCTGAGTTCTACCAGGCACCGAAATTCTCACCGGAACCTGTCCCACGACAGCACGGGTGCTTTTTCTATGGATGTATCATCGCGAGCGTGCTCGCGCTACTCTTGGCGATCTTGCTGGCCGTCGGCTTCTTTCTCCTTTACCGCTTCGCTAGCCGCCTGGTCGACGAATACACGTCCACTGACCGACGAGTGCTGCCAAAGGTCGAAATGCCGGCCGAAGAGCGTCAGGCTCTCAAAGCGCGTGTCGAGGCGTTCAGGAAGGCCGTCGATGAAGGATCGTCGACGGAGCCGCTCGTCTTGACCAGCGACGATCTGAACGCCCTGATTGAAGAGAACCCAGAACTGCAGGGGATGTTCTACTTTAAGGTCGAGGGTGACGAAGTGAAGGCTCAGGTCAGCCTCCCACTGGATAAGCTTCGCCTCGGATTGGTTCGCGGTCGTTACTTGAACGGGGAAGCTGACGTGAAGGCATCGCTCAGCGATGGCATGCTCATCGTCACGCTTGACTCGATCGAGGTCAACGGCCAGCACGTTCCCGAGGAGGTGATGAAGGGAATACGACAGCAGAATCTCGCCAAGGACTTCTACAAGGACGAGAAGAACCTCGCGATGATACGCAAATTCGAGAGCCTCGAGATCAAGGATGGAAAGATCACAATCAAGGTTCGTGCCAAGCCGGGCGATGCAACCAGAAATAAGGACGCTCCAATCGAAGTCTCGCCCCCTCCGAAGTCGGTTCATCCCGCAGCCACGCCGTCGGCGGATGGAGCCCCTAAAATCAAGGCCGAAACGGCGCCGCTCGATGCGCCGGTGCCAAAGTTGTAGGGTACTCGCCAGCGACCCGTTCACAGCGGATAATGCTGGATTCGCCAACCTTCGGACACCAACCTGAGAGACCGCGATGAATCGCCAAATCCGGACCGTCGCTTCCGTTCTGATTTCGTGCGCTGCGCTCGGCCGCGTCGCGAGCCCGGCCGAACCGAAAACCGCCGCGCGTGCGACGGTCACAAAAGTCGCTTCCATCGAAGGGATTACTGAGTACCGGCTCGACAACGGCCTGCGCGCGCTCTTGTTTCCCGATCCGTCGCGTCCGAAGGTCACGGTCAACTTGACGGTTCTGGTCGGTTCCCGGCACGAGGGCTACGGCGAGACCGGGATGGCGCACCTTCTCGAGCACATGGTCTTCAAAGGAACGCCTGCTCACCCCGACATTCCAGGGGCGATGAAGGAGCGCGGGGCGCAATTCAACGGCTCGACTTGGCTTGACCGGACGAACTACTTCGAGACGCTGCCTGCCTCCGATCAAAACCTCGAGTTTGCCATCCGCCTTGAGGCCGACCGGATGGTCAATAGCCCGATCAGGGCCGAGGATCTTGCGACCGAGTTCTCCGTGGTTCGCAACGAGTTCGAATCCGGAGAGAACTCGCCGTCACGTGTCCTGTCGCAGCGGATGACAGCCGTCGCCTACGAGTGGCATAACTACGGCAAGTCAACCATCGGCAACCGCTCCGATATCGAACGTGTTCCGGTCGAGAACCTGCGCGCTTTCTACAAGAAGTTTTACCAGCCCGATAACGCGATGCTGGTCGTCGCCGGAAAGTTCGACGAAAATAAAGCGATCGAGTATATAACTAAGTATTTTGGCGATCTGCCGCGGCCCGATCGCAAGCTCCCGAGGACGTACACGGAAGAGCCCCCCCAAGACGGCGAGCGCTCGGTCACACTGCGCCGGGTCGGTGACGTCGGACTCGTTGGTTTGCTCTATCACGTGCCCGCAGCCTCTCATGCTGAGTTTTCGGCGGTGCAAGTTTTGAGCGAGCTCCTGGCTTCTGAGCCCTCCGGCAAGCTCTACAAGGCGCTAGTCGAGTCCAAGAAGGCTTCCAGCGTTTCTGTCAACCCGTCCTCGTGCCACGATCCCGGGACGATCGAGATCGTTGCCGACGTCAACACCAGGGAGCCTGCCGAGCTGGAAAAGGTGCGCGACCTGTTGCTCTCGGTTCTCGAAAACGTGGCGAGCGCGGGAGTCACACAGGAGGAAGTGGACCGTGCTCGTCAGAAGATCCTCAAGAACCGTGTGCTTGCTGCCACCGACCCCAACCGGATCGCGATCGAACTCTCGGAATGGGGTGCGCAGGGCGACTGGAGGCTCTATTTCATCAGCCGGGATCGCATCGAGCGGGTCACTCCCGCTCAGGTGAAGGAAGTCGCCGAGAAGTATTTCACGACCAGCAATCGGACCGTCGGCTTCTTCATTCCCACATCCAAGCCCGAGCGAACGCCGATCCCGCCCGTGCCGGATATCACCAAGCTGGTGGACGGCTACAGCGGCCGCCAGCTCGAGATCGAGTCGAGCGAGGCTTCCGACGTGACGCCGCTCGCCGTCGAAGCCCGCCTGCAGCGCCCCGATCCGATCGCGGGAATAAAGCTGGCCTGTCTCCCCAAGAAGACGCGAGGTGCGTCCGTCCAGCTTCGGCTCGCGCTGCATTACGGCGACGCCGAAAACCTCAAGGGCTTGAATGACGCCGCTGGTTTCTTACCTGAACTGATGATGCGTGGAACGCTAAGCCTGACCCGGCAGCAGATTCAGGACTTGCTGGACAAGAACTTCGCCCGCATCGGGCCGGGAGGCGGCAGGGGACGTGGGATGCGCGGAGGAGGGGGCGGTGGCCCGAGCGTGGGTACCATGACCTTTCCGGTCGAGACGAAGCGTGAAAACCTCGTCGCGGTGCTCGAGATTCTGCGCCAGATTCTCCGCGAGCCCACTCTGCCTTCCACGGAATTCGAGGTGATGAGGAACGAGCGTATCGCCCGGTTGGAACGGGCTCGTTCCGAGCCCGTATTCCTGGCAATGAACCGGATTCAGCGGCTTTTGGCGAATTACCCCAGTGACGACGTGCGCTACGTGCCCACCATCGACGAACAGGTCGAGCGGCTCAAGAGGGTGACCCACGACCAGGTCGCCGCGCTCTATCGAAACTATCTCGGCGCAGATCACGGCGAGCTTGTCGTCGTTGGAGACTTCGAACCTTCGGAAATACTACCGATCCTCGCGAGAATGTTTGACGGCTGGAAGGCCTCCAGGCCATACGCTCGCGTCGAACGGCCTTACCAGCCGGACATCGAAGCCAAGCACGAAACCATCCTGACTCCGGACAAGGAAAACGCCGGCTATCTCGCCGGCCTTTCAATACAGATAAGGGAAGACGATGTTGACTACTCGGCTCTTTTGATCGGCAACTTCATCCTCGGTGGCGGCGGCCTTTCATCCCGCATCGCCGACCGGCTCCGCCAAAAAGACGGGCTTTCCTATGGCGCGGGTTCCGCCCTCGATACGAGTCCGCTCGATGCAACAGCCGAGCTTCGCATCAGAGCGATCTATAACCCGATCAACGTCTCCAAGCTTGTCGCGGACGTCGCTGAAGAACTGCATCTCCTGCTCCGGAACGGCATCACCACCGCCGAACTCGACCGGGCCAAGCACGGATACCTCGAGCAGCAGAGCAACCAGCGCGCAAATGACAGGGCGATCGTGACGCTGCTGTCGGAAAACCTCTTCGTCGGCCGGACCATGCAGTTCCAGGCCGATTTGGAGCGAAGAATCAAGGATTTGACGGTGGAGTCCGTCAATTTAGCGCTGCGTAAATATATCGATCCCAAGCGACTCTCGATCGTCACGGCCGGCGATTTCAAGGAGAAGAATTAGCACGAAGTCGCCATCGTCTGAGGATCTTATCCCGTGAACCGCTATGTTGTGGGCAGTCATCGAGGTGCCTCGAAAAGAGACTTCTCCGAATCGCTGCCCGCTGCCTCGTGCCAACCATGACAGGGAGATCTCTCCATGAACCGACGCGATTTCTTTAAGCGGACCGGCGTAGCAGCTTTGGCCACGGCCTCGGCTGGCGGCACACCAGTTTCAGGCCCTTTTGTGCACGCAAGCGACAAGTCGGGCGCTAAGAACGCCGTGATCGGCCAGGGCGAATGCCGTTACGAGTGCTTCCACGGCTGGGGGAAGCTTCCCAGCTCGATCCGCTGGCATGAGACGCACGGCGTCGCGGTCGACAACGTCGGTTTCATCTACATCAAGCATCGGGCCGGAGGCGAAAAGCCAAAATCCACCGACGACGCACAGGACACGATTGTTGTGTTTGACCCGAGCGGAAACTATGTCCGCTCCTTTGGCAAGGAATACCACGGCGGAGGCCATGGCATCGACATCCGCGCGGAGAATGGGCAGGAATTCTTGTACCTCTCGTGCATGTTTCCGGTGAACCTCGTCGTCAAGACTGACCTGAAGGGCAACGTCGTCTGGATCAAGAAGACGCCGCAGGAGCCGCACGTTTATGACAAGCCCGGCGCGCGCTATTCGCCGACCAACGTGGCGTTTGCCCCGGACGGTGGCTTTTACGTTGGTGACGGATACGGCTCAAACTACATCCACCAGTACGACAAGGACGCCCAGTGGGTGCGGACTTTTGGGGGCACCGGCGACGGTCCGGGCCAGTTCAAGACACCACACGGTCTGTGGCTCGACAACCGCGCCGGCCGGGAAACACAGCTCGTCGTCGCCGACCGCGCCAACGCGCGCTTGCAGTACATGACGTTGGACGGCAAACCTATGAGCATTAATCGCGAGGTAAGCTTTCCCGCGCATTTCGACATCCGAGGCGACATACTTCTGCTGCCCGATCTGCATGCTCGTGTCACGCTTTTCGGCAGGGACAACAATGTGCTTGTCCACCTCGGATACGACCCCGAGTGGACCAAGCAAGTACTCGATGGGTTCAAGATCCGTACTCAACCCGACCGCTGGCCGGCCGGCAAGTTCATCCACCCCCACGATGCGTGCTTTGATAAGGCCGGCAACATCTTCGTCGCCGAATGGGTGCAACCCGGCCGCGTCTCTTTCTTGCGACACGTGAGCTGATCGAAGGGCCGAGCGCGGTGGTCATGTTTCGCGCTCCGGTGGGAATTCACGCGGAATTGGCTGGTCGGGTCCTTCGCTGTCCCTAAACATCGTGACAACCCACCAGCTTTTGGCATCGAACAACAGCTGATGCTGTCATCGTCATTGCTGGCAGAACTCGAGGGCAAGGCTCTACGCCATTTCAGGGTCGCCCGAGCGCTTTCTTACTGTGCTGGCGCGACGTCGTCACACACAACTGCAGCCAGTGGACCGAACGCAATTCCAGGCTCGTATCTCGACAAGCCCGACGTCGCGTGGTCTCATGGGCATGTTGATATCGCGCCTGGTCCTCAGGACTACCTTCGGCCGGATGTCGAGAGTTCTGTTTGCATCGCGGACCGTCATGCCCGGCAATGCTCTGTTTACTCTTCGTGAATCTGACGTAGCTCGCCATGGATTCGCTTCAGGGCCACCTGCTAATCGCATCGACGGTGCTGCTGGATCCCAACTTTGCGCGGACGGTTGTACTGATCGCCGCTCATGGGGAAGAGGGTGCGCTTGGCTTGATACTCAACCGCGAAATGAGCACCACGCTTCAGCATGTCTGGGCGCAGGTCAGTCAAACACCATGCGTTCGCCCCGGCAATGTGCGCCACGGCGGGCCGGTAAGCGGTACGTTGATGGCTCTGCATGACCAGCGGCCCTACGCAAACCTCATCGTGACGGACGACCTCTACGTCGGCACCGAACTTAATGCCATGGAGGCTCTGGCTGGGTCCGACGATGGGCAAGCGCTCTTTTATGTCGGCCATTCAGGTTGGGGGCCCGGGCAGCTAGAGACTGAACTCGCCGAAGGATCTTGGTTGGTGCTGCCGGCCGCTGCCGAGCACGTCTTCGGCGATCGCGATACCAACGCGCTCTGGAAAGAGACGATGACCGAAGTCGGCCGTCGTCAAATGCAGTCTGTGGTCCCGATCAAGCATGTCCCCGACAACCCGCGACTAAACTAAGTGGTGCCTTTTCAGAAATAGCTGTGGGGTTGCGATGTCCCGTGAGCTCGCCTATTCTGAGAGCGTTCGGCCGGAATTCCGAACGTACCTCGCGAATGGACTCGCATCATGGCTGGCCCCGCGCCTGTCGATCAACCGATTTTTCCCGCTCACTTCGTCGCCCAGTGTCGGAGCGTTTTCCGCCGACGAACGATCTCGCGTGCCCAACACCAACGGGCGCGATTGGCTCTCCTGCTCCACGAGTCTCCCGCGTTATCCAACGTCGCAGCTGGGGGTGTCGTGGAGTTGCATCCCAACTCCGTCCGCCTTTGGCGGCGCCGTTGGGCGTGTGGCGATTTCTCGTTGGTTGAGCAGGAAGGCCGCGGGCGCAAGCCCGTTTTTTCCCCCTCGCGACCAGGCGGTTGTCAAAGCGATCGCCTGCGAAGCAGTCTGCCAAACCAAGTTGCCGCTGAGCCGGTTGTCGACTTCCGACCTCGCCGCGCGAGCCGCAACGGCTCTGCGGCGATCGATTAGTCCCAGCACTGTCTGGCGCATTCTCGATGCCGATGCGATCAAGCCGTGGCGCTACGAGTATTGGATCTTTCCCCGTGACCCACACTTCGCTGAAAAGGCGGGGCGAGTCTTGGACTTGTACGCCGGCTTCTGGGAGGGCAAGCCACTGGGCCGCAGGGATTACATTATCAGTTCGGATGAGAAAACCAGCATCCAGGCCCGGATCCGCCGCCACGAGACATTGCCGACAGCCCCGAGGCGTCCTATGCGCGTCGAGAGCGAATACAAACGAGGTGGGGCTTTGCAGTATCTGGCTGCCTGGGATGTCCGACGTGGGCGAGTCATGGGCCGGTGCGAGGCTCAAACCGGGATCGAGTCGTTTAGCCGGTTGGTCGAGCAACTCATGCGAACAGAGCCATACCGCTCGGCCAACCGGGTCTTCTGGGTCGTAGATAACGGCTCCTCGCATCGCGGTCAGACAGCGGTGCAGCGGTTGCATAAGACTTACCGCAAAGCAGTCCTGGTTCATACGCCAGTGCATGCCAGCTGGCTCAATCAAGTGGAGATCTACTTCTCGATCATTCAGAGGAAGGTCCTGACCCCGAATGACTTCGCGAGCCTGGACGAGGTGGAGCACCGGTTGCTGTTGTACGAGGAGCTCAGCAATCGTGAGCCCCGCCCGTTTGATTGGAAATTCGATCGTGCCGCTCTGCGAGCGTTCCTGAAACGGCTGGACGCCAAGCGAGAGATGTTGTCGTCGGCCTGGGTCGGCTGATCGCTCCCGGCCTGCACAGGGCATCGCGGCTAACCCCACAGTTATTTCTGAAATAGACCACTAAGTTGTGTATGCACGCGTCTTTGAGCACACCGCCTTCCTTCGTTTCGCTAGGGAACGCCAGCATGAAGAGCCGACGAGAATTGACCGCAGCGAAGTCGAAGCTTCAGGGAACAGCGATTGTGCTTGCGCTCTTGCTGGTTCAATGCGCCCGGTCCGCCGAACAAGGTTCCGAACTCGCCCCGTCGGCCTCAAGCCTCGTACCCGGATCAGCCGATGGTTTCGTCGACTCAGGCGGTGTGAAGATCCACTACGTGAGCTTGGGCCGGAGCGATGACCCACTCCTAGTCATGGTCCATGGCTTTCCCGACTTCTGGTATTCCTGGCGCGCACAGATGCCCGTATTGGCGAAGCATTTTCACGTCGTAGCGATCGACCAGCGAGGGTACAACCTGAGCGGCCAGCCCGAGGGGGTTCATAACTACACCGTTGACGCGCTTGTTGGCGACGTGCTCGCAGTGGTCAAGCATTTCGGCGCCGGCAAGGTGATTGTCGTCGGCCATGACTGGGGCGGACTGGTGGCCTGGACTTTCGCGATGACCCACCCTGAACTGACCGACCGTCTGGTCGTACTCAACCTGCCACATCCGCGCGGATTTCTGCGCGAACTCGCGACCAACCCCAATCAAAAAAAGAACAGCCAGTACGCTCGTAACTTTCAACGACCTGATGCGTCCAAACAAGTTCGACTTGAATTGCTGACCGGATGGGTCAAAGATCCGGAAGCGCGAAAGGTATATCTCACAGCGTTCAAGAGATCGTCGTTGGAAGGAATGCTCAACTATTATAAAGCAAATTACCCGCGGATTCCTGGAGGAGACGCGAAGGGCACCGGCGTCACGACCGACGTTCCGGAGTTTCCCACCGTCAAGTGCCCGGTGCTCTTGATCCACGGCCTGAAAGATCAGGCACTCTTGCCCGGCGCCCTCAATGACACCTGGAACTGGCTCGAGAAGGACCTAACTTTGGTGACGATTCCGGAAGCCGGCCATTTCGTTCAGCAGGATGCCGCCAATCTCGTCACCAGGTCGATGGTCGCCTGGCTGATGCGATAGAGACTCACGGGCCGATGTGCAGCAAACCGGAAGTGCGCCGGAGCAATCCTTTCAGCGCTCGCGATTGCTCTTGAGCCGTTCCACCTCCCTGCGCAGCAGTGCAACCTCGTTTCTCAGGTCGCTGTTTTCCCGCCGGAGCCGCTCGACGAGCTCCGTCCCAAAATCGACGGTTCGCTTAAGATTCGAGTCCGGAGCTATTAGCGCCGACCCTGACGCGCGCTCGAGCGTCGGAGGAGAATTCGCCTGACGCAGTTCAATTTCGGAGCGGAGTTTGGTGTTGTGCTCGGTGGCCAACACGACGGAGTGTAGCGCGACCTCACGCGCCTGAAGCATCCGGTCGCGCGCCCGCAACATTTGCTGGCGCTCGCGCGCTACCCAAGCCACCGGCACCAACAAGAAAGCCAACGCGCCGGTGACAGCCAGGAGCGACCCTACGGAGAACTGCAATCGCCGTGGGCACTCCGATTCCATGCTCATCCCTCCGCGGTGACTCGGTGGCGGCCGTTGGCGTCTTCGAGGCCGAACTAATCCTAATCAGATCCAAAACAGTCTGGTCCTCGATTGACTTCCAATCCCCGCCAGGCTGGCTTTGATCGAACCGTTCTCGCACGGCGAGCGACCTGAACTGTGCTACGCATTGAGCAAACCTCGAAACACGTGTCCCTCATTGACAGTGGGGCGTTCCGGCCGGCCCTGGTGGCGGTAGATGAGCTTATTATGATCGACGCCCATGGCGTGCAGGATCGTCGCATGAATGTCGTGCACGTGCAGCCGGTCCTGGACGGCATGGAGACCAAGCTCATCGGTCTTCCCGACGACGATGCCTTCCTTCACACCGCCACCTGCCATCCACATGGTAAAGCCATAGGGGTTGTGGTCTCGGCCATTGCCCTTTTCGGACATCGGCGTGCGCCCGAATTCACCGCCCCACACGACCAGCGTTTGATCCAGCAGTCCGCGGCACGTCAGGTCGCGCAAGAGCCCTTCGACGGGCTTGTCCATCGCGCGGCAGGTTTGCGCATGGTTGCCCTCGATGTCGCTGTGCGCGTCCCATTTGCCGCCGGCGCCACAATAAATCTGGATGAATCGGACGCCGCGCTCCACAAGGCGGCGCGACAAGAGGCAGAGTCGCCCGATCGGCTCGGTGGCCGGATCATCCAGGCCGTAGAGGCTGCGGCACGCGGCCGTCTCGCTCGAAAGGTCGACGGCTTCAGGTGCTTCAGCCTGCATCCGGAACGCCAGCTCATAACTCTTTACTCGCGCATCGAGCTCCGACTGGTCGGGGCGCGCCTCGAAGTGGCGGCGATTGAGCTTGCGTAGGAGATCAAGTTTGCGCTCTTGCCGCGCGACCGAGATTTCCGCCGGCGCTCGCAGGTTCGCGATCGGCTCAGCGCCACCGTCTAATCGGGTTCCCTGATAGACCGCCGGCATGAAGCCCGTGCCCCAGTTCCGCGGCCCTCCGGCAACCTGGGCGCGCGGGGCGTCCTGCATTACAACGAAGCCCGGCAGGTTCGCATTCTCGGTTCCGAGTCCGTAGGTCACCCAGCTTCCCAGCGACGGCCGCCCGGCGAGCGTCGATCCCGTATTCATCTGGCAGACGCCGCCGACATGGTTCAGTCCGTTGCACCAGCACGACCGAATCACCGCGAGCCGATCCGCGCAGGCCGCGATACAGGGCAGCCAATCCGATACCCAGATCCCGCTCTGGCCATGCTGTTTCCACTTTCGTTTCGAAGCCAGAAGCGGCGAGCGTGACTCTCCCATCGGCGTGATCACCGGATTGAAGCTCGGGGGCAGCGACTGTCCGGCCAGCCGATTCAGCTCGGGCTTCGGATCAAACGTATCGAGGTGGCTCGGGCCCCCTTCCATGAACAGGAAGACGACGCTGCGCGCCCGCGCCGGCCGACGCCCCATTGCGGAGCTCCGCGACGACGGCGTCGACTCCAAACCGGCCCTTGAATCGCGCGCCAGCAGATCCATGAGTGCGAGCGCGCCAAAACCGGCCCCGGCATGGAGCAACCAATCGCGGCGGTTCAACGGCAACACACCGCGTGGACCGCACTCGGCCGCCGCCATGGTTCCTGATCGCCGAGAGAATCGCGCCGAATCCGGAGCAGGCATGCGATGCTCCTAATCTACGTATATAAACTCATTCGAGTTAAATAATACGTGACAGAAATCGACCAGGGCAGTGTGCTCTGACGCGGAGCGCGACGGCTGGGCGGATGGTCGCGCCAGCCGCGCTTGGCGCTCCAGGAACGCGATCGCCTCGGCCAGCTCATCAGGGGCCGGCCGGCGGCCAAGTGCCAGGTGGTACGCGCGAAGAATGCGGTCCCCGGCGTCGCTCGATGATGGCTCGAGCCGGCCGGCGAAGGCCTTGGCCCGCGCAAGCGCCCACTCGCCGTTGATGAGGAGTAAGGCTTGCGACGCCGTCGTCGTTCGGTTGCGGCGCGGCGTGGTCGCATTACCGTCCGGCGCATCGAAGCTGTCCAGCAAGGCGTCGCGCAGGTTGCGATACGACTGCGTGTCGATCGTGCGCCGCGGCTGCGAAATCCGCGCGCTCGGACCGCCGATTACTGAGTCAAGCTCGCCGCTCGCAGTCAGCATCGCATCGCGAATCTCTTCCGCGTCGAGCCGCTCGACCGTTCGCTTCCAGAGGAGCCGGTTCTCGGGGTCGACCCGCTGCGCCGCGACCAGTTCGCGCGGGATTCGCCGCGACGATTGACGGTAAGCGGCCGAGGTGACGATAAGGCGGTGCAAAGGCTTGAGCCGCCAGCCGCGCGCGACGAGCTCCAGGGCCAGCCAGTCCAAGAGTTCGGGATGACTGGGCCGTTCGCCCAGCCGGCCGAAGTCGCTCGGAGTGCCGACCAGCCCCTGACCGAAATGATGCTGCCAAACCCGGTTGGCGGCGACACGCGTGGAAAGCGGATTGTCGGCGCGGCCGAGCCACCTTGCCAAGGCCAGCCGGCGCCCGGTCGATCGCGGCGCCGCAGCCGATGGGGCGATCTCGGCCGGTGACGGCTCAAGCACTGTGGGAAATCCCGGCTCGATCGGCGCGCCGCCGCGCTCGCCCGGAATGAAAGTCGGCGGCGAGACGGGGCCCACGTCGGTTGCCGCGAGCACTGCCGCGGGAGTGACCGGCCGCATGCCGTCAAAGCGTTTCAGCGCCTTCTGCAACGCATCCCACTGCGACTTAGCTTGCCCCTTGAGCAGCGACGGGACCTGGTCGTGCTCGTAACTGATCTGGCGATAGGCCAACGGGCCGAGTTGTCGCTCGAGCGGTGTTCGATCCCGCTCCGGTTTGCGGAGAATCGCCTGGATGTCTTCGGGAAACTTCGCAGTCGCCGACGCGGTCCCCTTGTCGCGATACGGCCTTTCGACGGCATCAATGCGGTGCAGTATGTCGGCGGCTGCCGCTTCCCAGGCCGCCCGGCGCGCCCGATACTGGTCCCACCGACCGGGCTCCGCCAATACAAGATCGTCGCGAGGCAGAATTGGTGTGAAGAAGGCCTGGAGCCGGTAATAATCCCTTTGGAGTATCGGGTCGAATTTGTGGTCGTGGCACCTGGCGCAGCCAATGCTTAACCCGAGGAAGACTTCGCCCGTTACGTCGGTGAGGTCGTTGAGGATATCGGCCCATTGTCCATGCACATCTCGCTGGTTGTACTCGTAGGTTCCGAGCCGTAGATAGCCGGTCGCGATCCGGAGCTCGAGGTCATCGGGATCAAGCTCGTCGCCGGCGAGCTGCTCGGTGATGAAACGGTCGTAAGTCTTGTCCGTGTTGAAAGCGCGCACGACGTAATCGCGGTACCGCCAGGCCTGCGGTCGGAACGCATCCTGCCGGTAGCCATCCGACTCGGCGTAGCGAACCAGATCCAACCAATGGCGTGCCCATCGCTGGCCGTAACGAGGCGAAGCCAGCAGGCGGTCAATTAGGCGCTCGTACGCGTCGGGTGCGGCGTCGGCCAGAAACGCCTCGACTTGATCCGGCGTGGGTGGCAAACCAGTGAAATCGAAGGTCGCGCGGCGGATTAGCGTCGGCTTGTCCGCTTCGGGTGCCGGTGTCAGGCCATGGCCTAGGAGGGCGCTGAGTATGAATTCATCGATGGGATTCCGCGACCAACCGGCCCAAGTTGTCCGCACCACCGCGGGCTCCTTCGGCACCGCGGGTCGAACGATGGACCGGAGCGACCAGAGTGCGCGACCGGCTCCGCCGAGCGCCGTTCGCGAGGCGTTTGGCGCGGCAATCACCGCGTGCGCTGTCCCGCCGTTGCGCGGCCACGGGGCACCCAGCGATACCCAGCGCGCGAGTATCGCCACTTTCTCCGAGTCGAGCTTGCCGCTGGGAGGCATTTCGGGGCCGGCGTAGTTGATTGCGTCTACGAGCAGACTCTCCTCGGGCTTACCGGGAACGACCGCCGGTCCAGACTCACCTCCTTTGAGGATTGCCTCGAGAGAGTCGAGCCGCAACCCCCCTTTTTGCTTCTTGTCGCCGTGACAGGAGTAGCAATTCTCAGCTAGCAGCGGCCGAACGCGCTGCTCGAAAAACTGCTCGCGCGCCGCCCGGCCCTTGACATCGGGCTCTCCGGCCTGGGCGCGCAATGAACCAGCCACGATCGCGACCGTCGGCGCGACCAGCGCCATCAAACACGCGCCACTGAGTGCGGCCCAAGGCCTTCGACGCGCTCGCATGAACGAGATTCCGGTTCGTGTACGAGCGAAATCACACGGAAGAGATACACTTGCTCTATCGGACCGCCCGAACCGAGTGTTTAACAAGCGTGTATCATAAAGCGAGAGCCGGCTCAAAGCTACGGTTTTCCGGAGCGAGGATCGGCGAGCCTTGCCTCGAGGCTCAGCATCTGCTTCGAACAAATCGCGCAGCGCCGCCCACCGTTTCACCGGTGCTCTCCGGCCACGAGCGGCACACGTGACTGCGAGTCTCGCTTCCACATCCGTCCCGGCGTCAGCATCAGGTAAGACGCCACATCCGAATAATCGTCGGTCCAGGCTGTCGAACCTGGGCGAATGGTCGGCGTCCGCCAGCGTGGATCAAAAGCCAGCGTACCCAGGTGACGTTCGGCTGCGACGATCACCGCCCAGATCGACGGCTGCTTGCCGGCTCGTTTCTCCTCGTCGCCCAGTTGCACGTCGTAGCAGACCCGGCAGACCAGATCTCCATCCGCGGCGTGCCGGCCCATAACCGGCTCGAGGTCGAGGTACCGGTTTGAGAGATTGAATGCGAGCAAACCTCCCTCGGTAAGCTTCGAGCGATAGAGCTGGAGTGCTTCACGCGAAAGCAGATGGACCGGCACCGCGTCAGAACTGAATGCATCCAGCACGATCAGCCGAAAACCGTGGTCGGGCGCATCGCGCATGCGAAGGCGAGCGTCGCCCCGCACAACGTTGACCGACTCGGCCCGACACTCTCGCAGATTACTGAAAAATCGCGGATTGCAGGCGATTCGCTCCACGACCCCGTCGATTTCGTAAAAAGTCCATTGCTGATCGGGCCGAGCATAGCTGGCGAGGGTACCGGCCCCAAGGCCTACAATCGCAATCCGCGCGCCTGGTCGAGCGAGCTGCGCTTCCAGCGACTGAAATACGCGGCCGATCGGCCCGGAACGCGCGTAATAGGTCGATGGCTCGCGGTGCAGCGCTGCGTCCAAACTCTGCTGCCCCTGCAGCGTATTGCCGTGAAACAGCCGGTGCGTGTTCGTCTCGGCATCGTCAGTCACTCGCACGACGCCGAAGAAGCTACGCTCGACGTGTAGCAAGCGGCCGCTCGCGCCCGGCGCGAGCCCACTGGCAAGGAAGACCGCGGCCACCGTCAATCCAAACCGCACCGGCCGCCGCTTGGCCGTCATGCAAGCCAGCACTCCGAGACCCGAGGCGACCATCACGCACACCACGCCCAGCATCGAATCGGCGAGGCCCAGCGAGTTGCTCGCCAAGAGAGCACTTAAGAGCAGCACAGTCGCCGGCAGTAGCAGCTCAGCAAGCCATTTCCGCTCGGCCGGACCACGCTCGTGCGCCCGCCGGCCCACTGCCACGACCGAGGCCAAGACCACCACCAATGGGTATTCGATCACACGATTGAATATCACGGGTGCCACGAGCGCGGTGAGGATGCCGCCCAGCAGCCCTGCCGCAGCGATGGTCACGTAGAATGTGCTTACCTGCTCCGCGCTAGGCCGCGCCCCAACGAGCGCGCCGTGGCAAGTCACCGAGCCCAAAAAGAAAGCGAGCAGATGCAGTGGGATCCACGCAGCGTGTGCAAAGCCGGCGCTCATCACCAAGGCCAACGGCATGACGATGTATGGGAGAACAAACCTTGCGGCGCCAACCATCGTAGCTCCGGAACGGGCAAAAGCCAAAATGAAGCTGAGCAGATACAGCGCCAACGGAACCGTCCAGAACAAGGGGATCGCGGCGACATCAGTGGTCAGATAGCTCGTTACGCCCATGAGCCAGCTTGCGGGGATAAAGACCAGCACAGCCCACCACAGCCGCCGCGCCAGAATCGACCCTGGACTCGCGCTTGCATTTAGCGGGTCCAATCCGCGCGCCGGCCGCACATCGGAATCGTCCGAAGACCTCATCGCTTCCGAGGAATCGCTCAGGCGTCTGGCAACTAGTCCACAAGTCAGGATTAGCACTCCGAGCACAAGGAACCCGCTTCGCCAGATACGACTCTGCTCGGTCAGACCCACGTTCGGCTCGATCACGATTGGATAGGCTACTAGTGCTAGCAAGCTGCCGAAATTGCTCGCGGCGTACAGAAAGTAGGGATCGTCGGCCCGGGGATGATGTGTGAGGGCAAACCAAGACTGCAAAAGGGGCGCGGTTGCTGATACCACGAGAAGCGGCAGCGCGGCTCGTGCGCGAAGAATCCCGAGCAAGGCCAGTGCGGGGCTCGTGTCCGCCGCGTCGCGCCAAAGAGCTTCAGGCTGGATCAGAATCGGCTGCGCGTAGTAGCCTAATGCCAGTAGGACGAGCAGCGTCGCCAGATAGTACACCGACACTCGGCGCAGCTTGGTACCGGGAAGGGAAGCCACGCAGTGCGTACACAGGTATCCACAGAACAGCGTCACCTGAAAGAAAACCAAGCACGTGTTCCACACCGCAGGAGTTCCGCCGAACACCGGCAATGCCATTTTGCCGATCATCGGCTGTACCGAGAATAACAGGGCGGCTGCCAGAAACGATGCCAAACCGAAGAGCAAAGTGATTCCCAGATTCATAATCTTTGACTGCCCGAGCGCGCGTCTGAGATTCCAGAGTTAATCGACCCGTTTCAGAATTCGAGGGAACGCCTTGGCAGTATCGCATCGACGCATTGCGAGCCGAATCAGATTTCGCGAGGACCTCAAGCGCTACCGAGCCGGGTCAAAAACCGAGCGGTCCGACCAGCTCGCGCCGGCGCCGCCCAAGCACCGCTCGCTCGCTCGCCTGTATCGAGCGCTTTACACCCTCCTGGCCGGTCATCGAGTCACGATCGCCTTGGCGCTCGTAGCGCTTTCGCTGGCTACGCTGCTGAAGCTCATCCCGCCGGCGGCCACCAAGGCAGTCATCGATTATGTCGTGCTGGCCAGGCCGCTGCCGACGACGATTGGAGCGTGGAGCCCCGTCTCTATCCCCGAATCCCCTCGCATACGCCTCGTTGCCCTGGTCGTACTGGTCATGCTCGTGTCGGTGCTCGGCAAGATTCTGGGACTCTCGAGCCGCTGGCAGACCACGAGGGCGACCAAGCGGGTTCAAGTTGCCGTTCGCCGCAGAGTCTACGAGCATGCGATGCGACTGCCTCTACACAGAGTCTACCAGTTGAAATCGGGCGGTGCCGCGAGCCTCTTGCGCGAGGACGCTGGCGGCGTCGGCGAATTGATCTTCAGCATGCTCTACAACCCATGGGGAGCGGTGGTTCAATTCTTGGGCGGCGTGCTCGTGCTCGCCTGGGTCGACTGGCGGCTGTTGCTCGGTGCGCTCTTGCTGGTACCTGGAGTGTATTACTCCGATTTGATCTGGAACCGTCGCATCCGCCCATTGTTCCGCGACGTCCGCAAGGAGCGCCAGGAGATCGACAGCCAGACAACCGAAGTCTTTGGCGGCATGCGCGTCGTCAGAGCGTTCGGCCGGCAGAAAAGCGAGTCGGCGCGGTTCATGGGAGAGAACCACTTCATGGCGCGGCTCGAGCTCCACGCGTGGTGGCTGTCGCGGCTCATTGAGCTGCTCTGGGAGTTTCTCTTGCCGATGGCGTCGGTTGCGCTCTTGCTCTACGGGGGCTTGCAGGTCATCGACGGCCGCCTCTCGCTCGGAGACCTGATGATGTTTTTGGTGTACCTGGCCATGCTCTTGGAGCCGATGGCCGTCCTCGCCAGTAGTGTCACGCAGCTCCAGAATAATCTCTCGGGCTTTGACCGCGTGCTGGACCTCCTGGACGAGCCGCGCGAAATGGCAGACTGCCCCGGGACCGGCACAGTGTCCAAGGCGGCCGTAGGCGGGCGAATTACACTGCAAAACGTCGGTTTCATTTATCCCGGAACCAGTCGGTTGGTGTTGCGTGGCGTAGACCTGGAGATCGAGCCAGGGGAGACGATTGCCCTGGTCGGTCGGAGCGGGTCTGGCAAGACGACGCTCTGCAACTTGATCGCTCGCTTTTACGACCCGACGACGGGATCGATCGCGCTTGACGGGGTAGACCTGCGTGAAATCGCCGTCGAGAGTTACCGTCAGCTCCTGGGAATCGTCGAACAGGATGTGTTCCTTTTTGATGGCACGATTGCCGAGAACATCGCCTATGGTGATCGCTGGGCGACACCCGCGCGGATCGCACACGCGGCCCGAGCGGCCAACGCTGCGGAATTCATTGAACGACTGAACGACGGATACGACACGCTCATCGGTGAGCGCGGGGTGCGCCTAAGCGGCGGCCAGCGACAGCGGCTTGCGATCGCCCGCGCGGTCCTGGCGGACCCCAGAATCTTCGTCCTCGACGAGGCGACCAGCAACCTCGACAGCGAAAGCGAACGGCTCATTCAGCAGAGCCTCGACCATCTGCTCCGCGGCCGGACCTCGTTCGTGATCGCACACCGCTTGAGCACGATCCGCCATGCAGATCGAATTCTGGTGCTCGACGACGGCGCGATCGTCGAAATCGGCAGCCACGGAGAGCTGATTTCGAGCAGCGGTCTATATCGCGACATGGTTGAGCTGCAGCGCATCGAACAGGGAGATTGAATCTCCGGCTCGGCGGCGCGACTCTAGAAGAATTCGGCCCTCCAAGCCGCACCATCGTTCGTGATCACTCTCTTCGAAGGAAATCTCGCTTCTTCATCGTTCAGCGAGCACGACCTTAACGCCATGAGCCGGTCGCAATGTGATCGTGGCCAGCGGCTCGATCACGGCGTCTGCCGCAAGCCGGAGCCGATACTTCTGCGCGATCGTCGCGAGGATGAGCGTGGCCTCCATGAGTGCAAAGCTGTTGCCGATGCAGATTCTCGGTCCACCGCCGAACGGAAAGTACGCGTAGCGGCTAATCCGCTGCATCAATCCCGCTTCCCATCGTTCCGGACGAAACACCTCCGCCTCGTCGAACCAGCGGCTGTCGCGATGGATGACCCACTGCGGCATGAACACCGTGGTCCCCGCCGGAATCAGGTAGCCTCCCAGCGCTACCGGCTCGATCGCCTCACGGCCCAACATCCACACCGTCGGATACACGCGCAGCGTTTCGTTGACGACATTCTCGGTATAACGCAGCCGTGGCAGGTCGCCGAACGTCGGCGGCCGGCCGGCCAAAGCCTCGTCGATCTCGGCATGAAGCCGGGCTTCCACCTCGGGATGCTCGGACAGCAAGACCCAGGACCAGGCCAGTGTGTTTGCAGTGGTCTCATGGCCTGCCATGAACAGAGTCATGACCTCGTCGCGAAGTTGCTGGTCGCTCATCTGGCGACCGCTCTCTTCGTCCTGCGCTCTCAGAAGCATCGAGAGCAAGTCACCCCGATCCCTGCCACTTCTGCGACGGTCGGCGATCATGGTGAACAGGATTCTCTCGAGCCGCCGGACCGCCCGTTCGACTCGGACGTTCATGGGGGTGGGAATCCAGTGGGGCGGGGTGACGATGCTCGCGCTCCGGACCACAAAGGCTTGCATTAGCGTTTCCATGGCCACGCGAACGTGAGCCGAATCACTGCTGATCTCCGCATCGAACAAGGTCTTGGCGACGATCTCCAGCGTCAGCCGCATCATGTCGTCCTGGACGTCGCGCGTTGCTCCGGCAACCCAACCGCGAAGCATTCGCTGAGTGAATTCCACCATGAGCTGAGCGTAGCCGGCGATGCGCTCGCGATGGAACGCCGGCTGGGCCAACTTCCGCTGGCCGCGCCAAAACTCCCCCTCGCTGACCAAGAGTCCCTGCCCGAGCGTCCGGGTCGCATTGCGCAGCCGATAGTGTTTGATGAACTTGCGGTTCTGGTTAACCAGAACTTCCTCGACGAGGTCGGGGTGATTCGCGAATACAATGGATCGTGGGCCGAACCGAGCCGATACAACGTCGCCATACTGTTGGGCCCACCGCGTCAGGGCACCCAGCCGATCGCGGCTGAACTCCTGCAAGTTCCCGGCAAGCCAAGTCCGCGGTGGACCCGGAGGACTCTGAGAGATGGAGAGCGCCGTCGCCACGATGTCGATTCTCCCTGATGCCGCACGATCCTCTAGCGCAAGTACGTTTTCGGGATCTCGGCCCCGGCCACGGGGCGCAAGTTTCGGATGCGGCACATCTGGTAGACGTTGATGCGAAAATCCGGGCAGGTGCTCACCAGGCAATAGGCGTCGGTCGCCGAGTAGCCATGGTCGGAGATCAGCCAATCCATCAGGTGAATGGTCGCCGTCTCGACCGCCAGATCGAGCGGCTTTTCGGCGTGGATCGCCACGACGCTTGCCGGCTTCTCGATCCGCATGCCCGGGATGCGCTGACCTTTTCTCAGCTCGAGTCGCAGCTTGACGGTGGCCTTCGTTTCGGCGGCCGTACCGGTAAACTCCGTATCTCCCTGACTGGCGTGCACGTCGCCCAGATAAAAGCGGGCGCCTTCATGGAAGATGGGCAGCAGGATCCGATTGCCGGGCGCGACATCACGGATATCGAGATTGCCACCCCATTCACCCTGGCCGTCCATGCTGGTCGTGACCTCTCTGTCCGGTGCAACTCCGAGCGTGCCGATGAAGGGCGTGATCGGCCACGAGCGGCGGTCGTCGAAATGGAGTGTGCCATCCCGCGTCGTCCCGCTGGGCCCGGGCGAGTGACGGAATACCTTGGTGGTGTAAGCGCTCGAAAGCTCCGGCCAGCGGGTGGACTCACCGAGGGGCCCGCGCCGTGGGCCGATTGCGATCCATGAGTAGTCGTCGACGGTTATCTCGTCGATCGCCACGACCAGAACATCGCCGCGCTCGGCGCCTTCAAGCCAGATCGGCCCCGCGATCGGATTAACCAGCGGCGGCATCCGGTCGAATCCAGGCCGGCGCTGCGGGATCGCCTTGTCATGCTCGGTCCTGAAGTATCCGTTGCTGGCGTCGTATGTCTCGACCTCGAACGCCTCTCCAGGCTCGACTCGCAACAACGGCTCATCGCGCCAGTCGAACGCAAATTTCCGCGCCAGGTCTCGATCTATGCACTGCATCGTCGTCGCACCGATCACTTTCATCTTTTCCGTAACAAGAAGGCCAAGAGGTCACGGAAGTCTTGAGTCGTCATGGTCTGGGCCAGGTCTTCCGGCATGATCGAGGTTGCGAGCGCCTTACGCTCGGCAAGCTCGTCGGGCTTGACCAAGATCATCCGGCCTTCGGAATCGGCGAAAACCTGCGCGCCTTCGGGAGACTGCTCGATGAGGATACCCGTGAAGACAGTCCCGTCGGTTCGGGCGACGTTCCAGGCGACGAATTGCGGGGCGATTTCCTTGCTGGGCGCAACGATTGACTCGACAAGCCGGCGGCGGTCGATGCCGGCCGCGAGCGTGGTAAGGTCCGGCCCCGCGCGGCCGCCTCGCCCGTTGACCTGGTGGCAGCGAACGCAACCCGGCCCTTTCGTGTGGAAGAACAGTCGCTCCCCGGCCGCCGCGTCCGCGGCGCCGTTCAACCGAACGAGCCAGTCGTCGGTGTTGGTCGCGAGCGCTGGGATGCGATTTCTCGCGGAGCCATGCCGCGTCGCATTCCCTTCCATTAGGTCCAGCAATTCGAGGGACGACTCGTTGCCGCGGATCGACTCGCGGAGCGCCGCGCGCGCCTGCTCCGTGAGCGTGCTTCCGAGCAAACCGCGGATCGCTTCGCGCCGGATCACCGGCTCAGCGCTTCCCGCGAGCGCCAAGAGCCGCTCGCGCTGCCGAGTGGAGTCGGCAGCGAGGCCGTCGATGGCCTCCGCGCGGAGTGACACATTCGCGCCGGCGTCCTCGGCGAGCTTCGCCAAGATATCAAACCGGCCGGGCAACCCGCTTTGACTCAAGGTGCGCACCGCCTCGATCCGCACCGCCTCCTCCGGTCTGGTCAAAAACTGCTGCAAACGGTCCAAGGTGAGCGCCGGATGGTCGGGCCGAAGCATTCTCAAACCGCGCTCAAGCACGGTCGCCGGAGTACGAGCGTTCTTCAAGATTGCGACGATGTAGTCTTCGCCCGCGAATTCGTCCGTAGGATCGCGCCTCTTCCCATCGAGCCGCTCGAGTGCCGCCAGCGTGGCCTCGAAGAGGTTTCGCGTGGCTGCGCTCGAGGCCAGACCCGCGAGCAGTTGGTGCCGGAAGCTCGCGAGCCGGTGTTCGCCGATCCACTCTATGGCGGCCAAGCGGATTGATATGTCGGTATCGGACAAGAACTCCGGCAATAGCGCTCGGGCTTCGGGCGCGTCGGCGTCGCGCAGGATGAGCAGGATACCGAGCCGCCGGGCGGGCGCCGTATCCGGGCGATGAGCGATCGCGATCAACTCGCTCGTCTTCAACGACCGCCGTAATCCCTCGCGCGCCGCCTGCTGAGTGAACGGATCGTCTGATTCCAATGCCTGCAAGAGAACGGCTTCGGCGGCGGAATCGGTGATGCGGCGCAAGGCCGCAGCGCGAACGAGTGGCGCGGCATCCGCCGCCGCGATCGCTTTCAGATCCATCCGCGAAGCGGGCAGCGTGCCCACGACCAGCGCGCGCAAATCGGCCGAGTTACTGTGCAGCAGCGACGCAACCGATTTGTCGTCGATCGATTCATCGATCGCGGCGGCCAATTCATCCGTTTGCAACCTTTCCGCGCGCTCGGTCGAACGCCCGCGGCGGTTGACGGTGGCGCTGCGCATTCGCCAGATTCGCCCCTGACCGTGAAGCGTATAGGACTTGTCAACCCAGTCGCTGATGTAGATCGAGCCGTCGGGAGCGGCCGCGATGCCGACCGGGCGGAAATCCTCGCCGCCGGAAACCACCGCCTTGCCGTGCGCCCGGAACGACGCACCGTGCTGCTCCAGGCGGAATTGCTCGACGCGATGGTCGCCCCAAGACGTGACAAGAAGTGTCCCGACGTAGTCCTCGGGGAGGTCGCTCCCGTGGTACTGAAGGATGCCGCTCGGCGCCTCACCGGTGCCCGCGACCATCCCCAGCGTGCCGGGCAACTCGCCGTTCCACGCGGTGAAGGGATGCAGGCCTTTCCGCCCATTCCGGAAGCGGTAGCCGTAGTCGCCCCCTTCCACGATGTGCAACAAGCGGCACGGGGGGCGTGAGTCAGGATCATTATCGACGGCGAAGAGGCGCCCGTACGTGTCGTACGTCAGGTGAAACGGGTTCCAGAATCCGGTTGCGACTCGCTCGAGGCGCGAGCCGTCCGGGCGGCATCGGTAGATATTTCCCCCTTCGCCCCCACCCGCCAGTGTCGTCCCGTCGCTGCCCTTGAGCTTATAGTCCGCTCCGAGATTCTCACCCAGGCCGAATACAACGTTGCCGGCGAAGTCAAACGCGAAGCCGGACAGACCATTGTGAGGATAATCGCCCGGTGTATCGAGACGCACGATCGGCGTCGGGATCGTTCCGCCTGCCGTGCCGTCGGCGCGTCCATCGCCATCGCGGTCCCAGAGACGGTAAAGCGCGCTGCGCGTCGCGACGAACACCGATCCGTCGCGCGCGACTGCGACGCTCATGGTCAGCTTCGTCCCCTCGAAAAAGCTGCCCACACACTCGGGCTTGCCGTCGGCGTCTCGATCCTCAAACACACGAATGCGGTCCGCAGGCGGCCCTTTGTAGCCCTTTGGCCGGAAATGCGTGTGGCTCTCGATGACGAGCACGCGCCCCGCCTTGTCAACGGCGATCCCCGTCGGTGTCACAATGACAGGCTCGGCCGCGATCCGCTCGAAGACAAGCCGTGCATCAAGCGGCCGCGGAGGCGCTTCGGCCGCGGTTCCCACGGACGCCAGCCCGAACGAAACGCCGATCCAAAGACCAAAAACGTGGAGAATCATCGCGATCACGGCTCCGACGGGCTCTTTGCGGATATCGGGGCGGAATGGCTTCCCCCAGGGATTACAAGCTTTAGAGTAGCTCACCGAATCTCTCGGCTCAGCATTTCCACAGCCTTTCTTCGACTCCGCTGGCAGTATAACCCCATTGCCTGCGCCGGGCCAACGAAGCGTGCTAGGCTTGTTTCGTGACCTCATCGTGGGTGATATGATGAAGCGCGAACGGGTCGGGACTGAACTCACCTGGGGGGAGTGACGATGGAATTCGAACGCGGATCCTTGTCTCGAAGGGGATTTCTGGATCGATCGCTCGCGGCCCTGGCGATCAGCGGATTGCCGAACTGGTATGCGCGCGAAGTTGTGGCGGCTAATCAAGAGCGCGACGCGGCCAGCGAGAAAACCAGGAAGGCCGGTCCCAACGACCAAATCGTGATGGCAGCGATCGGCGTGGGGGGCCAGGGCACGGGCATCATGAAGTCGGCCAAGGGCAAGCCGGGCGTCAAGTTCGTCGCGGTCTGCGACATCGACGACAACCACGCCAAGGAGGCCGCCAAGGTGGTCGGCAAGGATTGTCACGTGTACAAGGACTTCCGCGAAATGCTCGCGAATGAGCATCTCGATGCCGTGACCGTCGGCACGGTCGATCACTGGCATGCGCTCACGTCGATCGCGGCGATGAAGGCCGGATGCGACGTCTATTGCGAGAAGCCGCTCTCGCTGACAGTTGCGGAAGGCAAGGCGATGGTCAAGGCCGCCCGGAAGTACGACCGCGTCTTTCAGACCGGCAGCCAGCAGCGCTCCGATGACCGTTATCGCCTCGCCTGCGAACTGGTGCGCAACGGCCGCATCGGCAAAGTGCACACGGTAGAGGCGCGCATCGGCGACAACCCTGTCGGCGGCCCATTCAAGACCGGACCGGTTCCCGACGGCCTCGATTGGGACTTCTGGAAAGGCCCGACGGCCGATGTCCCGTACGTCAAGGAGCGGTGCCACTATGAATTCCGATGGTGGTACGAATACAGCGGAGGCAAGCTCACCGACTGGGGCGCCCACCACAACGACATCGCCCAGTGGGGGCTCGGAATGGACGGCAGCGGACCGGTAAGCATCACGGCCACCGGCGTCGAGCCTTCGCACAAGCCCAATTGCTACAACTGCCATCCACACTTCGCCGTGACCTACAGATACGCCGACGGCACTCACCTGATCACGTCCAGCGACGGCGAGAACGGCAACCGGTTCATCGGTGAGCACGGCTGGATCTTCGTGAATCGCGATCGCATCGAAGCCAGCGACGCGAAGCTGCTCAAGGAACCGCTCGAAAAAGATGCCGTTCGTCTCTACGTCTCGGGCGACCACATGAGCAACTTCATCGATGGAATACGGACGCGGAAGCGACCGATCTGCGACGTCGAAATCGGCTACCGATCGGTGACGGTGTGCCACCTTGGGGCGATCGCGCTGCGCCTGGGCATTCCGCTTGATTGGGATCCAAAGGCTGAACATTTCATCGGCCCCCGCGCCGAAAAGGGCAATGCCATGCTGTCGCGCGAGATGCGGTCGCCATGGCGGCTCGAAGTTTGACCTGCCGAGATTGCGAGTTGGGGCCGCTCCCCGTCAAGACTCCGCGCTCAAACGCTCAACCCGTCGAGGCCAGCCGGCTCCTCGTGCTGGCTCTCGACGGTCTTCGTGGGGTCAATCAGACTCCAGAGCGCCGCGCCGAGCAACGCCACGGCCACATACGCGTAGAGGGCGGGATCCCACTGAGCACGGCCGGAATAACCCAGGCTCTTTCTCCAGTCGGCAAAGCTGCCGACGAAGACCTGTGAGAGGATCCGTCCGACCCCGCCGATCATGTTCATCAGTCCGAAGAGCGCTCCAAGGTGCCGGCCGCTGACCTGGGTGGCGGCGGCCCACCATGATGGAAGCTGGAGCTGGACCCCGAAGGCCGCCAGCGCAACGAACGCCGAGGCCGCCACGGTCGAGTCGGTCCGGATGCTGGCGAGAATTCCAATAGCGGCAAACACCGCGCCGGCGACTGCCTGCGCCGTGCGTCCCCACCGCCGGCTGCCCGTCCTTTGTACGAGCCAGTCGGTGAGCCAGCCACCGAAAAACGTGCCAAAGGCACCCGCGCCGAGCACCAGGCTCGCGAGCCGGCTCGAGAGATCCGCGGACGCCGCCCGGGCGCTTTGCAGGTAAGTCGGATACCAGGAGGACAGAACCTCGTACATCCCGGACATCGTCATCATGACGGCCCCCAAGAGCCAGACGTTCGCGCACGGAAACACTTGATTCCACGGAATCGGACCGTGCACCTCGTGCGTGTGCCGCGCGCGGTCAGCGTGCGCGAAGTCCGTGGTCTAGGTGTCGTTGTACGTGGGATCCCCGGGTACCGAGCTCGAAT
>JGI12186J15620_100260_pt1 | contig 32111 bp, 21 predicted proteins | sample FosCloommunities_FD_15620 | JGI IMG/M metagenome (IMG submission 15620) | reverse complement strand
CGACTCTAGAGGATCCCACCAGGAAACAGCCTAGGAACACACAAGATCGATAATCCCGTCACGCAAGCCTTGCCATAACTTTTCGCGGTTGTCCAGGCCGCGAATTGGTGGAGCGCACTTGAATAGCGTGGCGCCCTTCGGAATCGTTTCCCCTGCGATATGCAGGTAGTGCGGACAGGTCTCGACGGTTACCGCCAGACCCTCGGAGCGCGCACCGCGCAGTTCAGGCAACGCCTGGCTGGCACAAAGATGAACAATGTGCAACCGGAACTTGTATTCGCGGCACAGCGATAGCAGTAGCCGGATCGCGGAGAGTTCCGCCTCCTCGGGCCGCGATTTCAGATACGTTGGATAGCAGCTCCAGTCGGCATCCGCCAGTTCCTGCGTCGCCCGATCGATTGGGCCCGGGAGTTCCGCGTGCACCAGCAAGGGCAAACCAGTCCGCGCTACGTGAGGCAATGCCGCTCGAAGTTGCCCCTCCGTGACCATCGTGAAGCCGTCGATACCCGGGTGCACGAGAAAGCATTTGAAACCGGACACGCCCGCCTTCGCGAGCGGTTCTATGTCGTTTTGGTTGTCGGCCACGACGCCGCCCCACGCGGTCCAATCGACCCGGCAGCGGTCTTTTGCGGCCGCACGCTTAGCGCCGAGCGCTTCGACCGTGGTTGTGGCAGGCAGGCAGTTCAATGGCATATCGACAAGCAGCGTATAACCACCTGCTGCCGCTGCTCGACCCGCCGTCTCGAAGCCTTCCCAATCCGCCCTGCCCGGATCATTAATATGGACGTGTGAATCCACAAGTCCCGGCAGAATCGCAACCTCGCCAAAATCCCGCGAATCCGCCTGTGCCGGAACCTGCTCCGGCGCAACGACCTCTCGAACTCGTTCCCCTTCCACCAAGATGGCCGCCGGGCGCACCCCTTCCCGTGTAACTACCCTTCGGGAGACAAAGGCGCGCAGCGTCATGGTTGCAAGCGGAGCTCCGTTCCGAGTCTTAAGCGTTTGTTGAAAGAGCCTAGCGTTATATCTGCGCTTTTTCAACTCGCCAAAACTCGATAAATCGATCCAAAAAGATTCTGCGTGGCCGCAATCTGGGCTTATACTTGCTGCTTTCGGCAGGCGTCATGCCGCGCTCGGCAAGGCGAATCCGCGTGCGTTCGCCGCCTGAATCTTGACCAAGGCCGCCTTGGGGCGGCAATCGAAGATGAACGATCCATTCATGGCGCGGGCAATCGAGCTCTCGATCGAAAACGTTCAGTCAGGACGCGGCGGCCCGTTCGGCGCCGTGATCGTGAGAAGCGGTCAAATTGTTGCCGAAGGAGCCAATCAAGTTACGTCGTTGAATGACCCGACGGCGCACGCGGAAATTCTCGCGATCCGCCAGGCCTGCGCCAAACTGGGTGTCTTCGAACTGAAGGACTGCGAACTGTACACCTCCTGCGAACCCTGCCCCATGTGCCTTGGCGCAATCTACTGGGCGCGCCTCTTGCGCCTTTACTTCGCCAACACTGCCGAAGACGCCGCCAACATCGGGTTCGACGATTCATTCATCTACACCGAACTTCCACTGCCTCATTTAAAACGCCGCATCCCGGCCGTCCAGATCATGCGCGACGAGGCGCTCGCCGGGTTCCGCGCCTGGGCCGACAAGGCCGACAAGATTCGTTATTAGCATAATCGGGTTAGTCGGGCGTGCCCGATCGAACCGGATTTCTCGACGCCAAGCCGGATCAGGGGGTACGGTTGCTCGATCGCCACTTCAAACTCGCCGAAAGTCAGACTTCCGTAAAGCAGGAGATGTTGGGCGGATTGACGACTTTTGTGACCATGGCTTATATCATCGTCGTCAATCCGCAAATCCTTTCGCAGGCCGGTATGCCGGCCGAGGGAGTCGCCTTCGCGACGTGTCTCTCGGCGGCGGTAGCTACCCTTGTGATGGGCCTGTACGCCAACTATCCTATCGCCCTGGCGCCTGGAATGTCGCTAAACGCCTACTTCACCTATTCGGTGTGCATGGCCATGCACATTCCCTGGCAAACCGCGCTCGCTGTCGTGTTCTTTTCCGGATTGCTGTTTCTGATTCTCACGGTGACCCGTATCCGCGAACAGATCGTAAACGGCATGCCGGATTGCATGAGGCACTCGACGGCCGCCGGCATCGGAATGTTCATCGCCTTTGTTGGTCTGCGAAATGCCAAACTGGTCGTGGCAAATTCGGCCACCTTCGTCGGCCTCGGCAGCTTCGCCGACAAGGGCGTACAGACAGCCTGCCTCGGACTTGCCTTGACACTGGTCCTGGTGGCCAGGCGCGTTCACGCCGCGTTCCTGCTGGGCATTATCGGGACGTCGCTTCTCGGCATGCTTCGTGGCATTTCGAGCTGGCCCTCCCGCGTCTTTTCCATGCCGCATCCTTCCTCCACATTCCTCCAGCTCGATTTTCGCGGCGCGATTCACCTCGGTCTCCTTGAAACCCTCTTCGCTTTCCTGTTCGTGGATCTCCTCGACAACATTGGCACGCTCGTTGGCGTTTGCGAGCAGGGAGGCTTTATCAAGGACGGCAAGATTCCACGCGTCGGCCGCGTGTTGTTGGCTGATTCGATCGGAACCATGTTCGGCGCTCTAACCGGCACGTCCACCGTCACGAGCTACATCGAAAGCGCCGCTGGGGTAGCAGCAGGGGCGCGAACGGGCCTGAGCAATCTCCTCGTCGCGGCGCTTTTTCTTCTAGCCATGTTTTGCGCCCCACTCGCGATTGCCATCCCGGCCTACGCCACGGCTCCGGCGTTGATCCTGGTCGGAGTTCTGATGGCTCAGTCCATACCCCTCATCAAGTGGCATGACTTCAGCGAAGCCTTGCCGGCCTTCGTCACAATTCTGGCCACGCCCTTAAGCTTCAGCATCGCTACGGGCCTTAGCCTTGGCGTCATTTCCTTCACTCTTGCGAAGGTAGCGGCTGGAAAATTTCAGGACATCAACGCGCTCGTGTGGATCCTCACCGTGCTTTTCATTCTTCGCTACGTCTATCTGGCTGCAGCCTAGAGCCGCGAAAGGCGGATCAAAGACTCGGCCCTTCGAATGTACGCCGACGGCTGCGTTCCAAACTTGACGGCTCCGAACCCCAATGCTAGATTTTGTTTCCGCTTCAGAAAATGCAGGGGGCAATTCTCTGAGCAGGTCTGAGAAGGTTCACCGCCGGGGCGCGATCAGCCGACGTCAATTTGTTCAGTACTGCGAGGGAATCCCGCTGTTTTTTCTTTCCCCGAGTCTGACTCTGCCTTTCTTCACGAGCGCGATTCCCCAGGGAAAGCCTGTCGCTGCCGACGAATTTCATCTACATCCGCAGTATCGGGTCCCGGGAGGCGGGATCGAATCCGTTCTCGCTAAGGTCAAGGCTGGCTCCGACGGATTCGTTGCCGAAAAATACCACGATCAAGTCTCCGCCGTTCTCGCGGAATGGGGTGCGCAAATTCTCGAGTCTCCGCAAGCGACCACGGCACTCGAAAAAGTGCTTGCTACAAGTTTCTCCGCCAATTCTCCGAAAACCGTTCAGTCACTGCCCCTGCGCCGAAACGCATCACTCCAAGTCTGGCGGGAGCAGTTCGCACAAGCGACAACCACCGGCGGCGTGGCATTTCTCAACGAATGGCGCTCTTCATTGAGCCACTTATCAAAAATCATCACTGCCGAGTTTCTGGTGACGCATATCCGCCTTGGCTCGCTCGTGCCATCCGCGACGGCCCAATCCGTTGTGCTCGAGACCCGCGTACGCTATGAACTGGTCGGTACGGGCGTTGACTTACATCGCGAACAACGTGTCGGTAATTGCGAGCTCATCTGGGAATTGCTGCCCTCGAACGAATTGCGCCTCCAGAAATGCAAACTGCTTGAGCAAACCCGCAGCCGCGCCGCTGCGCCCATTTTTCACGACATCGCAGACCATGCCTTTGGCGCAAATCGCTCCTACGCTTCGCAGCTTCTCCACGGCACGGACTACTGGCGCACGGTGCTTGACGGCGCTTGTGGCATCGATATCTACGGCCACAACGGCGTCTCCGTTGGCGACATCGACGGCGACGGCTTCGACGACCTGTACATTTGCCAGCCGGCCGGGCTTCCCAACCGGCTGTTCCGGAATCGTGGCGACGGGACTTTCGAAGATGTAACCGATGCAAGCGGTGTTGGCGTACTCGAAAATACAGCCTGCGCCCTATTCGCGGACCTGGATAACGACGGCCGCCAGGATCTGATTGTGGTTCGCGCCAATGGGCCCCTTCTTTTCCGCAACACCGGCGCGGGCAAATTCCGCCTGAAACCGGACGCCTTCCGGTTTGCCAATCCGCCGCAAGGGACTTTTACCGGAGCCGCGCTCGCTGACTACGACCGCGACGGCTGGCTGGACATCTATTTTTGCCTGTATTCGTACTACCAGGGCGCTGACCAATACCGTTATCCGATGCCCTACCACGACGCAGAAAACGGCCCTCCAAATTTTCTGATGCACAACAATCGCGACGGCACATTTCGTGACGTAACGAAAGAGTCCGGCCTCGATCAGAACAATTCGCGCTTCAGCTTTTGCTGTGCTTGGGGCGACGATAACGGTGACCAATGGCCTGACCTATATGTCGTCAACGATTTCGGCCGAAAAAATCTCTACCGCAACAACGGCGACGGCACCTTTACCGATATCGCGCGGCAAGCCCGGGTCGAAGACGTTGGGGCTGGCATGAGTGGTTGCTGGCGTAGCTTTACGAATGATGGCCGCGAAGACCTCTATGTCGCCGATATGTGGACCGCGGCAGGCATACGCGTTTCCGAACAGGACATTTTTCAGGAGGATGCTAGCCCGGACGTGCGCGCGCTTTACCGCAAGCACGCGATGGGCAACGGCCTGTTTCACAATCGTGGCGATGGCTCTTTCGAAGACGTTAGCATACGCTCCGGCACAACGATGGGTCGCTGGGCTTGGTCCAGCGACTCCTGGGACTTCGATCATGACGGTTTCGCGGACCTCTATGTTTCCAACGGCATGATCTCGGGCACGACAAGGGAAGATCTGAACAGCTTCTTTTGGCGGCAAGTTGTCGCCAACTCTCCGCAAAACGCCAAGCCCGACCATGAGTATGAGCAAGGATGGAATGCCATTAACGAACTGATTCGTTCAGATGGCACTTGGAGCGGCTTCGAACGCAACGTCTCTTACCTGAATAACCACGATGGAACGTTTTCGGACGTCTCTGGAGTCGTCGGGCTCGACTTCCTTGAAGACAGCCGCGCCTTTGCGCTTGCCGATTTCGATCGGGATGGACGGTTCGAAGTTGTCCTGAAAAACCGCAACGCGCCACAATTGCGCTTTCTGAAAAACGCCATGCCGGAACTCGGTGCAGCGATCGTCTTCCGGCTTACAGGAAAAAAGAGCAACCGCGACGCGATTGGCGCGGCCGTAACTGTCGAATCAGAAACGGGGTTGCAAATCCGCATGGTGCAGGCTGGTTCGGGATTCCTTGCCCAGCACACCAAGGAGCTATTCTTTGGCTTGGGAGCGACGAAGTTGCCCGTGCAGGCGACCGTCCGTTGGCCGAGCGGCCAGACGCAAAGGCTCAAAGATTTGCCGCCGAATCACCGCGTCTGGGTCGAAGAAGGCTTGCCGCCGACGCGCATTGAGCCTTTTCGGTCGTCGTTGTCCCCACCCGCCACCGCGAACACCGCTACGGAAACGGAGATCCTGCCGGCGGCGGCCGAAACCTGGCTGCTTGCCCCGATCCCAGCCCCGGATTTTTCCCTCGCGGCTCTTGCCGGGCGCGTCGAGACGCTTTCCTCTCAGCGAGGCAAGCCCGTGCTGCTGTATTTCTGGTCCATTGCTTCGGCCAGTTCGAAGAAGGACCTAGAGGGATTCGAAGAGCCCCGGAGACGCTGGGCCGCGGCGGGCTTCCAGTTCCTGGCAATAAACGCAGACGCCCTCCCCGAAGCTAGCGCGCGCGAGTCACTTGCCGCCTACCGCCATCACTCATTCCCGGTCCTCGTCGGATCACCGGACATGCTGGCGATCTACAACCTGCTATACCGCCATCTGTTCGATCGCCACCGCGACATGCCCCTTCCTGCTTCGTTCCTGATCGACCAGCAGGGAAGGATCGTCAAGATTTGTCAGGGAGCTGTTCTGGCCGATCACCTCGGCGCTGATTTCGAAGCTATTCCACAAACCGATGGCGAACGGCTCAGAAAAGCCCTTCCTTTTCCCGGGCTGGCCGCAACCTACGAATTTGGCCGCAATAATCTTTCCTTTGGGTCCGTCCTTTTCGGGCGCGGTTATTACGACCAAGCCGAAGAATTCTTTCGGCAGGCCCTCGAAGACGATCCATCGAGTGCCGAAGCCTTGTACGGAATTGGCAGCGTTTACTTACAGCAGCAAAAGACAGCTGAAGCCCGGGAAAGCTTTGAGCGTGCCATCAAGCTTCGTGCCGCTTATCCCGGTACGTTGCCGAACGCCTGGAATAACCTGGGCATTCTGGCCGCACGCGAAGGAAATACGGACTCTGCCATCGCGGATTTCGAGCACGCCCTCGAGATTGACCCGGCTCATTCCATTGCTCTCTTGAATCTCGGCAATGCTTACCGCCAAAAGAAAGACTGGGCTACGGCCAAAAGCACACTCGAGCGAGCCCTCGCACTAAACTCCGAGGACCCTGAAGCGAACTACAGCCTCGGCATGGTCTATGCCCAGCTGAACGACACGGAGCAAGCCCACGAGTATCTGACAAAAGCCATCGCGCTTCGCCCGGTCTACCCGGAAGCGCTGAACAATCTCGGTATCCTCTATCTGCGTACGCGGCGCCCAGAGGAAGCAATTCGCAGTTTCCAGGAGTCGATGCGCGTGGCGCCGGCCTATGACCAGTCCTACCTGAATCTCGCCCGGGTTTACGAGATCGAAGGAGACCGCGGGAAGGCCCGCGCCGTTCTTCTCGAGCTTCTTCGGCAGCACCCCGATCACGCACAGGCAAAGCAGGCATTAGCGCAACTAGAACGTTAATTTGTAAGACCACGTTTTCGAGCGGCTCGATGGCTTCGCGCGGCCCAAACGCGGACGTCGATTTGCGCCGCACGATGGCCGCGACTAAAATAGGGTCCTTCGAGGGCGAACTGTTCTCTCGAGGACGTCACTGAGCAGCGCCGAACGAGTTTCCTCAGGATGCGAAGATTCCCGAATCGACATGATCTGCTGGCGATCATGCTGCTGGCCATCGCTGCTATCTGCCGTCCCGCGCTCGGCGGACAGGATAGGCAAGAGTCCGCAACCATTCACGGGACGGTCTGTGATGCTCAGAATCGGCCGCTGGCCAATGCGACGGTGTTGCTCGAACCGCAGAATCAGGCCCAAAAGCTCGTGTCGCGTACAGATTCCGAGGGCCACTATCGTTTCGACGTAGTTCCGGCCGGGACTTACACACTGCGAGCAAATGCGCTGAGCTTTCGCGAAGAGAAGGAGGGGCCGATCGTCATCCAGGCCAAGGAAAACCGATCGATCGTCCTGCATCTTTCGGCTGGCGTTGACAACGGAGAAGGCAAAAACGGCCCCGCATCGCTCGAATTCTCTGACGAGCCGAAGTTCACCGTCGCCGGCGTCACCGATCCCACGAATCTCGGTGGACACGGTTCGGATGTGGTCCTCCGCACCAAGGAAGCACTGGCCAAAGACACCGCGTCTCTGAATCATGCTGAACCTGACAGGACAGTCGCAGCCAACGAGCCGCACGACTCGGGAGATACGGCCGACCTGCACGCCCGTCGCGCCGATCTTGCCGAGCGCGAGGGGCGCCCCCTCGAAGCCGTTGAAGAGTATCGGCGGGCGGCGGAGATGGAACCGACGGAGTCACATCTGTTTGCCTGGGGAGCGGAGTTGCTTCTGCACCGCGCGTTTGAGCCAGCCATCGAAGTCTTCACGAAAGGACGCGGACTCTATCCGGGCTCGGTCCGCTTGCTGCTGGGACTCAGCGTGGCGACCTACAGCCGCGGCCAAAATGACCAGGCCAACCGCTTGTTCCTCGAGGCTTGCGACCTCGATCCGAGAGACCCGACGCCGTACCTGTTCCTCGGCCGGCTCGAGGAATCGGAGAAAGTTGAACCACCCGGTTGGACGGAAAGGCTCAAGCGCTTTGTGAGCCTCGATCCCGAGAATGCCTTGGCGCATTATTACTATGCTGTCAGTCTTGCGAAACAGTCGGGCCAGCAGCAAGCAAACCGAGCGGCGATCGAGGCCGAACTCAAGAAGGCCATCGAACTAGACCCGCATCTTGGAAGCGCTTACCTGCAACTGGGCATTTTGTATTCCGGGCAGAAGCAGTTTCCGCAAGCGATTAGTGCATTCCGAAAGGCCATCGAAGTCACGCCACTCCCCGACGAAGCTCATTACCGTTTGGCGCAAGTCTACCGGCAGACCGGCGAAGCCGAGAAGGCCCGCAAGGAGATCGAGATATTCAACAAAGTCTCACAGCAAAAGGCCGAAGCGGCCGAACGCGAGCGCCGCGAAATCCAGCAGTTTGTCTATACCCTGAAGGATCAGAACGCGCCCTCGCCAGCGCCCGCCTCGCAGCCGCACTGACTATTCCGGGGTGTGCGGTTCGTGGTCACAGAAAAAGGCCAGCCCGCTAATAGCTCAGCGGACTGGCCAAGAACGCGATCCGTCGAACCGGCTACAAGCCCACAGCGTCTAGAACGTGAGCTTCAGCCCGAACTGAATGAGACGCGCGTTGTTCACTGTCGAGTTCAGCGAACCAAACCCGGGCGCGCTGATGTCGGGGTAGCCGTTGGCGGCGAGCGGCAGACCGAACTGCGCATGGTTGAAGAGGTTGAAGATCTCGGCCCGGAAATTCAAGCCCATGTTTTCCCAAGGCAGCGCGAATTGCTTGATGACAGAAAAGTCCGTGTTCACGAAGTCGGGACCAGTCACGGGCACGCGATTAGCATTCCCAAGTTGGCCGACTGGCGGCGCAACGAAGCATGCGGGATTAATGAACTGGGTCTTGCCGTGGGTGGCGTGAACATTGCAACCCGGGACTTGGTTCGGACGGTTGAAGTTGTTTCCGTTACCGCCGGTGTTGAAGAAAACTCCGGAGTGGTTAACGCTGTCGATCAGGGGGACCGGAAAGCCGGACGTGATCTTCTGGATCAGGGTCAGCTGCCAGCCTCCGAGAAGCGAGTTGGTTGCGTTGCCCCAATTGCTCCCGAACTTCTTGCCCCTGCCGAAAGGCAAATCGTAAATGACGCTCGCGGTGAAGCTGTTGTTGAGGTTGATCTGCGAGCGCGCCCAGTCGAGGTTCTCCCAGTTCGGCAGCGGGAAATAGGGCGCGCTTAGCAAGGAGCCAAGTCCGTCGGACAGGCCATTGTCATACGTATGGGAGTAGGTATAGCCGAGCAACGCATACAGGCCGTACTTTGGCGTCTTGGTCTCGGCTTTGATCTGCAATGAATTATAGGTGGTTCTCCCGAAATCGCCGAAGGCGAGCACCGCGTTATCATTCGGCGTCGTGATAGGAGGTACGTACGGAGTCCCGTCCGGATTGCAGCCGATCGTACCGACAGAGCAGTTCGTCGGGCCGAACGTGTTGAGGGAATTCCCGGCCACCAGGATGTGGTTCCCGCGAGAACCCGCATAGCCAACGGTGAGCACGATATTCCCGGGCACCTGCCGCTCGACGTTCACGTTGAACTGCTGGACCTTGCCGATCTTGAAGTTCGGCGGTTGGTAATAGAATGTCCCGGTGAACGTCGAAGCGGTGGGTCCGGTCGGAATAAGCGGAAATCCGTCCGAAAGGTTGATGCCGGAGGGCTTTGCGCCAAGTACCGTGGCGCAGTACGACGTCGCGAAAGGGCACCCCGCGGTAGCAAAGGCATCCGACTCAGCGAAGAAAGGCGGATTCTGCCATAGCCCCTGGGCACCCATACTCCAGGCGGCATCGTGATAAATCGCGTAGCCTGCGCGGAGGACCGTCTTATCGCTGCCGAACAGCTTATAGGCCAGACCAAGTCGTGGTTCGAAGGCAGTCCAGCTCTTTTGTACGCCTGCTGATTGTGATACACCCGCTTGACCGGCAACCAGAAGCTGGCCAGTGTAGGGATTGAAGTTTGCCATGCGACCAACGGCTTCGGAGATCGGGTTGCTCACATCCCACGCCAGGCCAAGATTCAAGGTCAAGTCTTTCGTCACCCTCCAATCATCTTGGATAAACGGCCGGTAAACCTTCCAGCGGCGCCCAGTGACCGGCCCATTGTAGGTTTGATCGTGCTCCGCCAGTCCAGTTATGCCCAGGAGAAAGTCCGCCTGCGGATTGCCCGGAATTGTCAAGTTGTTGCTCGCAAAGCCCGTGAAATTGCCGCCAGTGGCCCCACCGGGAATCCAGAAGCCGTCCTGGAAAGCCTCGGTGCCCACGTTCATCTGGTTTGCCCGAATGCCGATACCGAACCTGATATCGTGCTTTCCACGAACCATGTCGAGAGTATCATTCACCGTGAAGATGTTCGTCCCGCCCTGGAACGGTGTATAGCCCCGATCGCCAACGGACCAATAGCCGCCAGTCATGAGCGTCATGACCAGCCCGCAGCTGTACGCCCCTGGAGTGCATGTGGTGCCGCCGTTGGGGCAGCCCAGGTTCGCGCCGGGGATGCCGAGTTGTGCGGATTTGCAACTCCCGGTGCCATATGAAGTGATGTAATTGAAAATCCGGTTGTACCCAAAGTAAAACTGGTTGACGGTGACGGGCGAAATGATGTGCGTCTGTCCAATGGCCACGTTGCGGGCGTGGTTGAGGATTCCCTGGTTGGTGCCAAAAGCATTTTGTGATGCAAAACCAGGCGCGCCGCCCGGGACATAAGAGCTGGCCTGGTCGTAGCTGAAGCGCGCGAACAACGAGTCTGAGGCCGAGAAGTTGTGATCCACGCGGATGTCGAACTTGGTCTCGTCCAGCTTACGAACCGGCGTGTCGGCAAAATTGAAGCTGGTGTTGCCCGGCGCATTGGGCTGAGGGTACAGGTTCATCATTGCCTGCCCGATCGAATTGAACATGTTGGACGGAATCTTGTTGCACGCAGTTCCCTGGGGCTGGCTTCCATCGGGCTTGGCCGGCAGAGGATTGCCACTCGCGTCGCACTGAAAATACATGTTTGGAAACACATTCGGGTTCGTCGAAGTCCCGAACACGTTGGGATTGATGATTGCCAGTCCGGAAACGGGATTGCCGAATGGATCGTGCGAAAAATCTCCGTTGCGCATGGCTTCCGAGGGAACTAAGCCCGTAAAGGCAATGCCACGGCGCTGATATTTTTGTTCACCATCGAGAAAGAAAAAGGTCTTGCCTTTACGGATCGGTCCACCGACAGAACCGCCAAACTGGTTGAGGTTGAATTTCTCCCTCGTCGGGGCGAAAAAGCTCTTGGCGTCGAGGCTGGTGTTGCGAAAGAACTCATAGAGGCTACCGTGGAAGTCATTGGTCCCGGATTTCGTGGTGAGCAGCACGGTCGGGCCGGCGCGCTCTCCGTACTCCGCAGAGTAGTTGTACGTCAGGACCTTAAATTCCTGAATGGAGTCGATGGAGGAAAGAATGGCGATGCCTCCCGCCGTCAATTCGTTGTTGTCGACGCCATCGATCAGCCAGTCCGTGCTATTGGGGCGCGAGCCTCCAACCGAGAGCGAGAACGGTCCGCGCGCTGCTACTTCACTGCTGGCCGCGCTGACAAAGAAGCTGGTGGGATTTGTTTCCGCGGTCGTTCCGGGAGTGAGCGTTGCGAGCTGCACGAAATCGCGGCCATTCAAAGGTAGTTGCGACACCTGCTGCGAAGTGATCACTTGGCCGAGAGTCGGATTGGCGGTTTCGACGGCTACCTGCGTCGCAGATACTTCGACCGACGTCGAGACGGTGCCCGGTGCAAGCGTAAAATCCAGTTCTCGCCGCTCATCCACCTGAAGTTTCAGATCTTTTGTCTCCGCAGGCTGGAAACCCTGAGACTCCACGCGCAGCGTGTAGATGCCTACGGGAAGCAAGTTGAGCACGAAGTGGCCGACTTCGTCGGTCTTAGTGTCACGCGCTACTCCAGTGCCTTGAGAGGTGGCGGTGACGGTGGCTCCCGCAACCACCGCTCCACTTTGGTCCGTTACGGTGCCCGAGAAGCTCCCTGTTACCTGACCATTGGCCCTCGCACAACACAAAAGCACCCCGATCGAAAACACCACGACGGAATATAATTTCTTGCTCATTATCCCCATCCCTCTCCCCAACCGAGATCCTCGTGCGATACCGGAGCCCTGGACGGGACTCCAAAAGTCCCATCCTTACAAATCCTTGCGGCATGCCCGCCCAGAATTCACCCGCGAAAGCTGAGCCGGCTATGTTTGACTTCTCCGCCTAAGAGCACCCCGAGGCTCCGTTCGCGTCACGGAAAAAATATTCCCGCAAGTTAGCTCGCAACTGCCGCACTGTCAAGCAGTTGTTTTTGGAGAACTGTGCAATATTCCGCCCCCTGGTCCGGTTCCATAAGGCTTGATTCCAGCCCCGAACCTCGAATCTTTGATCGGGGCCCGTGACATCAAACGAACGGCGGTCTTTCCGAGCATGATTCCAGCTTGGCCGCGGAGGTGCATGCTGAGCCCGAATTGAGTAAACTCTAGGCTGCCGATTACTGGCTCAGCGCCTTCGCCGATTTCGTCGGATAGGGGCACCTCAGAGATGAAAATATTAGTCGTTGATATCGGCGGTACTCATGTGAAAGTACTCGTCAGCGGCGCGAGTGCCCGCCGAGAGTTCGACTCCGGTCCAGCGCTTACGCCCGCTCAGATGGTCGAGGGAGTTAAGGCCATCACCAAGGACTGGAAATACGACGCCGTCTCCATTGGATTTCCGGGCCCGGTCGTCCACAACCATCCCTTCGCGGAACCTCACAACCTCGGCAAAGGGTGGATGGGCTTTAACTTCCAGCGCGCTTTCGGACGGCCCGTGAAAATCATTAATGATGCCGCCATGCAGGCGCTCGGCAGCTACAAAAAGGGCAAAATGCTTTTTCTCGGACTGGGCACCGGCCTCGGCTCGGCCCTGGTGGTCGATGGCATCGTCCAGCCGATGGAGCTCGCGCACCTTCCTTACAAGAAGGCCACCTATGAAGACTATGTGGGAGTGAGAGCGCTAAAGAAGCGCGGAAAAAAGAAGTGGCGTCGTGAAGTGGCAAACATCGTCGAGCTAATGATGGCGGCGCTCGAGCCGGACGAGATCGTCCTTGGCGGCGGAAACGCCAAGAAACTGAAAGAACTACCACCGCATTGCCGGGCCGGCGACAACGCGAATGCCTTCCTCGGCGGGTTCCGCCTCTGGAAGCAGGACGATTCCGAGCCCCGCCCGTCCCGCCCTGAACTCCGATCCCGAAAGAACTAAGCACCGATAAGGAGTCTGAACATGGCCACCGCAGCTCGCATCAGCAAGCCCACGACCGGCAAACGGCTCGCGAAACGCAAGGCATGGAGCGCCCTGAAGGTGCACTACCGGAAAATTGGGGAACGCCATCTCCGCGACCTGTTTGAAGACGATCCGGAACGCGCGGAGAAGTTTACGGTCGAAGCCGTAGGCATCAGTTTTGACTATTCCAAGAATCGCATCACGGAAAAAACGCTCCGCTTGCTGCTTGAACTCGCTGAAGAATCCGGACTTCGCGAGCGCATCGATGCGATGTTTCGGGGAGACAAGATCAACCTCACCGAGAATCGCGCGGTGCTGCACGTAGCCCTGCGCGCGCCGAAAGACGCGACCATCGTTGTCGACGGGAAGAATGTCGTCCCTGAAGTCCATGCGGTCCTCGACAAAATGAGCAACTTCTCGAACCGCGTACGTAGCGGCTCCTGGACCGGTCATACCGGCAAGCGCATTCGCAACGTCATCAACGTCGGCATCGGCGGTTCCGATCTCGGTCCCGTGATGGCCTACGAAGCGCTGAAACACTACAGCGAACGCAGCATGACCTTCCGTTTCGTTTCCAACGTCGATGGCACGGACTTTGCCGAGGCCATTGTCGATCTCGATCCCTCCGAAACGCTTTTTATCGTTTCCTCAAAAACCTTCACCACGCTCGAAACCATGACCAATGCGCACACCGCCCGTGATTGGACGCTCAAAGGTCTCGGCGGCGATGAGAAGGCTGTCGCGAAACATTTCGTGGCCGTTTCCACGAACGCGGCCGAAGTCGCCAAGTTCGGCATCGACACCCAGAATATGTTCGGGTTCTGGGACTGGGTCGGCGGGCGCTACTCGATGGACTCCGCTATCGGCCTTTCCACCATGCTAGCCATCGGTCCCGAGAATTTCCGTGCCATGCTGAGCGGCTTCCATCAGATGGATGAGCACTTCCGGACAGCTCCGTTTGACCGCAATCTGCCGGTGCTGCTGGGCCTGCTGGGAGTCTGGTACACCAATTTCCTTGGAGCCGAGACCGTTGCGGTGCTGCCGTATGAACAGTACCTGAAGCGTTTCCCCGCCTATCTTCAACAACTGACGATGGAAAGCAACGGCAAGCATGTCACGCTCGAAGGGAAGCATGTCGACTACGCGACCGGCCCGATTTACTGGGGCGAGCCCGGCACCAACGGGCAGCACTCTTTCTATCAACTTATTCACCAAGGCACGCGCCTGATTCCATGTGACTTCATTGCATTCGCAAAGACGCTCAACCCGCTGGGCCGGCATCACGATATATTGCTGGCCAACGTTTTTGCGCAGAGTGAAGCACTCGCGTTCGGGAAAACCGTGAAGCAAGTCAAAGCCGAAGGCACGCAGGATTGGCTCGTGCCTCACCGCGTTTTCGAAGGGAACCGCCCGTCGAACACGTTCTTGCTTGAGCTTCTCACGCCGGAAGCCTTAGGGAAGCTTGTCGCCTTGTATGAACACTCCGTGTTTACGCAAGGCACCATCTGGCAAATCGATTCCTTCGATCAGTGGGGCGTGGAACTCGGCAAGGTCCTCGCCCAGCGCATTATTCCCGAGCTCGAGAGCAAGACGGAGCCACAACTGAAGCATGACAGCTCGACGAACGCCGCGATCGAGCGTTATCGCAAACAAAAATCCGCCTGACAGAAGCTGAAAAAAGCCTGGGTTGGGCCGGGCGTTGGCGGCACCGAGGTCGACAAATCGCGACTGTTATGACCTTGTGGCATTTCGTGACTTTGCCAAACTGACTCGAACCGCTATTGCTTCAACGAAGCTTCCACCTGCTTGCCATATTCTTTTGCTTTGGCCATCGCTTTGGCCTCGTCCACGGTCAACACCTTGCCGTCCTTCAACAACGTCTTTCCGCCAACGATCACTGTCTCGATTTCGCTGGCCTTTAAGGCGTACACAATCTGCGAATACACGTCGTACATCGGCACGGCATTCGGCACATTCAGATTCAGCACGATCAAGTCGGCCTTCTTCCCGGCTTCGAGCGATCCAATTTCCTTTTCCATATGCAGCGCCCGCGCTCCTTCAATCGTGGCCATCTCGAGCGCGCCTTTCGCGCCGAGCGCGCGCGGATCCACACGAGAGGTCTTTTGCAGTTTTGCGGCCAGGTCCATCTCCTCCATCATGTTCAGATCGTTGTTGCTGCCCGCGGGGCCGTCAGTTCCAAGTCCGACGCGCATGCCCGCAGCCCGCTGGTCCACCACGGCCGCCACGCCGCTCGCCAACATCATGTTACTCGAAGGGTTGTGTACACAGCCTACCCGGCGCTCCGCCAGAATCTTCATGTCACTTGCTTCGAGCCAAATGCAGTGCGCTGCAAGGAGGTCAGGACCAAGAAGCCCGATCCTATCGAGATATTGCACCGGCGTTGCGCCGTTCGTTTTCAGGCTGTCTACAAACTCTTTTTGCATTTCAGCGACGTGCATCAGAATGGGCGCGTGGTACTTTCGCGCCAGCGCGGCAGAATCGCGCAAGGTTTTCTCCGAGCACGTATAGATCGAATGCGGCGCCACCGCGGCGTGAATCAGCGGATCGCCCTGCCACTTTTTCAGAAATTGTTCGGTGTACGCGGCCATTTCGGCTGCGTTTTTGCTGTCCGGGGCAGGGAAGTCGAGCCACGTTTCGCCCAGAAATCCGCGCAGTCCTGCTGCCTTGGTTTCTTCCGCCACGGCATCTTCGAAATAGTACATATCCGCGAACATCGTTGTGCCGCTGCGAATCATCTCCGCCAGCGCCAGTCTTGAGCCCCAGCGCACATAGTCTTCCGTCACGTTGCGGGCTTCGGCCGGGAAAATGTATTTGCGCAGCCAGTCGTCCAGCGTCACGTCGTCCTTCAGCCCGCGCATCAGCACCATCGGGATATGTGTATGGCCGTTGATCAACCCTGGCAGCACAATCTTGCCTCGGGCGTCGATCGTCCTCGCCGCGACCACTCCTTTAGGAAACGCAATCGCGGCTTGCTCCCCGATCGCGACAATGCTGTCACCCCGAACCGCAAGGAAACCCCCTTCAACGACGCGGCGATCCGCGTCCATCGTCACGATGGTCGCGCCTGTAATCAGTAAGTCGACAGGCACAGCCTCCTGCGATGGTGTCTGTGCACAGACCCTTGCGCCCGCTGCGGCCATGCAGAGCAGAAGCGCTAGACATCGCCGAAATCGGCGAAATACGAGCGAATCCGCCATTCCTCGCGCGGAATCGGGCCGAGCGATCGCAAGGCCCGTCCGGAATGACAGCTCCAGGGCTTTTTTGAAGCTGCTACGTCGTTTCATGGAGGTTTCCTCTTGCAGCTAAAGATTGGAAGAGTCAAACGGTCTTGGAAACAACTCGCTCATCTGCAGGACTTCGATCTTGCCTTTCAGATTCGCCAGCACCACCGGCACATCGCCACAGAACTCCCAGATCAACTGCCGGCAAGCTCCGCACGGAGGAGTCAGCCGATCAGTGTCGGTCACGACGGCGATGGCATCGAATCGCCTTTCGCCCTCGCTGATGGCCTTGAAAAGGGCCACGCGTTCGGCGCAAACGGTCAGACCGTAGGTTGCGTTCTCCACGTTCGAGCCTCCAAAAGTCCTTCCCGAGGCAGCCCGAAGCGCTGCTCCAACCTTGAAATTCGAAAAATTAGCGTGCGCGTTTTCGCGCGCCAGTTTTGCCGCCGCAATCAATGCACTGTAATCGGTCAAAACACCCTCGCGGAGTTCTTGAAGCCAGCAAATCTACAAAGCCAACTCGAGATCTGGAATAACCGCCCGCAACAAGCCAGTAAACTGGCCCTTCACGCGGTCCGCTGTTTCGAGCACGTCCTTGTGATCGAGTGGCTGATCGAGCACGCCCGCTGCCGCGTTCGTCACGCAGGAAATGCCCAACACCCGCAGTCCGCTGTGCCGGGCCGCAATCACCTCCGGCACCGTCGACATGCCCACGAGGTCCGCGCCAATGCTCCGCAAATAGCGGACCTCGGCTGGCGTCTCATAGCTTGGGCCCGCGACCGCCGCGTACACGCCTTCGCCTAGGTTGAGGCCGAGCAATCGCCCTTCCGCCAGCGTTAACTCGCGGAATCTTTTGTCATACGCCGCGGTCATGTCCGGAAAGCGGCAGCCGAATTTGCCCTCGTTCGGGCCCGCCAGCGGATTCGCGCCCAAGAGGTTGATATGATCGCTGATCACTACCAGCCTTCCCTCTATAAACTCCCTTTTGACTCCTCCCGCCGCGTTGGTCAGAATTATGGCCTTAACGCCCATTCGTGCAAAGACGCGAATGGGAAATGCGAGTTCCTTGGCAGAATAGCCTTCATACAAATGCACTCGTCCTTGCATTCCGGCCACTTCCACCCCTTCCACGGTTCCAATCACGAGTTGGCCCGCGTGCCCAATGGCCGTCGAGCGCGGGTAATGAGGAATCTTTGAGTAGGGAATCCTGGTGGCCTGCGCGAACTCATCGGCGAACGCCCCGAGACCCGAGCCCAAGACGAGCGCGATTTTTGGCCGCAACCTTGTCTTCTTCTGAATGAATTTCGCCGCCGTCTCGGCACGAACGAACTCAGGCCCTGGCCCGGCCGCCTTGTGCGGCTCTGCCGCGCTCATGAAAGGATTCCCACGATGCAGGCAGACATGAGGTTCGCCATCGTTCCCGCAAGCATGGCGCGGATACCGAACCTGGCCAGTTGCCCGCGTTGCTCCGGGGCCAGCGCGCCAATACCGCCAATCTGAATGCCGATCGAGCTGAAATTCGCGAATCCACATAATGCAAAGGTAGCAACCGTAAACGACCGCGGGTCGAGTGCATCTTTCAGTTGTCCAAGCTTCGTGAAGGCCACCACTTCGTTAATCGTCATGCGCGTACCCAGCAGATTCCCGATCATCGGCGCGTCTTTCCAGGGGATTCCGATCAGCCATGCGATTGGCGCGAAAATCCAGCCAAAAAATTGCTCTAGGCTCTCAGGGAACCACCGGAAATTGTGCGCGAGAAGCCACCCGTGCGCTCCTCCAATCAGATAATCCACCAGGGCGAGCAGCGCGATGAACGAAATCAGCATGGCCCCGACGTTGATCGCGAGTTGCAACCCGTCGGAAGTTCCCCGTGAGATGGCGCCGAGAAAATTCGCCTCTTTTTCCATTTCCGGCATGTGTACTTGTCCCGCCGTCAGCGGTTCTTCGGTTTCGGGGACCAGCATCTTGGCCATCAGCAGCGTACCTGGCGCCGTCATGATAACGGCGGTCAGCAGATGTTTCGCTTCGATGCCTGCTGCGATGTACGCCGCCATGATACCGCCCGACACGTGCGCCATGCCGCAAGTCATCACGCACATCAGCTCCGATTTTGTCAGCCTGTTCAGAAAAGGGCGAATCGTCAGCGGCGCCTCGGTCTGTCCCATAAAAATGCTCGCGGCAATATCGAGCGATTCCGCACCGCTCGCTCCCATGACGCGCGTCATGACCCAGGCGAACGCGCGAATGAACACCTGCATCACTCCAACGTGATAAAGGAACGCGAACACCGCCGCGATGAAGATAATGGTCGGGAGCACCTGGAAAGCAAAAATGAACCCGAACGAGGAGCTCTTCAAGCCCAGCCCGCCAAAGACAAACTCCGAACCCGCGAACGCGAAACTGAGGAGTTTGTTGACGATGTCGCCGAGGAATTGAAAGATTCTTCGTCCCAAACCGAACTTCAGCACGAAGACGCCGAAAGCCAGCTGCAGCCCGAGGCCCCACAACACGGTTTTCAGTTGAATGGCTTTGCGCGCCGTAGAGAAGAGATACGCGAGCCCAAGCAAAACCGCCATGCCCAGCAACCCCGCAAATCTGCCCATCCAGGCTCCCTTTCTCCGCAAACGACGGTCCGCGAGCAACAAGCAACCGGGCTACGCTCCGATGATCCTGCGAATCAGTGGCGGCACGGGCGGAGCCGTGTCTCCAATTACGAAACTTGATTCGATCAGCTTTTTGGCCTCCGCCAGCCGCTTGTCGGAATTGTATTGGATTATCGCCAGTTTTTCGCCTGCTTCGACCCGGTCGCCAACGCGCCTGTGGAATTCCAGTCCCACGCCGTGATCGATGCGGTCTTCCTTCTTGCCGCGGCCGCCCTCGAGCATGGCCAGGGCAACGCCGAATTCGCGGCAATGCGTGGCGACGACGAAACCCGCCTTAGCGCTAACGACATCGACTCGATTCTTTGCCATCGGCAGCCGCGAAACATCATCGACCACACGGGCATCCCCGCCCTGCAGCCGGATGCAACTGCGCAGTTTCTCCAATGCCCTCCCCGATGCCACCATGTCTTCGGCGAGCCGCTGGCCTTCCTCAACTGACCTCGTGCGTTCACCCAGAAAAAACATCCAGGCGGAGAGCTCGATGCTCAGCTCGCGCAGATCCTCCGGCCCTTTGCCGCGCAATACATCAACCGCTTCGATCACTTCATTGGAGTGTCCGGCCATTCGCCCGAGCGGTTGGCTCATGTCGGTCAGCAGCGCGACCGCCTTTTTGCCCATGCGCCGCGCCGTATCAACCATCACTTCGGCCAGCCTCAGCGCGTCTTCTTCGCGCTCCATGAACGCGCCTGAGCCGGTTTTCACGTCAAGGACCAGCGCATCGATTCCTTCAGCCAGCTTTTTGCTCATGATCGATGCGCAGATCAGCCCGATATTCTCCACGGTCGAAGTGGCATCACGCAGCGCATAGATTTTCTTGTCTGCCGGAGCGATCTCCGCCGTCTGCCCGATCAAGCTCATACCGCATTCCCGCAGTACACGCCGGAAATCGGCAAGCGAAAGTCCGGTCGTGAATCCAGGAATCGCTTCGAGCTTGTCGAGCGTCCCGCCCGTATGGCCGAGGCCGCGTCCGCTGATCATCGGCACGGCCAAGCCGCCCGCCGCGACAATCGGCGCCAGAATCAAGGAGGTGTTGTCGCCAACTCCGCCGGTAGAATGCTTGTCCACCTTCTTGACCGGCACGTCCGAGTGGTCGACGACTTCGCCCGAGTACAACATGCACTCGGTCAGCGCGGCTGATTCCGCGGGACTCAGCCCACGAATCCACACGGCCATGAGCCATGCCGCCATCTGATAGTCGGGAATGTCACCCTTGGTGTATCCAGAAATGAGGAAATCGATTTCTTCTCGGGAATGCTCCCCGGAATCGCGTTTTTTTCGGATGAGGTCAACGGCGCGCATGCGTTTCGAACGAATCTGCGAGCCTAACATCCCATAGAAACTGCCGTCAACGCGAGCGCAAGCTGCCTGTCAGCACAGAAGCCAGTTCAGCGCTTTGCCCAAGAATAGGCGGTGGACTTAGCCTCGCTCGCTTGCCATTCTTGGTCGGATCGGCTTGCTGAATTTCCTTGACTAGTATATTTTCCCGCGTGAACCTCTCTCGGGAGAATGCATGGCCAAGTTACCCCGCATCGCGGTCATCGGCAGCGCAAACACCGATCTCACAACCTTCAGCGACAGCTTTCCGCGAGCTGGGGAGACCATCTTTGGCACCAGCTTTGATCTCGGCTTTGGCGGGAAGGGTGCGAATCAGGCGGTGGCTGCCCGGCTCTGCGGTGCGGATGTGGTGATGGTCGCCAAAGTCGGCAACGATCTTTTTGGCGAGGCGACCGTCAAGAATTTCGCCTCACTCGGCATCGACGCGTCTCATGTGCGCATCGTCGATGGCGTTTCAAGCGGGGTTGCGCCCATTTTTGTCGATCCCAGCGGCCAGAACCGGATCATTGTTGTGAAGGGTGCGAACGATACCCTCAAACCCGCCGACGTGGATGCCGCGGCGGCTGATCTTCGTACGGTAGACACGATCGTCCTGCAATTCGAGATTCCGCTTGAAACGGTCTATTATGCCGTTCGGCTCGCTCACCAACACAAAATCCGCTGCATCGTGAATCCCGCGCCCGCACAACCAGCCGACTTGGCCGCCTTATCCGCGGCCGAATATTTCATCCCGAACGAAACCGAAGCGGAAATCATCGCGGGTGTCCCGGTACATTCGATCGAAGAAGCGAGGCGCTGCGCTTCGGCGCTGCTCGCGAAGGGCTTCCGCAAGGTTGTGATCACGCTGGGCAGCCGTGGTTCGTTGCTTGCGACCGCGGATGGCGCGGAACTCATGCCGCCCTCCCCCGTTTCTCCCAAGGACACGACTGGCGCCGGCGATGCGTTCATCGGCAGCTTCGCCGTGTTTCTCGCCGAGGGTTTGCCAGAAAGGGATGCGCTCGCGCGCGCGAATCTTTATGCCGCCCTTTCCACCATGCGCGTCGGGACGCAGAAGTCCTTCCCGAAGCGGGATGAATTCGAAGCGGAATGGACGCGCCGCCGGGGAAAGGGGTGAAATGGTTTTTTTTCTCAACCGTGAGCTTGCCGCGAGGATGAAGCCACGCACACACTCTCGGTTGAGATCCTTCGGGTGGCGGAATGTGCCACCCCGGGGTGATTGAATTGGTGATTGCGTGAGTCGCCGCCAAATCGTAAGGAGCGGAAATGTTCGTTCTCGAAACTTATCCGTGGGCCGTGGTGTTCTGCGTGATTACGATGTTCTGCTGGGGTTCGTGGGCGAACACGCAGAAACTGGCGCGCAAAGGCTGGAGGTTTGAGCTTTTCTATTGGGATTACACGATTGGTGTTTTGCTTTTGACCCTGATACTGGGCCTCACGCTGGGCAGCCAAGGCACCGCTGGGCGGCCGTTCTTGGCGGATTTCGAGCAGGTTTCTCATTCCAGCATTCACTCGGCGCTGCTCGGCGGAGCGATCTTCAATCTCGCAAACATTCTGCTTGTTGCGGCGATCGATATCGCCGGAATGTCGGTTGCGTTTCCCGTGGGCATTGGCCTTGCGCTCGTTCTTGGCGTCGTGGTGAATTACGCCGAGCATCCTGTCGGCAATGCCGCGTTCCTGTTCGCGGGCGTGGCGCTAGTTGTCCTGGCCATCATTCTGGATGCGGTTGCGTATCGCAAGATTCCAGGGACGGCTGCGGGAGTCAGCACAAAAGGGCTCGTGCTGTCGGTGGCGTGCGGCATCCTGATGGGATTTTTCTACCGCTTCGTCGCGGCCTCGATGTATCCAGACTTCACGCAACCCGAGCCGGGAAAGCTGGGACCGTACGCGGCGGTGTTCGTGTTCTCCGTGGGCATTTTTCTGAGCAATTTTGTGTTCAACACCTTCATCATGAAGAAGCCCTTCGTCGGCTCGCCGGTCAGCTTCAGCGATTACTTCAAAGGCGGCGTGCGCACGCATCTCACTGGAGTTCTTGGCGGAATCATCTGGGGCATCGGAATGTCGTTCAATATGATTGCTTCAGAACACGCGGGATTCGCCATTTCCTACGGACTTGGCCAGGGTGCGACCATGGTTGCCGCGCTGTGGGGCGTGTTTATCTGGAAGGAATTCCGCGCCGCACCCCAGGGAACGTCCAAGTTGCTTGCCGCGATGTTCGTGTGTTTTTTGGCGGGACTGAGCCTGATTATATTCGCACGGATGTCTTGAGCGGTTAGCGGTTTCCGGGCGTCCTGGCGCTGGACGCGCTTATCTCTCAAATGAACTGGCCAAAACTTAGAGGAAGTCCCGTGTTAGACAGCGTGCGATACGCGATCGAATGTTCGCGCGATGTTTCGACAAACTACGAGAAGGTCGTCGAAGTCGCGTCGTGGATGGCATTTGAAGAATTGCCGGTCCCGGAATTCGCCCTGCCCTTCAACGTGGGCCGAGGAGACGCCAACGAAATCATCGACTTCATTCTTGTTGCCGACTCAATTGATACCGCGTTCACCGACTTCGCCCGTCACGAAGTGTTTCAGGTCGACTACGGTGGCAAGCACTGGTCGGACGCAGAGGCGGAGTTCGCCTGTCTCGGGCGCGCGATCGATCGGGGCGTTCCGATTCTCAATGGCGAGTATCTCCGGAAGATCACGCACGCCGAGCTGGACAGCATATTCACGGGCAACATACCCATGCCCATGCTGGACGAAAAGCTTGGAGTGCTGCACGAGGTCGGCGGCGTGCTTGCGGCAAACTACGACGGGCGGTTCCACAAGTTCGTGCAGTCCTGCTCGCCGCGCCTGTACGACAACGGCAACGGGCTGATCGAGCGAATGGTGAAGGAATTTCGGCGGTTCAATGATGTGAGCATTCTCGACGACCGCGAGATTAGGTTTTACAAGCTTGCGCAGCTTGGCGTGTGGATGTTGTACGCGACACTTCATCCCGCGGGGAAGTTCCGGCTGGACGACTCGGAGAAAATGACGGCGTTCGCGGATTACATCGTTCCGCTGGCGCTGCGGCTGCACGGCATCACACGCTACTCGGAGAAGCTCGAGCAGGCGATCCAGTCTCGCCAGCTGATTCCGCGCGATTCGCGGTGGGAAATCGAGATACGAGCGCATTGCGTTTACGCAACGGCACTGCTGTGCGAAGAGGTGAACAAACTCCGGCCGCCGAATCGGCAGGTGCTTATTCCACAGATCGACGCTCGTTTCTGGACGCATTTTCACAAAACAACGTGGCCGCACCATCTGACGCAGACGATCATGTATTGAGTTTCCGGTGCCTGGGGAGGAGAGGAACATTTGTATGAACTGGCTTAGGCGGGTGACTTTTTTCGTGGCGCTGTCCGCCGCATGTGCATTTGGGCTCGAAGCACAGGGCAAACGCAAAGTGATCATCGATCAGGATGCTGCTGGCCCTGGCGGAACCGACATGCAGTCGATTCTAGCGCTGGTGAATTCGCCTGACACTGACGTGCTCGGCATTACGGTGCTGACCGGAGATGCATGGCGCGACGAAGAAGTACAGCACACGCTGCGGCTGATGGAAATCATCGGCCGCGCGGACATTCCCGTTGTGCCTGGCGCGGTCTTTCCGCTGGTCAACAGCAAGGAATACATCGCGAAGTGGGAAACGCTGCACGGCAAGCTGGTGTACAAGGGCGCATGGAATTTTGCGCGCGGTTACGCGGTGCACGGACCCTACGAAATTCCGCCAATGCCGGAGGAAAATCCGACGATCAAGGCCTCCACAGAAGATGCGGCACACTTTCTGGTGCGCATGGTACGGAAGTATCCGCACGAGGTGACGATTTATGCGGCCGGCCCGATGACCGATCTGGCGATGGCAATTGCTCTCGATCCGCAGTTCGCGGAGTTGAGCAAAGAGTTGATCCTGATGGCCGGCAGCATCAATCCGCAGACGGATGATCCGGAGTTCGCGCTTTCGCCCACGCACGAATTTAACTTCTGGATGGATCCGGAAGCCTCGCACGCCGTGCTGCAAGCCCACTGGCCGCGCGTGGTTTTGACCACGGTCGATATCTCCGTCAAGACACGCATGGAAAAGGAGTTGACCGAGGAGGTGCGGAAGAGCGCGACGCCCGCGGCGCAGTACGTGGCGAAATATGCGCAGCGGAATTTTCTGTGGGATGAACTGGCGGCGGTGGCGTGGCTCGACCCGGCGATCATCACAAAGTGGAAAAAGCTGTATGTCGACGTGGATGTGGATCATGGCGCGAATTATGGAAATACATTGGTGTGGGCTGTCGGAAATCAGCCGGGATTGGGGGAAGTCCTGGTGGAGGTACAGGACGACCTGGACAAGCAGAGGTTCTATAAGGAGTTTGTGGAATTGTTGACCCGCCCGACGCCGGGAGCGAAGAACGCGGCAGGGAACCTTCACTAGAATCTGTAGTGACCCTGCGGTTTGCGGGCTCGTTTTGGCAGTCCTTCGATCAGCGCTGTCCCGACGAAAAGGCGAAAGGCCAGCTCGGCTGAACAAGGGCCCGAGTCACGGCTTGGGATAGGCGGTGAGCTTGGTGACGTGGGCCTGAAGGCCGGCGTAGGCGGCGTCGCTCAGCGGGCCGTGGGTCTGCCAGAGGACATGGCCATCGGGGCTGGTGACGAGGACGTAGGCGTCGTCAGCTCCGGAGAAGTTGACGAGTTTCTTCCAATCTTCTTCGTGATCATAAATGGGAACGAAGCGTGAATGCAGATATGCGGGAACATCCTTGCGCATGCCGCGGAGAATCACGGGGCGGATCAGCGAAGGCGCTCCCGCAAGAACCGGTAGCTGATAGTACGCGACGTGGGAATCGGAGCCGTAGTCCGCGGCGAGGCGTTTATCCCATGGAGTGCAGTTCTCGCCACTCTTGTGAGAGAAGCCGAGAACGAGGATCAGAAACTGCTGGCCGCCCGGCTTGGGGAGGACGACTTCGGAATCGTCGAGAGCTTTGGCTTTGATGGGGGGCATAGACTGCGCAAGGAGAGTCGAGGCAAGCCCGAAGATTGACAATCCGAGAGCGACGGCAATTCGAAGGTAACTCATCGATGTTCTTTCGCTTCTATTGGACCCCATCAATCAGATGCGGGCGCGTAGAGATTCTATGCCTCGGACTGGAGAAAAACGGAGTGCTGTCAATTTCGCGTTTGTCCGATCAATTCCCTCCCGATCAGGCCAAGAGTCTGGATCCCCGACGCCATGTCATTGAATGCGGTCGCCAATCGTGTCCAGCTGTCTTCGAGCGCCGCCGAGAAACGTTTCCGCACTCTTGGACTCTTCGCGCGGCGCGCGGGGCGGTGGTATGCTCAAGGATTATCGCTGCTAGACACCGGCCTGCGTCCCCTACAAAGCGCAGCTCAAGCGGAAGGCGGGCCTATAAGGTTAAGAGGGCGGCGTAAGGGCGCCCCTATGATTTGGTTCAGGGACTAAGCTGGAGCGGGAATATGGACGCGCAGGACAAGCCAAGACTGGAAATCACGGACCGGCAGGGAAACCCGATTGTTTCGACCGAGGGGCACGCGGCAGAGGGAACGATCGCCTCGCTAAATGGGCGAGCGCTCAAACCAAACCGTGGCACTTCGCTGAATCTCGATTGGGTCGAAAACGTCCGCGTGAACACGAGCGCGGTGGAACGGCGCGCGGCGACACTGGTGACGCGGCGAACGGTGAAAAAAGAATGGCAGGTTGCGTGGCTGCTGCGGGCGATCGCGTGTATGGATCTGACAACGCTCTCGGGCGATGATACGGACGAGAGGGTACGGCGGTTGTGCGCAAAGGCAAAGAATCCGATCCAGCAGGAAATCGAGGACAAACTGGGAATCGAGAGTCTGCACATCCAGGTCGGCGCCGTATGCGTGTATCACCTGTTTGTGGAAACGGCGCGCAGGGCGCTTGAAGGCACGCAGATCCCCGTGGCCGCGGTGTCAACAGGATTTCCGGCGGGACTGAATCCGCACGAAGAGCGCATTGCCGAAGTGCGGCATTCGGTGGAAGCAGGAGCACAGGAGATCGATGTGGTGATAACGCGCGCGCATGTGTTCGGAGCGCAGTGGCAGAAACTGTACGACGAAATCGTCGCATTTAAAGACGCGTGCGGCCGAGCGCACCTGAAAGTAATTTTGGGGACGGGAGACCTGACGACACTGCGGAACGTAGCGAAGGCGAGCCTGGTCGGGATGATGGCGGGGGCGGACTTCATCAAGACATCCACCGGAAAGGAAAGCGTGAACGCAACCTTGCCGGTTGGTCTCGTCATGACGCGCGCGATCCGGGAATACGCCGAAGAGACTGGCATGGCCGTCGGCTTCAAGCCGGCGGGCGGAATCCGCACCGCGAAGCAATCGCTCGAATGGCTCGCGCTGATGAAGGAAGAGCTGGGGAATAGCTGGATGCACGCCCATTTGTTCCGCCTCGGCGCAAGCAGCATGCTCGGGGACATTGAGCGGCAACTGGAATTCCATGCTACCGGGAGATACTCGGCGGAGTACAGACACCCGGTGGCGTGAGGCGCGGATGAGAGGATGGCAGTCAGTAGAGAAAGCCAACGCGGGGCCGGTGTCGCGGCTCAGCCGCGACCAACGAACCTTCGTGAATCCCCGGAGGGAAGATTTGGGCAGAGAAAACAGATGAGCGTCATACAAAAGTTTGAAAGCATGGAGTACGGGCCGGCACCGGAAGATCCGAAGGAATCGCTGCGGTGGCTCGAAAGGCATAAGCGGCGGTTCGCACATTTTATTGCAGGCGCTTGGAAGGCACCCGCGGAAGGGAAGTATTTCGAGACCGCCGATCCATCGACGGGGGAAACCATCGCTGAGGTGGCGCAAGGCAGCGCCGCCGATGTGGATGCCGCGGTGAAGGCGGCGCGCTCGGCGTTGAAGGGCTGGCAGGCGCTTACGCCGTTTGCGCGCGCGAAATATTTGTATGCGCTGGCGCGACAGGTGCAGAAACATTCGCGGCGGCTGGCTGTGCTCGAGACGATCGACAACGGCAAGCCCATACGGGAAAGCCGCGACATCGATATTCCCTTGGTGGCCCGCCATTTTTATTACCACGCGGGTTGGGCCAAGTTGCTCGAACAGGAGTTTCGCGGCTACCAAGCCTGCGGCGTGATTGGACAAGTCATCCCTTGGAATTTTCCGCTGCTGATGCTGGCGTGGAAAATTGCACCGGCACTCGCGACGGGAAACACCGTGGTGCTGAAGCCAGCAGAGTATACGCCGCTGACAGCGCTGGCATTCGCCGAGCTATCTAACGAGGTGGGATTGCCGAAGGGCGTGGTGAATATCGTGACCGGCGACGGCAGCACCGGCGAGGCGTTGGTGAAGCATCCGGGTGTCGACAAGATTGCGTTCACGGGGTCCACCGAAGTGGGACGTTCGATCCGGCGAGCGACGGCGACTACGCACAAGAAACTCTCCCTGGAACTAGGCGGAAAGTCGCCGTTCATCATTTTCGAAGACGCGGATCTCGACGGCGCCGTGGAAGGCCTGGTGGACGGCATCTGGTTCAACCAGGGACAAGTGTGCTGCGCGGGTTCGCGGCTACTGGTGCAGGAGAGCGTCGCCGAGAAGCTGACGAAGAAGCTTCAGGCGCGGATGAATACCTTGCGCGTTGGTTCGCCGCTCGACAAGGCCATCGATATTGGTGCGATTGTGGCGCGTGTGCAACTGGAGCGAATCGAACGTCTCGTGAGACAGGGAGTCGCGGAAGGAGCAACCTGCTGGCAACCGGAAGTGGTGATGCCGTCGCGGGGTCTTTATTTCAAGCCGACGCTGCTGAGCAACGTGCATCCGGCATCGATTGTGGCGCAAGAGGAAATCTTCGGGCCGGTGCTGGCGGCCATGACCTTTCGAACGCCGAAGGAGGCCGTGGAACTGGCAAACAACACGGTGTACGGCCTGGCGGCGAGTGTGTGGAGCGAGAGTGTGAACGTGGCGCTGCATGTGGCAGCACAGATCAAAGCAGGTGTGGTCTGGGTGAACAGCACGAACCTGTTTGACGCCGCGTGCGGATTTGGCGGGTACCGCGAGAGCGGATTTGGGCGGGAAGGCGGGCGCGAAGGATTGCTCGAGTATCTGGAGCCGGCGTGGTTCCGGAGGGCACCATCACTTGACGCGAAGCCTCACAAGAGAGCCGAAGTGGTCGAGGTGGCAAGCCCGTCGATTGACCGCACGGTGAAACTGTATATCGGCGGAAAGCAAGCAAGGCCGGATTCCGGCTACAGCGTGGAGGTTCGCGGAAGGAAGGGCGAACGCCTCGGCGAATCGCCGCTCGGCAACCGCAAGGATATTCGCAACGCCGTCGAAGCGGCGCGCAAAGCAGCAGGCTGGGCCAAGACGACAGCACACAACCGGGCGCAAGTGCTGTATTACATCGCAGAGAACCTGTCGCAGCGTCGCGAAGAGATCAGCGCTCGTTTGGCGGCGGCGGTCGGCAAGAAACAGGCGGCACTGGAAGTGGATTTGAGTATTGAGCGGCTGTTTTCGTATGCGGGCTGGACGGACAAGTATGAAGGCATGGTGCATAACCCGCCGTTCCGCAATATTGCTATCGCCATGAACGAGCCCGTGGGAACGGCCGGCGTGATCTGCCCGGCCGAGGCGCCGCTGCTGGGATTTTTTTCGTTGGTGTTGCCGCTGATTGCGGCGGGGAACACGGTCGTGGCAGTTCCCTCCGAAGCATATCCGTTAATCTCCGGCGATCTGTACCAGGTGTTTGAAACAAGCGACCTGCCGGGCGGCGTGGTGAATCTGGTTACGGGCCGGACGACGGAACTGCTAAAGGTGTTGGCCGAGCACGATGATTTGGATGCCGTCTGGTGTTATGGCGACGAGGAAATGTGCGCAACGGCGAAGGCGCTCTCCGTTGGAAACCTGAAGCAGGTGTGGACGAACGAGGGGCGTGCGATCGACTTTTTCAGCGCAACCGAGGGCGAAGGGCGGTGGTACCTCGAGCACGCCCACCAAGTGAAGAATATCTGGGTACCTTATGGGGAATAGATAGACGTTTACCGTCAGCAGCTTTGAGGAGCCGAGAATGGAGGGTAGCGCTGCGGCTGATGATGTGCAGAATGCGCTGGAAGTCGACGCCAATTGAGCAGTGGTGCGTTGCAAGAGAGCGTACATGGGGTACGCCCCCTGGTTGATGAGAGAAGAAGCACGCCCGCAGATCACGTCCAGAAAACAGCGGCCCTTCGAGGCCCATCGTAGAAAAGCCAAAACACGCTCAAAAAAAGGGGATGGCCGAAGCCATCCCCTTCGAAAGTTTTGACCCGGGACTCCGATGAGGAATCCCGGCCTCCAAACTACTGAACCGAGTCGATGACCCCGACACCGAGCGTGCTCAAGGCGTTGCTCGTAGTGCCTGCTGAAAACGGTGCACCCTGCACTTCGCTAAAAGCGGGAGCGCCGAACTTGACGTTGGTTGTGTACACATCGACGGCGCCGGCAGTGACGCTACCGCCGGAAGCTACGCCGGAGAGCGCGATGAAGAGATATTGCCCGCTCGGGTCGAAGGCTATCTGGCCCGGCGAGCCGCCCGGGGTACTAGGTAGCGTGATGGCAGCCGAACCAGCGAGAGCCGTCAGATTGGTCGCCGTTGTCGATGGAGTGAACCCGTACGCGGTAACGGTGTTGGAAACCGCGTCAGCCGTCATGAGGTAGTGGCCGAGCGGGTCAAAGGCGAACGATGTGACGTGCGCGATGATGGCCGGATCGGCGTGTTCGATTGCCAAGGCCCCGTCAGAGCTCGTCCCTGTGACAGGAGTGATCGTGAACGATGAGAAGGCTTTGGCCGTGGAGTTGAAGGCGACGAGGAAGTGGCCCGTGGCGTCGACGCCGCCAACGGTCCAGTTGCCTGGCACACCAGTCCCGCTAAGCTCCCTGAATGTAGTGCTTCCTGGCGAGGCCTGCTTAAACAGAGCCACGCTAACTCCGGTGCTGGTAAGCGCGTAAATCAGCGTTCCCTGCGGATCCACCGCGAGAGCCTGAACTCCGGCAACCCCTGCGGTAAAAACCGGCGTTGTGTTGCTCCCGGAACTCGACCTACTGAAACCGTAAACTACGCCGTTAGCAGTGTCGGCGGCAATGATGAACGTGCCTGTCGCGTCGATGGATATCGCGCTCGGGCGCGCAGTTGCCGGCGAAATGTTGAATGGCGAGCCAGAAACAGCCGTGGGGGGAGCTATCGCCGGGAACGCCGAAGCGTTGGAAGGCGTAGTGGTGAAGGCCGCTACCTGGGCTGCCCCAAGCCCGCCGGTGGCCACGAGGTTGGCCAGCGAGCTGGTAGCCACGACGGTGCCGCCTGCAAAGGTTGAATAGTGACCCATAGCCGGATCGATCGTAAGCGTTCCGCCCGCCCCCGCCGTGAAGGCTGTGACGTTGCCGGAGCCGGAGTTGGCCGCAACAACTTCAACTGGCGCGATGATGGGTTCGGCGGTCCCGCTGTAGAAGGCCATGCCCTGCGCGCTACCGGCCGTTTCCGGGTTGAATCCGGAGTCCGTCAAAGCGCCACCCTTTCCGATTGTGAAGGTAGAGAGGGTGTTGTTGCCGCTGTTGACGACGGAGATGAGTGAACCGGTGACATCCCCCGCGATCCAGGTTGGAGCGGGGCCGGTCGAGACGTGACTGGAGGCTGCCCCAGGTTTGCCGGCGGTGAGAGGCAATATGTAAACGCCTGGGTTGCTCGTCGAACCATCAAGGACATAGAGGAATGTGGCGGTAGGACTAACCACAGCACTTTGCGTTTCCGAGGCGCCTGCAACCGGGAACGGCGTGCCGGTGAGACTGGCGAGAGCGCCGCCCGTTCCAATCGTGACTGCCTCCACGTTGCCGTGGCCATCCGGAACATAGATGAAGCTGCCTGTCGGGTCGATCGCGGCAGAGGTGAAGGAGTCCGTCGCCGTCATCGAAACTGTTCCGTTGCTAGCGATCGGTGTGAGGGTACCGGCAGGCCCGGGAGCGGGCTTGTTCTTCGCGGTGTTAATCGTATAACCGCTGACACTTTGGTTGCCCGCGTTGATGGCGTACAGATATGGGCCACTGTTGTCGACGAGCAGGAATGTTGGGTTACTGAGGTTGGCCCCGATCGTCGACAGAAAAGTGAGGGTGCCATCAGCCTGGTTAATGCTGAATTCGGTGATGCTATTTGCGCTCGTATTGGCGACATACAGGTAGTTGCCGCCAGCGTCCATGGCGGCTCTGCTGCTCGATGTTGAGCCGGTGGTAGCGTACATCTTGCCGGTAGACGTTAGTCCGCCGGCCGTAGGATCAACGTCGAACAGCGTCACGCTTTGGCTGCTATCGCTTCCAAGAGAATAGAGGAATTTGCCCGACGGATGCAGTGGTCTAGGTGTCGTTGTACGTGGGATCCCCGGGTACCGAGCTCGAATT
>JGI12186J15620_100074_pt1 | contig 32237 bp, 31 predicted proteins | sample FosCloommunities_FD_15620 | JGI IMG/M metagenome (IMG submission 15620) | reverse complement strand
CGACTCTAGAGGATCCCACCAGGAAACAGCCTAGGAACACTGCGCTCCCGCAGATCGCGATGCTGCGGCGTGAGCAGTTGCAGGGACGCGATCGGCGCCTGCGCCACGTAGGTCGAGACCTTCGGATACTGTCGCGAAAACCGCTCGATCAGGTTCGGCAGCAGGCCGGCCGCGATCGGTTCCGATACCGAGATGCGCACCTCGCCGACGGTCGGATCGGAGAGATATTCAAGGTCGGCGATGCCCTGCCGGAGTTCGTCGAAGATGGCAATGCCGCGCTTGAGCAGCGCGCGGCCATGCGGCGTCGGCTCGACGCCCATGCGACCGCGCTCGATCAGCCGGACGCCGAGCAACTGCTCCATCTCGGCCACGGCCTTGGACACCGCCGGCTGCGACAGGTGCAGCTGGTTCGATGCCTTCGCCATGCTGCCCCAGCGCACGACGGTATCGAGCAGCCGCAAGTCCCTCAGCTTCAATCGATGGGTCACGCGGTCGATCGACGCCATGGCGGCCCCGACATGAGGAAAAGTTATAGAAACATCACAAATTAGAACTTTATTTTTGATCGGAAGCAAGCGCAAATGCGTTCGTTCAATTTTCATGTCTCAGTGGGAGATGGCACATGAAGGCGAGAATGCAGGCGCGGGGCTTATTGCCCGCGACGATGGTTGCGAAGCTCGGATTGCTGGGCTCGGCGGCAGCCCTGGCGCTGGCGGCAGCGGCCGGCCATGCCGCGACCGAAACCTACCCGACCAAGCCGATCAAGCTGATCTCGCCGTTCAGCGCCGGCTCGCCGCCCGACGCCTTCGGTCGCCTGGTCGCCCAGCAATTGACCGCGAGCCTGGGCCAGAGCGTCATCGTCGAAAACCGGCCGGGCGCCGGCACCACGATCGGCACCAAGGCGGCGGCGATCGCCGATCCCGACGGCTACACGCTGGTGCAGGTGAACGCGGCGCTGAGCTACGGTCCGGTGCTCTATCCCAATCCGGGCTACGATCCGCTCAAGAGTTTCTCGCCGGTCGCGTCGCTAGCGTCCTGGACGCATGTGCTGGTGGCGCATCCCAGCGTAGCCGCGAACACGCTGCAGGAGCTGATCACCCAGGCGAAGGCGCACCCGGGCCAGCTCAACATCGGCTCGCCGCTCGGCAACCCGCCGCATGTGCTCGCCGAGATGCTGAAGATGAACACCGGCGCCGATTTCAACAGCGTGCCCTATCGGCAGACGCCGCAGCTAGTCACCGATCTGCTGGCCGGCCGCATTCAGGTCTATTTCGCCGCCGGCGAGCCGATGATCTCAATGGTCAAAGAGGGCAAGCTGAAGGCGTACGCGATGACCGGCGCCAGGCGCGATACCGCGCTGCCGAATGTTCCGACCATGGCCGAGGCCGGATTGCCGCAGCTCACGTTCAAAGCCAGCGACTGGACCGGCATCCTGGCGCCGGCCGGAACGCGCGCCGATCTGATCGGCCGGCTCAACGTGGCCATCAACGACGGTCTGAAATCGGCGGAGGTCAAGGCCGGCCTGGTCAAGCTCGGCTGGGAGGCGCAGATCAGCACGCCGGCTGAGTTCGGCGCCTTCCTCGCCGCCGACTCCGAGAAGTGGCCGCCAATCGTGAAGGCGTCCGGATTGAAGGGTGACTGATCGTTGGGGGTTGCGCTTGCCACCACGCAGGTGTCACCCGCGGGCTTGTCCCGCGGGTTTCGGTTCACAGCGAAGATAATCGGGGTCGCCGGGACAAGCCCGGCGACGACACCGAGTGTGTGGCTCGAGACGAGCGGGAACAACCTTAGGGTAAGTATCGAATGCACGTGATCATCATCGGTGGCGGAATCTCCGGATTGTCACTGGCGCTCAGCCTGCACCAGGTCGGCATCGGCTGCCGCGTCTATGATCAGGTGGCCAAGCTCGAGCCGATCGGTCACGGCATCAACCTGCAGCCCAATGCGGTGCGCGAGCTCACCGCGCTCGGTCTGGGCGAACGGCTCGCGCAGGTCGGCATCCTCACCGCCGAGCTCGCGTTCTACAACAAGCATGGCCAGCGCGTGTGGCGCGAGCCGCGTGGGCGCCACGCCGGCTACCGTTGGCCGCAGATCTCGATCGGGCGCGGTAAGCTGCACGAGGTTTTGCTGGCGGCGATCGCCGAGCGGCTCGGACCCGACGCGATCGTGACCGGCCACAAGCTCGTCGGCTTCGAGGAGCGCGCGGGCAAGGTGGTCGCGCGTTTCGTCGATCCGACCGGCGCGCCCGCCGGCGAGGCAGAGGGCGACCTGCTCGTGGGCGCCGACGGCATCCACTCCGCCGTGCGCCGGCAGTTTTATCCCGGCGAGAAGGTCGTGTTCGACGGCTACCTGCATTATCGCGGCACCGTCGAGGCCGAGCCTTATCTCAGCGGCCGCAGTATGGTGGTGATCGGCCATCGCTTCCACCGGACTATCCTTTATCCGATTGCGGCCCGGCCCGGCGGCAAGGTGCTGATCAACTGGCTTGCCTATGACAAAATTCCGCACGGCTCGCCGCCGATCGAGGCGTGGGACACGCTCGCCGAGCAGGCTGCTGCGGCGCGGGCGTTCGCGGGCTGGACGTTTCCATGGCTCGATGTGCACGCGCTGTTGGCGCAGACCGGGCGGGTGATGCAATTGCCCAACGTCGACCGCGATCCGATCCCGCGCTGGAGCTTCGGCCGCGTTACCTTGATCGGCGATGCGGCGCATCCGATGCAGCCGATCGGCGCGCAGGCGGGATCGCAGGCGGTGGTCGACGGCCGCGTGCTGACCGCTGCGCTGCTGACGGCGAAGCAGCCGGAGGAGGCGCTGCTGCGCTACCAGAACGAGCGCATCGCGACGATGAACGACATCGTCATCCGCAATCGCAACTTCGGCCTCGAGTCGGTGCTGCAGCTGGCCGAGGAGCGCGCGCCGAATGGCTTCCGCGATATCGCCGACGTGCTGACGCGCGAGGAGTTGGAATCCACCGCCGCCAACTTCAAGAAGGCCGCCGGCCTCGATCTCGAGACGGTGAACAGGCGCGAGTCGGTGGTCGATCTCGCAATGCGGAGCTAGCCGGCGTCGGCAGCTTTGCCGGCGCGCAGGCGAAGCGCCATCGCGCAACGCTGCTTCGGATCGAGGCCATAGCCTGCTTCACGCGCGATCACGGCTGCCATCCGCTCCGACATGTGCTCTGGCGCGATTTCCGCAAATCCCGCCGCCGCATAGAAATCACGGTTGAATGCGAGCTGCCTGAACGTGGTGAGGGTGATTTCGCGCAGCCCCGCCTTGCTCGCCCGACCGATCGCCGCATCCAGCAAGGCCCGTCCGAACCCGCGCCGCTGATGATCGAACGCCACATCCATCTCGTCGATGTGCAGCACCCGATTGATCCTGCGGGCGGCCAGGAAGCCGACAACGCGGCCCGCGTCGTTGGTGGTCACCCAAAGCGTCCCGCCGCGCAACGCGGGGCGCCACGTATCAGGCGGACTCGCGGAAATATCCCCGCTCAGGCTCACGCCGGCGCCGCGAAAGGCTTCGGCGGCCGATTGCTCGATCGCCGGCAGGCAGGCGAGATCGGCGGCGGTGGCCGGTCGAACGAGCGGTGACTTGCGCGGCGGCGACATCGAGGGGCGGGCCCCAAAAATCTGCTGTCCCGATGTGTCGCACGGCAGATGCTGCACGATTGTGTCAAGGAGACGGAGAGGGCGCGAAATCCCTCAAGGCAGGTCCAGCCGCGCCGTCGGCACGTCGATCAGGCCGCGGATCATGATGTTGAAGGCGACGACGATGCGATCCTCGGCTTCGTCGGCCGCGCCCTGCTCGACCGCGTGCGGCACGTGGCTCGGCCAGATCAACATGCGGCCCTTCTCGGCCGGAGAAACGAACACGTCCGAATTGAGCTCGTTCTTCTGCAGATAGGTAGGCTCGAGACCCTTCGACAGTTGCCGCGGCGAAGCGAACACGGTCGAGCCGCAATACTTCGGCGTCTTGATATAGACGAGGCCGCTCAGCAGGCAGTTCGGATGCGTGTGCATGTGATGGCGGCGATTGGGATTGGCGACGTTGGCCCACATGTTGGCGATGTAGTGCGAGTCGCGCTTGATCGCGTAGGCGTCCAGGATCTTTCCGGTCTCCCACATGATCACGTCGACCAGCTCTTTCATCTCGGGCAGAGTCTGCAGGTCGTCGGGCGTCATGTAGGCGAGAATCTGCCCCTCCGGCGAGGAGCGGCCCTTGCCCGTCCGCTGCATCTCGCGCACCGTCTTCTCGATCCGGTCGCACAGGCCGATTTCGAATAGCTTTCCCGTAAACATCGGCGTGGGAAAAAGCATGAACATCTGCTTCTGGGTAAGCTCGCTTGACTTGCCCGCGGCAGCAGACGGCTTGATCGGGGAAAGCTTGGTCGCGGAAGGAGTGTCGAGCATTGCGGTTCGCGCCCTGGTTTGGCCGATGATTGGCGCGAACATGGATCATCCCTTGATCCCGACCAACCCCCGGAAATGGGCATGAAATCGAAAGAACTCTCCGCATCCCCAAAACTGGGGATGCCGGCGCGCTTGCGTTCCGCGTTGCGATGCGAACCTTCTGCTCAGCCGCGAGCGTGATTGGACGGAACGTGCGCTTCTTCTTCAGTCGTTTCTCCCATGCCTCGATCGCGCTCGTGTGCGCGGGGTTCTCCATCTTCGTCCTGGTGGTGTGCGTGCTCGGCGGCCTTCATTTCAAACGCGAGGTCGAGCAGGAGTACTACCGCGAGACTGGGAACATCGCTCAGATCCTGATGGCAAGCTTCGACGACGATGCCGCCACGGCGGATGCCATTCTCAGCAAACTGGCGGCGGAAATTTCGGAGAGCGAGGTTTCCGAAGCGAACCAACCGGAACTGCATCGCCTGCTACGGGACTACGCTCTGCAGCCCTCGATGGTCGGCCCGGCTGTGCTTGACCACGATGGCACGCTGATTGCCAGCGCCGTCTTTGACGCCGTGCCTCGGATGTCGATGAAGGACAGAAACATCTTCCGCGCGCATGCCGACGCGCAGGGCGAATCCAATCTCTACATCAGCAGCCCGATCCGCCTGATCAACAATGAATGGGCGATCCAATTCTCGCGGCCGCTGCGCGACCAATACGGGGACTTGTACGGCGTCGTGCTGCTGTCGTACCGGCTTCCGCACTTCATCAGGCTCTATGAGAAGCTCAAGCTCAGCGAGCGTGGGCTGGCGGGCTTGACCGGCAAGGATGGCGTCGTGCGCGTGCGCATCCTGAACGGCGTGATCGGCTATGGCTCGCAGGTATCCCGCATCCCGCTGGTCTACAGCCGCGTGATGGCGGGCGAGATGAGCGGCACGTATTACGGCCGTGGTGGCCCCGACAACATCACGCGCATCGGCAGCTTCGTGGCATCGCCGGTCACGCCGTTCTACGTGACGGTCGGCTACGACGACGATTATCTGCGCGCCCGCTACATCGGGTTCTTCTACCTGCTCGGGCTCTGCTGGCTGGTGCTGACGGTGGCGATGATCGCGGCGGTGGCGCTGGTGCATCGGCTCGACCAGCTCAGCCGGCAGGCGGAGCTCGACGTCGTCAACTCTGCCCTCGCCGAGCGGCAGAAGATCTCCGCCGACATGCATGACAGCATCGGCGCCAGCCTCGCCGCGCTGCTCGCCTACTTCACCACCGAGAAGGTCGACTTGGCCGACGTCAGGCGCCGGATCGGCGAGATCCTGATGGAGCTGCGCTTCCTGGTCGACAGCGCGGAGATGGACGGCGGCGACATCAATCTGCTGCTAGGCAACGTGCGCCATCGCATGGGCGGCAGCATTGAGCTCGCCGGCATCGAGCTCAGCTGGCAGGCCGCTGAGCTGCCGCCGATCCGTGCGCTGACCGCGCGCGACGCGCTGGCGATCAAGCTCATCCTGATGGAGGCGCTGAGCAACGTCCTGCATCACTCGCAGGCGAGGACGGCGAGGCTGACCGCGAGCTACGACCGCCAGACGTCGGCGATCGTCATTTCCCTGACTGACGATGGCCGCGGCTTTGATCCGCTCGATTCCAGCGGCGGACGCGGCCTCGCCAACCTGCGCAAGCGCACCGCCAGCATCTCGACCGGCGCCATGCTGACGATCGATTCGGCAAAGGGGAGGGGAACAACGGTGCGCCTAAAGTTGAAGGCACCGCAGGCGGATTAGCTAATGCGTGCTTCGGTGAAGTCGATGCACACTATCGACGCACGCTCGGTGGGACCCCCTCTCCCCGTTAGGGGAGAGGGTTGGGGTGAGGGGGTTACTGGTTTTGGTGGATCGTCCGCAGAACCTCCTCGAGCACACCGTCGGTATTTTTCAAACGTCGTTGTTCCAGAATCTGAGAACGATGTATCCCATGGCTTCGAGGACTTCCGTTCTGTTGGCGTCTCGATCTCTATCCTCGTCATGCTGACCACCGTCCAGCTCGATGATGAGCTTCGCGTCTTTACAAACGAAATCGACGATGAATCGATCGATCGGTACTTGCCGATTGAATTTCAGGCCGGCGCGTCTGCGATCGCGCAGGCGAAACCATAGCGCGCGTTCGGCATCGGTTTGATTCCGGCGCAGTCGGCGGGCGAATTGGGCGCTCCCCTTCACGGTCCGTAACCCCCTCACCCCAGCCCTCTCCCCTAACGGGGAGAGGGAGTCCGCGCACGGCGTGTCGCACCCTTGTGCCCCTACTTCAGCGCAGCATTAGTGAAACTTCAGCGCATTCCTAATGAATCAAGCTTCGCCGCCGCGCCTCGTACACCGCCTCGGTCTTCGAATGCACCTCGAGCTTGCGGTAGATGCGCTTGAGATGGCTGTGCACGGTGGCGGCGCTGATGTCGCAGATCGTCGAAGTCTCGGCGTAGGAGAAGCCCTTGGCGATCATCTGCAGAATCTCGTGCTCGCGCCGGGTCAATCGGGTTTCGCCGCCCGACTCGGGGGTTTCGTCGGCGGCCTTGGCCTGCAGCCGGTTCAGCAGCTTGCGCGCGATCATCGGCGAGAGTGGCGAGCCGCCGTCCTGCAGCGCGTGGAGGTCGCGCTTGAGCTCGTCGAGTGCCGTGCCCTTGAGCAGATAGCCGTCGGCGCCGGCCTCGAGCGCGGCGGTGACGGTCTTCTCGTCGCCGAACGTGGTGACCACCAGCACATTGCACTCGCGCGCGAGCGCCTTCAGTTCGCGGATCACCTCTATGCCTGATATATCGGGCAGGCCGATGTCGACCAGCACGATGTCGACGGCCAGATGCGCCAATGCAGCGATCGCCGCCTTGCCTTCGGCAAGCTCGGCCACCACCGCGTAGCTCGGGTCCGCCTGCAACAGCGAAACGATCATCTTGCGCAGTGCTGGATCGTCCTCGACGATGGCAATGCGGATCGGCTTGTTGGGATCGATGGTGGTCACGAAGAGAAAGTCCTCGCGGGTCTGGCGGAACTCACCTTACCACGTCGATGCGCTTTGCCAGTCCTGCTCATTGCCCCTTCATCGCCGCCTGCCACTTCTTCGCGAACTCGCGCCGGTTCGCCTCGCTCAACGGCGCGAGCAGCTCGGCGCCGATCGGGATCGGCCGCCCCTTGTCGCCGATCAGCTCGGCCACGCCCTGCGCCGTGGTTGCGCCGCCGACGTCGTCGCGCATGGCGTAGAGTTCGCACCGGCTGGCGATGATATTCTGGCCGCGCTGCGAGAGCAGATAGTCGAGAAAGAGCCGCGCGGCGTTCGGCCGTTTCGCCTTGGCGGAGATCACGGCGACCCGCGACATGATCAGCGCGTAATCGCGCGGCACGACGATGCCGAGATCGGGCACGCGCTCGGCGCGGGCGCGCGCATAGGAGCCAAACACGCCGTAGCCGATGGTCTGCTCGCCGTCGATCACGCCCTGCATGATGCCGGCAGCGGCGGTGCGCAGCGTGATTTCGCTCTGGCCGAAGGCGCGGAACAGCTCCCAGGCCTTCGGGAACTGCTTGATGTCCTCATTGGCGAGCAGATAGCCGGTGCCGGATTTTTCCGGATCATAAGCGGTGATCCGGCCTTTGAAGGCCGCGGCCTTGCTGGTGAGCAGAGCGAGCAGGGCGGCATGGTCGTTCGGTACGTCGGCCGCCGGCAGCAGCTGCTTGTTGTAGACGAACGTGATCGGTTCGTAGGTCGTGCCATACGCTTGATTCCGCCACACCGCCCATTTCGGCAACGACGCGAGTTCGGGCGAGGCGTAGGTCGCGGCTTGGCCGGCATTGGCGAGCTTGACTTGGCCGTCCATCGACGACGCCCATAGGAGGTCGGCGGTGTCGGCGTTGGCCGCAAGCTCGGCCTGGAACCGGGTGTAGAGTTCCCCGGAATTGAGCTCGACATAGTCGACCCGCACCTGCGGGTGGAGTTCCGCAAAGTCGCGCAGCAACTGCGCGGCGGCGGCGCTGTCGGTGGTCGAATAGACCACCAGCTTGCCCTCCCGTTTTGCGGCTTCGATCACCTGCGCGTAGTCGGCAGGATAGCCCGATGGAACTTGCGCGGGCGCGCTTACGACGCCGCTGAGGAGAAGAGCCACGGCAGCGGCGATAATCCTTGACATGATCTTCCTTGCCAAATGATAGAGCGGGCTCTCATACGCCATTGGTCGCGCAGCACAAAGCAATATCCTGCCGCTCGCGCTTTCCACAAAGGAGTCCGGCGAAATGGGCCTGAGAGCGAAGTTCAACCTTGTCATCCTGGCCGCCTTCGCCGTCGGATTCGTCGTCGCCGCCGCGGTGCTGTATCGGGTCGCGAACGACAATGCGCGCGAGCAGGTGCTGCAGAACGCCCGCATCATGATGGCCGCCGCCAACGCCATCCGCACCTACACCAGCACCAACCTCGTGCCGCTGCTGCCGCAGGAGCGCGACGACAAGTTCGTGGCCGAGACCGTGCCCGCCTTCGCCGCGCAGCGGAACTTCAAGCAGCTGCAGGATTCCTATCCCGGTTATGTCTATCGCGAGGCTGCGCTCAATCCGACCAACCTGGTGGACCGCGCTTACGATTGGGAAGCCGATATCATCCACGCCTTCCGCGACGAGCCGACACGAGCAGAGGTGATCATCGAGCGCGATACGCCGACTGGGCCGCTCCTTCACCTGGCGCGCCCGATCACGGTGAAAAGCCAGGCCTGCCTCAGCTGCCACGACACGTCTTACGACGCACCGCAGGCGCTGACCCGCACCTACGGGACGGCGAACGGGTTCGGCTGGAAGCTCAACGAGACCATTGGTGCGCAGATCCTCTCGGTGCCGATGGCGCTGCCGCTCAAGGTCGCGCGCGATCATTTCATCACGTCGCTGGCGGCGCTGCTGCTGGTGTTCGCGATCGTCTTCGTCGTGCTGAATCTGCTGTTGCATTACCTGGTGGTGGCGCCGGTCAAGCGGGTCTCGGCTGTGGCCGATGCGGTGAGCCTCGGCGACGAGAATGTCGAGCCCTACATCAAGCCCGGTAAGGACGAGATCTCGACCCTGTCGGTCGCCTTCAATCGCATGCGCGAAAGCCTCAAGCATGCGATGGAAATGCTGAAGTGACGCGCCGAAACTTGCTATTCGGCGGCATCGATCGCTTGGCTGAAACCGCGCAGGGCGTCGTTTATCATGGCCTGTCATCATTCGCAGAGGAACATCATGGGGACCAGGGGGAACGACCGCCAGATCGACAACGTCGAGTTCAATGTCGCGGACATCACGCGCTCAAGGGAGTTCTACGGCAAGGCATTCGGCTGGAGCTTCACGGACTACGGCCCGACCTATTGTGAGTTCAGCGATGGACGCCTGACCGGCGGGCTGACGACATTGGGGCCGGTCCGTCCGGGCGGCCCGCTTGTTATTCTCTACGCCGACGATCTCATCGCAACGCAGACCCGGCTCGAGCGGCTGGGGGCCACCATCGTCAAGCCGATCTTCAGCTTTCCGGGTGGCCGGCGATTCCACTTCCGCGATCCCGACGGCTACGAGCTCGCAGTGTGGTCGGCAAGCTGACGCTGTTCAAGTCAGTCGGCACGCAGGCCGGCGCGCTGGTTCCAGCGGATCAGCGCCTCGTGTGAGAAGCTCAGTTTTCTGTCGGGGGCAGAAGCGGAACGTTCAGGACGAACTCGGTCCCACGGTCAGGCACGCGCTGACTGAGGGTAGCTCCCAATTGCTTCGCGAGACCCGCAACGATCCGCATCCCCAATCCTCTGCTTTGGCCGATATCAAACTCGGCGGGCAAGCCGGTGCCATCGTCCCGCACCGATAGGCACGCGGTGTTGTCATCCTGACGAGCCAGTTGAACCCAAATGTGTGCCTGACTGCGATCACCAACCGCGTGCTTGATTGCATTCGAGACGAGCTCGTTGACAATAAGGGCAAGCGAAATCGCTCGATCCGCATCGAGTTGAATTCCCTGCCCACCGCTGAATTCGAGCTTGCAGCGAGGTGCGGCACTTACCGCGTCGTTGCAGACCTCCTGCAGGTATGGACCGAGATTGATGTTTTCGACGTCGGTGTCATAAGTCAATCTCTCGTACGCGCGTCCGATGGCAGACACCCGGCCCGACGCCTGCATCAGATATTCTTTGAGAACATCGTCATCCACCCTATTCGCCTGCAGATGCAACATGCCCGATACAATCTGCAAGCTGTTCTTTACGCGATGACTGATTTCCTTCAGCAGCACTTGATGGCGATCGAGTGCTGCCTTGAGCTGGCGCTCCTGCCGCTGCCGCTCGATAGCCATGCCAAGGATATTGGCTGCGCCCTGCAGAAAGGCGACGTCGTGCTCGCTGAATTCACCAGGGGACCGGCTGTCAACCTCGAGTACTCCATAGGGCGAGCCATCGCCTTGCAGGATGACATTCATGGCCCGTCGAATGCCGTGCTGCACCAGCAACTCCGGTGTCCTAAATCGTTGTTCGTTTTCCAGATGATTGCTGATGACCGGCTTGCCGGTGCGCAAGGCGAATCCAGAAGGAGATGCGAGATCGGCGCCAACGGTCGCTACGCCGACAATTCCTTCATGCCACCCGACGCCCGCGCGAACCAAAAATCGATTTTCTGAAGGGAGGTATTCAAGCACTTTACAGAATTCGGATTCCATTCCCTCCGCGGTCAGGCGTGCCGTTTCGTTCAAGAGTTCGAGAAACGGCGTTTCTTGGAGAGCCAAGACTCCCAATCCCGCGAGAATTTCCTGCTGGTGGATCCGAAGATGCAGCGCGCGCGTGGTGTGCTCGGCGGGTTGCGTGCCTTTGGGAGGTTCGGTCACCGGCGCAACCTCGCCGGATCGATCGTCAAATTGGCTCATACGATGTGTTCTCAATAGCAGGTTCGCGTTCAGCCCAAGGCATCTGCGCCCGATGGCTGAGGCATTGCCGGCTTGCATCGTCTAAGTCGGGGAGAGCGCCCAATTGTGGCGCGCGTCTCGCTCGCAATGACCATAGGTTGCCATGGTCAATCACGGCCGATGGGCCCGGTGATGGGCCCTATCTGCCTCAATCTTTGGCGTCTGTCGAGCAAGGGGCAGGATCGGAATATGTTCCCACGGAGCGCTCGATGCGCGCTACCGCACGACCGCCAGCGCCGGCCTGGCGTGTGGCTGGCCGATGGAGCGGACCCGAAGCCCGCTCTGTCGGCGCAAGTTGCCGATCAGGCAGGTTGGATGTCGCGCCGCGAGGTCGGCCAACACCCGGTTGATTTTGACTTTGGTCTCATACCTCGGTTCCACCAGTGGCAGGCGCAGGCGCGCCGACATCACATCCATCGCGCTCAACGCGTACTTGACCGGCGCGGGATTGCTCTCGCTGAACAGGACTGATGTCAGCCTGGCGATCGGAGCCGCGAGCTGTTGCACGGGCGTGCGCTCACCATGTTTCCAGGCTAAATACATGGCGCAACAAAGACGGGGCAGCACATTCGACGTGACGGAAATGCAGCCGTCGCCGCCTTGCGCAAAGAAGGCGAGCGCGGTCGCGTCGTCGCCGGAGAGGAGCCGAAACTCGGGGCCGACCAGGCGGCGCAGGCGCAGGGGGCGGGTGACGTCTCCGGTCGCATCCTTCAGGCCGATGATCTGCGGCAACTCGGCGAGCCGCGCGACGGTGTCGTCGGCGAGGCCACAGACCGTGCGGGCGGGCACGTCGTAGAGGATGACGGGGAGGGCGGTCGCTTCGGCGATGGCGCGAAAATGCGCGTACATGCCGGCCTGGGTCGGCTTGTTGTAGTAGGGCACGACCGAGAGAATGGCGTCGGCGCCGGCCGCTTCAGCGTCCCGGGCGAGTTCGATCGCCTGGCTGGTCGAGTTCGAGCTGGCGCCGGTGATCACCGGAATGCGCCCACGCGACGCCGCAACGGCCGTGCGGACGACGATATCGTGCTCGGCGCGAGTCAAGGTGGGAGCTTCGCCGGTTGTTCCGCAGACGACCAGGGCGGTCGCGCCTTGCTCGACCTGGCGCTGACACATCCAGTTGAGCGCGGTGCGATCGATCCCGTCCAGGTCGTCGAACGGTGTCGGCAGCGCGGGAGCGAAGCCGCTCAGTTGCATCATCCGTCGTCGGTCACCGCCCATGGCCGCGCCTCACGCAACCTTCGAGGTCGCACCGGTTTCGCATCGGCGCGCTGCTACGGCAGCGCCTCGCTCGTGCAGGGTGCCGGCCTCGATGCGAAAGCCGTGGCTGTCGAGCACGGCGCGCAGGCGCGGCCCGGCGGCTCCCTGGTGCGGCTCGAGCCACACGATCAGCACGCCCGCGGTACCAACGAAATCCACCAGCCAATCGAGCGTGGTCTCGATTGCCTTGATCGAGCATTGCCGGCCATCGAGGAGGGCCACATCGTATTGCCCGGCCGGGAGGCCGCAGTTGGTCGTGGTGGTTGCCCGCTGGTATCCGAGCCGGTGCAGATCGACGACGACCTCGGCGCTGTTCGCGCCGGTGATGATGATGCGGGCGAGCTTCGAGCAGTGCGCCAGTGCGATCATCGGCTCGACGTTGCGCTCGCCTGTCGCTGTGATACGGACCGGTTTCATGACAGTCACCATCGTGTTGCAGTCCATCTGGAAGACAGTTGCTCAGGCGGCGCGTGCAAGCGGCGCATGCAAGCCGGGCCTGCTGCGATCCTGGACTCTCGATTTTGCGCTGAGGTCGAGCTCGAGCACGCCGGGGACCATGATCACGGCCTGCGGCCGGTTCCCGTTCTCGAACATGGCGAATTTGAGGGCTTGCGCGCGGTTGACGAACAGGCCACCGCACAGGCCTTTCTGGTCCTGAACGACCCAGTTGCCTCGGCTGTCCTTCCCGACCATGAACAGCGAGGAGGAGGTAGAGGGAGGTTCGCCTTTTCTCATGATACTTCTCCTTGGTCCCGATCGCGCTGAGATCAGCGAACGATCGGGAGACCGTCGTGATTTTTCGCTGCGATGTGATAGCGGCAATTGAGCCGCTCGGCCTCGAGCCGCACCCGGACCGCGCGCGCCTCGATCAACGTCTCGTGCAGGCGCGCAATGAAATCGAGCGTCCGGGTCAAAGGGCCCCTGTGCCGGACGGCACTGGGCTGCGGGTCATGCTTGGCATGCCACTTGGGACCGGGACCGCGCATGTAATAGAGATCGCGTCGGTACGGATGGAGGAGGTGCCGCAAGAGCGCGTCAGCCTGCGCTGCGAATCGGCGGACGGCAGGAATGAAGGTGGCCATGGAGTTGCTCCCTGGTGGCGAGGAGCGCGCATCGGAGACATCGGACGGTTGATCCGTGCGCGCCCCTCGCGGTGCCCCCCGCGCCTATCGCGTTGAGGCATCGGATCGCCCATCAAGGTGCCCATTGACCTGTATGAAATCGAGAGCGAGCCGAGGGCAATCTCATAAGGGCGATATAAAGGTCGCTTGCCGACGTTGCGGCAGGGGGCGCCCGGCAAGCATGAGCTGTCGACAGCGCTTCATATCGCGCTGCACCTTGCGCAGCTGCCACTCCGGCACGGCATTGCGTGCCCGCGCTTCGCCGAACGCGTCGAGTGCGCGAAGGATTCGGCGGCCGAGCGCTTGCGATTTCGACACCACAATCTCGGCAAACGGCGTCGCTCGCAGGATCAAGGTGCTCATTGACACTGCTCCTATATTATGCGCGGCAGATCTACCGCTGCCCGGCGATATGATGGTCGGCGCATATGAAATCGAGAGCAGCTCCGGCGCGATGTCATAAGTGCGGCATAAAGGTCGCCGCGGCACGATGTGCGACCGCGTCAACCGTGGTCAGGCGAAGTTGTCGCAGCAGACGATGTGGCCGGGCAAAGCACGCACTTGCGGAACGGGTGGCGGCCGGACGTTAGCCCTGGCGGCGCTGATGCGGCGCGCTTCGAGCAAGGCACTCAACAGCGCCAGCGCGGGATGTTCGTGAACAGCCTCAATGCTGTCGTCGAACTCGACCGGGAGGGCAGGGTGCTTCGACAACCAGCAATGCCACTCGCCGTCGTCATAGACGAGGCGGCGAAGCATCCACTGTGGAAGCTCGAGCTTGAGCAGGGCCAACACCGCGTCGATCCAGGCGCCGGCTGCGATCAGCCCATCGAGCTTGGCCTTCGCAGGCGGAGGATGTGCTCGCAGGCGCGGGCACGCTCGTGCCATCACGTCGCGCAAAAGCTCAGGCGTGATCGTCGGGCAAGCGCGCAAGTGCTCCTGCAGCGTCTCGAGTCGTTGGTCGTGGTTTGCGTCGAAAGGCATGGCATTGTGGCACGAAGACTGGCTTTCAACAGTCCCAGCCACCACAAAGGTGATGAAAACGCCATAAGAAAGCGAGACGGGAAAATAGCCGGCCATATAGGAATTTCATAAGCTGCGCGGACGCGCCAGCCCGCCTTGCGGTCCGTCAAATTCCGCTCTTCACATCTCCACTCCTCACATCTCCTACTCTTCAAATCTAAATCTCCACCTGGCCGCCGAGCTCGATCACCCGGTTCGACGGGATGCGGAAGAACTCCGTCGCCGAGAGCGCGTTGCGATGCATCGCTTCGAACAGCTTGCAGCGAATGGAGTCCAGCCGCGACTTTCGTTTCGGCACGATCGTCACCCGGCCGACGAAAAACGATGTCTCCATCATGTCGAAGCGCAGATCATACTCGGCGCAGCGGTGCAGCAGCCGCGGCACGTTCGGGCTCTGCATGAAACCGTAATAGGCGACGATGGAGTGGAAGTTGTCGCCGAGATGAACGACCTCGAGGCGCTTGTCGGGGAGTACGCGCGGAATGTGCAGGGTGACGATGTGCAGCAGCACGATGCGCTCGTGCAGCACCTTGTTGTGCTCGAGGTTGTGCAATAGCGGCACCGGCACGACGTCGGTCCGGCTGGTCAGGTAGATAGCCGTGCCTGCCACCCGCGGCTTCGTGTGAACCTGGGCGATGAAGTCCTTGAGCGGCAGCGTGCCGTGTTCGAGCTCGCGTGCGAGCGCGATGCGGCCTTGCCGCCACGTCCACATGGCAAAGAACAGGGTCGCGCCCACCACCAGCGGCACCCAGCCGCCCTCCAGCACTTTCATCATGTTGGCGGCCACGAACGCGGCATCGACGATGACGAAGAGGCCGGCAACCAGGATGCTCACGGGCAGGCTCCAGCGCCAGACCTCGCGCATCGTCAGGAACATCAGCAGCGAGGTCAGCAGCATGGTCAGCGCGACGGCAATGCCGAACGCCGACGCCAGGTTGTCGGACGAACGGAACGTGACCGTCAGCGTCAGCGTTAGCGCCATCAATACCCAGTTCACGAAGCCCACGTAGATCTGGCCATAGCCTTCGGACGAAGTCTGGGTGATGTGCAGCCGCGGGCACAGGCCGAGCTGGATGGCCTGGCGGGTCATCGAGAAGGTGCCACTGATGATCGCCTGGCTGGCGATGACGGTTGCCACGGTGGCGAGCGCCACCAAAGGAATCTGCAATTCGGCGGGACAAAGCAGGAAGAACGGATTGGCCCCGGCGGCGAGACCGCCGTCGACCACGATGGCGGTCTGGCCGGCGTAGTTCAGCAACAGCGTCGGCAGCACCAGGGCGTACCAGGCGACCCTGATCGGCGTTGCGCCGAAGTGGCCCATGTCGGCGTAGAGCGCCTCGGCCCCGGTGGCGCACAGAAAGACGCCGCCGAGCACCAGGAAGCCGGTCCAGCCGTGGCCGAACAGATAGCCGAGCCCGTAGCGCGGATCGAGTGCCGCCAGCACGCCGGGATGCCGCGCGATGCCGATGATGCCGAGCACGCCGATGGTCACGAACCACACCGTCATGATCGGGCCGAACATCCGGCCGATGCGCGACGTGCCCTGCGGCTGCAGGGCGAACAGCGCGATCAGAACCACCACCGACAGCGGCAGCACATAGGGCGCGAACGCCGGCGCCGGTGTCTTGATGCCTTCGAGCGCGCTCAGCACCGAGATCGCCGGCGTGATGGCGCCGTCACCATAGAGCAGCGCCGCGCCGGCAATGCCGAGCGCAATCACGCCGGCGCGCTCGCCGTGCTTGATGCCGAGCAGCGACATCAGCGCCAGAATGCCGCCTTCGCCGTCGTTGTCGGCGCGCATCACGATGGCGACGTACTTGATCGACGTGGTGATGATCAGCGTCCAGACGATCAGCGACAGCATGCCGAGCGCCGCCGCCGGCGATGCCTCGCCCCCGGCCCATTCGATCGCGGTCTTGAAGGTGTAGAGCGGGCTGGTGCCGATGTCGCCGTAGACCACGCCGAGCGCACCCAACGCCATGGCTGCGAGATGGTCGTGGCGAGGCGGGAGTTCGGCTGCTTCGGCGGTGATCGTCATGACGCGCTCCTGTTGTCAGCACGTCCTGCTGATACAACATGGCTGCCCATGGTATATGACAGGCCGCCGCGCACCTATATGCAGGGCCTGCAGGGAGGGCGCCAGTCATGCGCGTAGACCTGTCCAGTCAGGACTACTTCCGCGATCCCGCCGCGACGATCGAAAAGCTGCGATCGGCAGGCCCAGTGGTCGAGGTACAGTTCCCGATCCTCGGGCGGATCTGGACTACGACGACGCAGGAGATGGCCGATCGCGTCTTGAAGGACAGCGACGTGTTCAGCATGCGCGGGGACGACGGCAACATCGCCGGGGTCCGGTGGTGGATGCGGGGCATCGTGCGCACGCTCGCCAACCACATGCTGTCGATGGACGAGCCGGATCACCGACGGTTGCGGGATATTGTCGACGAAGCCTTCCGCCGGCGCGCCATCCTCGAAATGGAGCCGCGCATCACCGCCATCGCCGAGGAGCTCGCCGACGGACTGTTGGCGCAGGGTATGCCCGCCGACCTCGTCGAGCGCTACGCGCGGCAGCTGCCGCTGGCTGTGATCTGCGAGCTGCTCGGCCTGCCGCTTGCCGACCGGGCGAGGTTCACGGCCTGGGCCGGCAGCTTCACGCGCTTCACCGGCACCATCGGGTTCATCAGCATGCTTCCGAAGATTGTCGTGAGTTTCTACGCGATGCGGCGCTACTTGGAGCAGCAGTTGGAGGTCGCCCGCGAAAGGGGAGGCGAGGGGCTGATTGCCGAGCTGGTGCGCGTCGAGAAGGACGGCGGCCAGATCAGCCCCAACGAGATGGTGTCGATGGTCTTCCTGCTGCTGTTCGCAGGGCACGAAACCACCACGCATCTCATCAGCGGCTCGGCGCATGAGCTTCTGAAGAATCCCGTGCTGCGCGACTGGCTGGAAGAAGACTGGAGCCGGGCCAATCTCGCGGTCGAGGAATTTCTGCGCTTCCTCTCGCCGGTGCAGTTCACCAAGCCCCGCTACGTCCGCAAGGACATCGAGCTCGGCGGCGTGCGGCTGAAGAAGGGTGAGCAGATCATTGCCATGCTGGTGGCGGCGAACCTCGATCCGCAGGCCAATCCGCATCCGGCGAAGCTCGATCTCGAGCGCAAGCCGAACCGGCATATGGCGTTCGGCACCGGCATTCACTTCTGTCTCGGCCATCAGCTCGCGCGCATCGAGGGGATATGCGCACTGAAGGCCCTGTTTCGCCGCTGGCCGAAACTGCAGCTGGCCGTCGACGAATCGCAGATCAAGTGGCGCCAACGGCCGGGCCTGCGGGCGATCGAGCAGTTGCCGGTCAGCATGCCTGCCCACCGCATATGACGAGCCACAGGCGCAGCCGATTTACCGCGGGCGAAAGCCGTTTGATCCTACAACGGGTTAGTCGCCAACTGCCGGTAGCTCGGCGTCCCTGATCTTTATGCAATTCCTATAACTTTGCCGCGGCGGCCGTCTCGAAAACATATGCGAGCCGTGACACCTATTTGCGCAATCGGGAACAAGACACTCGCACGTTCTTGAATCAAGATCGTGCGGGCCGTTCTGCCGTTCGCTTTCAGATTTATTGCCAGGAGCTCCTCATGCTGGACGTTGTCATGCTCGTCATCGGGCTCGCCTTCTTCGCGTTGTCGGTCGGCTACACGTTCGCTTGCGATCGGTTGTGAGGAGGCTCCCATGATCTTCGATTATTCGCTTGCCGGCGTCGTGACGCTCGGTCTGCTGGTCTACCTCACCTACGCCCTGCTGCGGCCTGAGCGGCTCTGAAAGGCGCACCGATCATGACCATCATCGGCTGGTTCCAGATTCTGCTCTATTGCGCGATCGTCGCCGCGCTCGTGGTGCCGCTCGGCGCCTACATGACGCGCGTGTTCAACGGCGAGTGGACTTTCCTGTCGCCGGTGCTGCGGCCGGTCGAGGTCGTCCTCTACCGGATCGGCGGCATCGACGACCGCCGCGAGCAACATTGGCTCACCTACACGGTGGCCATGCTGTTGTTTCACGTCGGCGGATTCCTGATCCTCTACGCGCTGATGCGCGCGCAGGCATGGCTGCCATTCAATCCGGCCGAGCAGTCGGCGGTGGCCGAGGACCTGTCGTTCAACACCGCGGTAAGCTTCATCACCAACACCAACTGGCAGAACTACGGTGGCGAGAGCACGATGTCGTATCTCGTGCAGATGCTCGGCCTCACCCACCAGAACTTCCTGTCGGCGGCAACCGGCATCGTGCTGGCGATCGCGCTGATCCGCGGCTTCGCGCGCGCGTCGATGCGCACCGTCGGCAATTTCTGGGTCGATATCACCCGCTGCACGCTCTACATCCTGCTGCCGATCTGCGTCGTCTATGCGCTGTTCCTGGTCTGGCAGGGCATGCCGCAGACGCTCGGCCCCTACGTCGAGGCGACCACGCTCGAAGGCGCCAAGCAGACCATTGCGGTCGGCCCGGTCGCCTCGCAGGTGGCCATCAAGATGCTCGGCACCAACGGCGGCGGCTTCTTCAATGCCAACGCCGCGCATCCGTTCGAGAACCCGACCGCACTGTCGAACTTCGTGCAGATGATCTCGATCTTCGCGATCGGCGCGGCGCTTACCAACGTGTTCGGCCGCATGGTCGGAAACCAACGCCAAGGCTGGGCGATCCTCGCGGTGATGGGCATCCTCTTCCTCGCCGGCGTGACCGTTTGCTACTGGGCGGAAGCGCACGGCAACGACGCGCTCACCGCCTTGGGGCTCACCGGCGGCAACATGGAAGGCAAGGAGGTGCGTTTCGGCATCGCCGGCTCGGCGCTGTTTGCCGTGATCACCACGGCCGCCTCGTGCGGCGCGGTCAACGCCATGCACGACTCCTTCACCGCGCTCGGCGGCATGATCCCGCTGATCAACATGCAGCTCGGCGAGATCATCGTCGGCGGTGTCGGCGCCGGCATGTACGGCATGCTGCTCTTCGTCATCATTTCGATCTTCGTCGCCGGCCTGATGGTCGGACGTACCCCCGAATACGTCGGCAAGAAGATCGAGGCGAAGGAGGTCAAGATGGCGATGCTCGCCATTTTGATTTTGCCGCTCATGTATCTCGGCTGGACCGCGGTCGCCGTGGTGATCCCGTCGGCGGTCGCCTCGATGGCCAATCCAGGCCCGCACGGTTTCACCGAGGTACTCTATGCTTACACCTCGCAGACCGCCAACAACGGCTCGGCGTTCGCGGGTCTGACCGGCAACACCTTCCTCTACAATCTCACCGGCGCCGTCGCGATGCTGGTCGGCCGCTTCTGGATGATCATCCCGGCGATGGCTATTGCCGGCTCGCTCGCGGAGAAAAAGTCGATCCCGCCTTCGGTCGGCACCTTTCCCACCACCGGCGGCCTGTTCGTCGGGCTCGTGGTCGGCGTGATCGTGATCATCGGTGGGCTGACGTTCTTCCCGGCGCTCGCGCTTGGGCCCATCGTCGAGCAGCTGGCGATGAACGCCGGCACCCTGTTTGCATCGAACTGAAGTTCGGAGCCACCTCCATGGAAACCTCACAGTTGCGCAAGCGCACACCGGCATCCGCGCTGCTCGATCCCAAGATCGTGCTGCCGGCGATCGGCTCGGCCTTCGTCAAGCTCGATCCGCGCAAGCTGATCAAGAATCCGGTCATGTTCGTACTCGAGGTGGTCACCGCGCTCACGACCGTGATTTTGATCCGCGATCTCGTCACCGGCGGCGGCAGCCTCGGCTTCGAGTTTCAGATCGTGCTGTGGCTGTGGTTCACCGTGCTGTTCGCCAATTTCGCGGAGGCCATCGCCGAAGGCCGCGGCAAGGCGCAGGCCGATGCGCTGCGCCGCACTCGCACCGAGACCCAGGCGAAGCTCTTGACCGCGGCTAACGGGCGCGAGCTCAGACTCGTTCCTGGCACGAGCCTCAAGGTCGGTGACGTCGTGCTGGTCGAAGCCGGCGATACCATCCCGTCGGACGGCGAGGTGGTCGAAGGCATCGCCTCGGTCAACGAGGCGGCGATCACCGGCGAGTCCGCGCCGGTCATTCGCGAATCCGGCGGCGACCGCTCGGCGGTGACCGGCGGCACCCAGGTGCTGTCCGACTGGATCAAGGTGCGCATCACCGCCGCGCCCGGCTCGACCTTCCTCGACCGCATGATCCGGCTGGTCGAGGGCGCCGAGCGGCAGAAGACGCCCAATGAGATCGCGCTCGACATCCTGTTGGTCGGGCTGACCATTATCTTCGTGTTCGCGACCGCGACCATCCCGAGCTACGTCACCTATGCCGGCGGCACCATCTCGGTGGTGATCCTGGTCGCGCTGTTCGTGACCTTGATCCCGACCACGATCGGCGCGCTGCTTTCGGCGATCGGCATCGCCGGCATGGACCGGCTGGTGCGCTTCAACGTGCTGGCGATGTCGGGGCGCGCGGTCGAGGCGGCTGGCGACGTCGATACGCTCCTGCTCGACAAGACCGGCACCATCACGCTGGGCAATCGCCAGGCCACCGAGTTCAAGCCGCTGCGTGGCGTCGGCGAGAAGGAGCTGGCCGATGCGGCCCAGCTCGCCTCGCTCGCCGACGAGACCCCGGAGGGCCGCTCCATCGTCGTGCTCGCCAAGGAGAAGTACGGCATCCGCGGCCGCGACCTCGCCGAGCTCAAGGCGAGCTTCATCCCGTTCACCGCGCAGAGCCGCATGAGCGGCGTGATCGTCGGCGATTCGTGGGTGCGGAAGGGTGCGGTCGATTCGATCCTGAACTATCTCAACACGTCGGCGACCGCGGTCGGCGCCGGCGGCGTCGTGCAGGTGCTGCGGCCGAGCGTCAGCCCGGACACCGTGCGCGAGGTGCAGGCGATCGCCGACACGATCGCCAAGTCGGGCGGCACGCCGCTGGCGGTCGCCAAGGACGGCAAGCTGCTCGGCGTCATTCACCTCAAGGACATCGTCAAGGGCGGCATCCGCGAGCGCTTCGCCGAGCTGCGCCGCATGGGCATCCGCACGGTGATGATCACCGGCGACAATCCGATGACCGCGGCGGCGATCGCGGCGGAAGCTGGCGTCGACGATTTCCTCGCCCAGGCGACGCCCGAGGACAAGCTGCGGCTGATCCGCGACGAGCAGGCCAAGGGCAAGCTCGTCGCCATGTGCGGCGACGGCACCAACGATGCGCCGGCGCTGGCGCAGGCCGACGTCGGCGTCGCCATGAACACCGGCACCCAGGCGGCGCGGGAGGCCGGCAACATGGTCGATCTCGACTCCAACCCGACCAAGCTGATCGAGGTGGTCGAGATCGGCAAGCAGCTGCTGATGACGCGTGGCTCGCTCACCACCTTCTCCATCGCCAACGACGTCGCCAAATACTTCGCGATAATTCCGGCGATGTTTGTGGCGTTCTATCCGCAGCTGCAAACGCTCAATATCATGAACCTTGCGACGCCGCAGAGCGCGATCCTGTCGGCGATCATTTTCAACGCACTCATCATTATCGCGCTGATCCCGCTCGCGCTGAAGGGCGTGCGCTATCGCCCGATCGGCGCGGGTCCGCTGCTGCGCCGCAACTTGCTGATCTACGGCGTTGGCGGCGTGATCATTCCGTTCATCGGCATCTGGGCCATCGACCGGGTGGTGAACGTCCTGCATCTCGTTTGAGGAGATAGAACCATGTTGCGCGAAATCCGCCCGGCGATCGTCTTCGTCGTTGCCCTGACACTGATCACCGGATTGCTCTATCCGCTGGCCATGAACGGGATCGCCGGCGTGATCTTCCCACGTCAGGCGCAAGGCAGCCTGATCGAGCGCGACGGCAAGGTGGTCGGATCCGAATTCATCGGCCAGGAGTTCACCAGCGACAAGTATTTCCACGGCCGGCTGTCGGCGACGACCGCGCCCGACCCGAAGGACTCCACGAAGACCGTGCCGGCGCCCTACAACGCGGCCAATTCCGGCGGCTCGAATCTGGGACCGACCAACAAGGCGCTGATCGAGCGGGTGCAGGGCGACGTTGACAAGCTCAAGCAGGAGAACCCTTCCGCTCCCGTGCCGATCGAACTGGTCACGACCTCGGGCGGCGGGCTTGATCCGCACATCTCGCCGGCAGCCGCGCTGTTCCAGGTGCCGCGCGTGGCCAAGGCGCGCAACCTGCCCGAGGATCGCGTGCGCCAATTGGTCGACGACCATACCGAGGGGCGCTTGCTGGGCTTGCTGGGCGAGCCGCGCGTCAACGTGCTGGCGCTCAACATGGCTCTCGATAGTGTGGCAACGCGGTAGTACTTTATATCGGCCTTATACACAGGCCGATTCCCGATGGCGGATGTACGGCGCGACTCTGACCAGCGACCCTCGCCGGAAGCCCTGCTCGAGGCGGCCCGGCGGGAAGATGCGCGCGTCGGCAGGCTCCGAATCTTTGTCGGCGCCGCGCCCGGCGTCGGCAAGACCTACGAGATGCTGCAGCAGGCGCGCGCCCGCAAGAAGGACGGCTACGACCTCGTGGTCGGCGTGGTCGAGACGCACGGCCGCCGCGAGACTGAAGCGCTGCTGGAGGGCCTCGAAATCATTCCGCGGCGGCGCATCGACTACAGGGGACAATGGCTCGAGGAAATGGATCTCGACGCCGTCATCGCCCGCCACCCGCAGATCGTGCTGGTCGACGAGCTCGCCCACACCAATGCGCCCGGCAGCCGCCATCCCAAGCGCTACCTCGACGTCGAGGAACTGCTCAGCCACGGCATCAACGTCTACAGCACGGTCAACATCCAGCACATCGAAAGCCTCAACGACGTGGTCGCGCAGATCACCCATGTGCGGGTGCGCGAGACCGTGCCGGATTCGGTGTTCGATCGCGCCGATGCAGTCGAGCTGGTTGATCTCACTCCCGGCGATCTGATCGAGCGGCTCAAGGAGGGCAAGGTCTACGTTCCCAAGCAGGCGGAACGGGCGCTCGAGCATTTCTTCTCCCCCGCCAACCTCACCGCGCTGCGCGAGCTCGCGCTTCGCCGTACGGCGGAGCGCGTGGACGAGCAATTGCTCTCGGAAATGCAGGCGCGTGCCATCCCGGGACCATGGGCTGCCGGCGAGCGCATCCTAGTCTGCGTCAGCGAGGACCGGCGCGCCGCCGGGCTCGTGCGCTATGCCAAGCGCCTGTCGGATCGCCTGCACGCACCGTTCACCGCGCTCGCAGTCGAGACCAGGCGAAGCCTGCAGCTGACCGAGGAGGAGCGCGACCGCATCGCCGATACCTTGCGGTTGGCCGAGCAGCTCGGGGGCGAGGCGATCACCGTGCCCGCGAGCTCCCGCCCCATCGCCGACGACATCATCAGCTTCGCCCACGCCAACAACGTCACGCAGATCATCGTCGGGAAATCCAGCCGCACCCGATGGTTCGAAATTTTGCATGGCTCGGTCGTGCATGACCTGGTCCGGCGCAGCGGCAATATCAGCGTCCATGTGATCGCCGGCGATGAACTCACCCGTGAGCCGGTGCCGAAGAAGACAGTCCGCTCGGCCGAGGAGCCCTCGTCGCTCGATGTGCGCGCCTATGCGTTTGCGCTGCTGGCGGTCGCCATCGCGCTCGGTGTCGGCGTGGCGATCCAGCTCCTGATCGGTCCCGAGAACGTCGATCTCGTCTTCCTGACCGCGGTGGTGGCGGTGGCCGTGCGCTTCGGCCTTTGGCCGTCTCTGTTCGCCGCGGTCGCTTCCTCGCTGTGCTACAATTTCTTCTTCCTGCCGCCGATCTACACTTTTACGATCTCCGATCCGGTCAACGTCGCGGCGTTCGGCTTCTTTACCCTCGTTGCCATCATCGTCTCGCACGTAGCGGCGCGCGGCCGCACGCAGGCGGTGATCGCGCACGGGCGCGTGCGCACGGTCGAATCGCTCTACGCCTTCAGCCGCAAGCTCGCCGGCGTCGGGACCCTCGACGATGTGCTCTGGGCAACAGCCTACCAGACTGCGCTGATGCTCAACGTCAGGGTCGTGCTGCTGCTGCCGGAGGATGGCGACATCGTGGTCAAGGCCGGCTATCCGCCGGAGGATCGGCTCGACGAAGCGGACATTGCCGCCGCGAAGTGGGCCTGGCAGAACAACCGCGCCGCCGGGCGCGGCTCGGACACGCTGCCCGGCGCCAAGCGCCTCTTTCTGCCCATGCGCACGGGACGCGGCGCCATCGGCATCGTCGGCATCGACAGCGACAAACCGGGTCCGCTGCTCACGCCCGACCAGCGCCGACTGCTCGATGCATTGATCGATCAGGGCGCGCTGGCGATCGAGCGCGTCAATCTGGTCGAGGATTTCGAACGGGCACGACGCACGATCGAGACGGACCGGTTGCGCTCCGCGCTGCTCACGTCGATCTCGCACGATCTCAAGACGCCGCTGGCGGCGGTGCTGGGCGCGGCCGGGACGTTGCGTGATCTCTCGAATGCGCTGAGCGATGCGGAGAAGGCCGATCTGGTCGGGACCATCATCGACGAATCGGAACGGCTCAATCGATTTATTGCCAACCTCCTCGACATGACCAAGCTCGAATCCGGCGCCATCGTCCCGAATACGGCGCGTCACGACCTCGGGGAAATCGTCGGCAGCGCGCTGCGGCGCGCTAGCAAGATACTAGCGCGCCACCACGTCGAGCTTGAGCTCGCCGCCGGGCTGCCGATGCTCGACCTCGACGCCGTTCTGTTCGAGCAGGTCCTGTTCAATCTGCTGGACAACGCGGCGAAATACTCACCTGAAGGCTCGATGATCCGAATCGCGAGCTGGCGTGAGCGCGATGCCGTCTGCCTGCAGGTGGTGGACGAGGGCGATGGCGTTCCGCCCGAGGAGCTGGAACTGATCTTCGACAAGTTCTATCGCGCGAAGAAAGGCGATCAGGTGCGGGCCGGAACCGGGCTGGGTCTGGCCATCTCGCGCGGTTTTGTCGAGGCGATGCATGGCAGCATCAGTGCGGCGAATCGCACCGACCGCCCGGGCGCGGTGTTTTCCGTCAGGCTGCCGATCCCGCCGCAAGCCAAGCAGCTGGACACCGCGGCATGAGCGCGGCCCCTCTCAAGATCCTGGTGATCGACGACGAGCCGCCGATCCGCAAGCTGCTGCGCATGGGCCTCGCTACGCAGAGCTATGAGGTGCTGGAAGCGCCGAACGGCAAGACCGCGCTGCAGCTCTTGGAGCAGAAGCCGGATCTGGTCATTCTCGATCTCGGGCTGCCCGACATGCAGGGCCTCGACCTCTTGCGTACGCTGCGCACGCGCAACGAGAGCGTGCCGATCGTGGTCTTGTCGAGCCGCGGCGACGAAGCCGGCAAGGTCGCCGCGCTCGACCTCGGCGCCGACGACTACGTCACCAAGCCGTTCGGCATGGACGAGTTGCTCGCGCGTATGCGGGCGGCGCTGCGCCATCAGCTGCAGGTGCACGGGGAGCGCCCGGTGTTCCGGGTGGGCGATCTGTCGGTCGATCTGGTGCGCCGCATCGTCAAGGTCGCCGACAAGGAGGTGAAGCTCTCGCCCAAGGAGTATGATCTGCTGCGCGTGCTGGTTCAGCATGCCGGCAAGGTGCTGACTCACAAGTTCCTGCTCGGTGAGCTGTGGGACGAGTTGACCGATGCGCAGTACCTGCGCGTCTATGTGCGGCAGCTGCGGGCGAAGATCGAGGCCGATCCGGAACGGCCGCATTATATCCTGACCGAGACCGGAATCGGTTATCGTCTGCGCGCGCCGGACTGATTGCCGCGGCCAGGGTCTCCCGCGCGTAATTCGTGTTACGCTCGTGACAGTCGTGCTGGTCAAGTACGACGCTGCGGGAGCGGCCGCATGAGCTGGAGCGTACCACTTCGAACGATCGTCGTTGTGTGGGCTGCCGTGGCCTGCGCCATTCCGTCGTTCGCGCAGGACTATCCAGCCCACCAGATCGAGTTGGTCGTGCCGTTTCCGGCCGGCGGCGGCGCCGATGTCGGCGCCCGCCTGGTGGCGCAGATCGCCGGCGAAACGCTGGGTCAACCGATCGTCATCCAGAACAAGGCGGGGGCGACCGGCGCCATCGGCTCCGAGTACGTTGCGCGCGCCGCGGCCGACGGCTACACGCTGCTGCTCGCGACCGGCTCCACCCACGCGGTGCTGCCGGCCTACCGCGGCGATCTGCCCTACGACACCGTCACCAGCTTCGCCGCGGCGACGCTGGTTGCGATCATTCCGAACATGCTGGTGGTCAATCCGAAGAAAGTGCCGGTCGCGAGCATCGCCGAGCTGATCGCCTATCTCAAAACGCATCCGGGCCAGGTCAACTTCGCGAGCTCCGGCCCCGGCAGCTCGATCCACTTTGCCGCCGAGCTGTTCAAGCTGATGACCGGCACTCAGATGACGCACGTCGCCTATCGCGGCAGCGCGCCCGCGCTCAACGACCTGCTGGCCGGGAGCGTCGATTTGATCTTCGACAACTTGCCGGTGGTCTGGCCACAGGTGCAGCAGGGTAACCTGCGCGCGCTCGGGGTGGCGAGCCTGACGCGTTCGCCGCTCGCGCCGGAGGTGCCGGCGATCGCAGAGAGCTTGCCCGGCTTCGAGGCGGTGTCCTGGATCGGGATCGTCGCGCCTGCCGGTACGTCGCCTACCGTCGTCGAGAAGATATCGCAGGCGTTCGGCGCCGCCGCCCTGCGGCCGGATATCGCTGCCCGATTCAGGGAGCTCGGCTTCACGCCGGCGCGCAACACGCCGGCCGAGTTCATGCAATTCATCCGCGACGACCGCGCCAAATGGCAGCGCGTTGCCCGCGAGGCGAAGTTGTCGGCGCAGTAGCGATGCGCAAACACGAGGCGCTGACGGCGGAAAAAGCGGGCACCGGCACGAGCGCTCCGCCCGCCTGAGCTGCGCTTGTGTGGGAGTTCCACGGCTCTATGCCGGCTTCCGCCTATTTGAACATCAGTTCGCACCGGAACGCGCCATCGGCGCCCGCCAACCCGCGCTGGCAGGCCTTTTGCTTGATCCATTTCCGAGCCGGGTTGGCGGTTCGGGGAAGGAGGTGTCCCGTGGATCGAGCTCCGCAAGGCGAAACTCTCGCGCGGCCCCCGGCTGATGCCCGCGTCGCGATCGCGTCCGCACAGCCTGCGAAGAAGAGCTTCATCAGGGTCGTCGAGATCTGGCATCCGACGCCGGATCGCAAGCAACTGCAGTTCCTGGATGGCTATTACGGGCCGCTCGACGAATTCCGCGCCGTCAGCGAGACGTTGCGGTTCGGCTTCGACGAAGGCTTGCCGGGTAAGGCCTGGGCGAGCGGCCATCCGATCATTCTCAAGCAATTTGCCAATTCGTATTTCAAGCGCAGCGAAGCGGCGCAGGCCGTCGGGCTGACCTGCGGCGTCGCCATGCCGGTCATGGCCGGCGATGATCTCAGGGCCGTGGTCGTGCTGTTTTGCGGTGACGACGAGGCCCATGTCGGTGCCATCGAGCTGTGGCACAACGATCCCGACCGCTCCTTCGAGATGCGGCTGGCCGACGGCTATTACGGCGCCGCCGACATGTTCGCGTTCAATTCCAAGTACACCAAGTTCCCGCGCGGCTTCGGGCTCCCCGGTCGGGTCTGGAAGGCCAACATGCCGCTGGTCGTGAAGGACCTCCACCGCTCGCGGTCGTTTCTGCGCTGGAAGGAGGCGGTCGAGATCGGCATCAACCGCGGTCTCGGGATCCCATATCCGCACGCATCCGGCCAAACCTGGGTGATGACGTTTCTCTCCGCGCTCGACACGCCGATCGCGCGGCGTTTCGAAATCTGGCTGCCGAACCAAGAAGGCAGCGCGCTGCTGTTTCAATCCGGCGATTGCGACCAGAACACACAGCTGGCCGCCGACTATCAGTCGGTCGCGATCGGCAAAGGCGAGGGGACAATCGGCGAGGTCTGGCGCAGCGGCGTTCCCGCGTTGCGGACGAATTTCGTTGGCGACCGATCGCCCGTCGGGAGTTCCGCCGCCGCGGCAGCGCTCAAGGCCATGGTCGCAATGCCGATCACGGATGAGCGCAGCGTGAAGGCGGTGGTGACCTGGTATTTTTAGGATAATCGTCCGCGCTCGGTAGAATATTGTTCTATTTGGTTCCGTCGCCGCGATTTGCGGAACGAGACTATTCCCTTGCAGGCCACCCATTCCATTGGCCCGCGCCCTTCCGGCGCGGCGAAAAAGTCCCACATCTTTGGACGTTGTCTCGCCGGCGCCGGCCCTCAGCTCGATCGGGAGGCCGGTCAGGGGGCGGGCCATAGGGAGATCGCTATGCGGGGCCTCATTGCAGGCGTCATCTTGTCGGCGGCGCTGAGTGGTGCGGCGCTTGCCGCCGATGTGACGTTGCTCAACGTCTCCTACGATCCCACGCGCGAGCTTTACGTCGACGTCAACAAGGCGTTCGCTGCCGAGTACAAGGCGCAGGTCGGCAAGTCGGTCGAGATCAAGCAGTCGCACGGCGGCTCCGGCAAGCAGGCGCGCTCGGTGATCGACGGCTTGGCCGCCGACGTCGTGACTTTGGCGCTGGCTTACGACATCGATGCGATCGCCGATCGCGGCCTCATCGCCAAGGATTGGCAGAAGAAGCTCCCGCAGAACGCCTCGCCCTATACCTCGACCATCGTGTTCCTGGTGCGCAAGGGCAATCCGAAAGGCATCAGGGACTGGGATGATCTGGTGAAGCCGGGGCTGAAGGTGATCACGCCCAACCCGAAGACCTCGGGCGGCGCGCGCTGGAACTACCTCGCGGCCTGGGGGTATGCGCAGAAGAAGTACGGATCCGAGGAGCGGGCGCGCTACTTCGTACAAAATCTATATAAAAACGTGCCGGTGCTCGACACTGGCGCGCGCGCCGCGACGGTGACCTTCGTCGAGCGCAATGTCGGCGACGCGCTGATTGCCTGGGAGAACGAAGCGCTGCTTTCGCTCAATGAATTCGGCAAAGACAAATTCGAAATCGTCGTGCCGTCCATGTCGATCCTCGCCGAGCCGCCTGTTGCCGTGGTCGACAAAATGGTCGATCGCAAGGGAACCCGCGCCGTAGCCGAGGATTATCTGAAGTTCCTGTATACGACGGAGGGCCAGGAGATCGCCGGCCGCGACTTCTACCGTCCGCGCGATGCGGTGGTTGCGAAGAAGCTCGAGGACAGGTTTCCGAAAGTCGAGCTGTTCACGGTTGATGAGGCGTTCGGCGGATGGCGCAAGGCGCAGCGCGAGCACTTCGACGACGGCGGCGTGTTCGATGCCATCTCCAGCCGGTGATCCTCGGGCTGCGTTCGACAACATAAGAGAGGCGCGGTGAGCGGCGCGACACTCGGGCGGTATGGACGCCGCGTAATCCCGGGTTTTGGGGTCACGCTCGGAGTCACGCTGCTTTGGCTCTCGCTGATCGTGCTGATCCCGCTGGTAGCGCTGTTTCTGCGGACCACCGAGCTGTCGTTCGATCGGCTCGTGCGCATCATCACCAGCCCGCGCGTGCTGCATGCGCTCGAGCTGTCGTTCGGATTGTCGTTGATCGCGGCGGCGGTAAACTTGGTGTTCGGGCTGGCGGTGGTGTGGGCGCTGGTGCGCTACGATTTCCCGGGCCGACGGCTGTTTGATGCAATCGTCGACATTCCCTTCGCGCTGCCGACAGCGGTCGCCGGCATCGCACTGACCAATCTCTATGCGGAGAACGGCTGGCTCGGCCGCCTGCTGGCACCGCTCGGTATCCAGGTGGCGTTCACGCCGCTCGGCGTTTTCGTCGCGCTGGTGTTCGTCGGCCTGCCGTTCGTGGTGCGCACCGTGCAGCCGGTGCTCGAGGATTTGGAGGCGGAGCTGGAGGAGGTGGCGGCGACGCTTGGCGCCTCGCGGCTGACCACCATTCGCCGCGTCGTGCTACCCGCGATCCTGCCGGCGCTGCTCACCGGTTTCGCACTCGCCTTCGCGCGCGCAGTGGGGGAATACGGCTCCGTCATCTTCATCGCCGGCAATCTGCCCAATGTCTCGGAGATCGCCCCGCTGCTCATCGTCATTCGCCTCGAGGAATTCCGCTACGCTGACGCCACCGCGATCGCCGCGGTGATGCTCGTCGCGTCATTCCTCGTTCTGCTCGCGATCAATCTGCTGCAGCGCTGGTCAGAACGGCGCAATGGAGGCGCCTGATGACGTATCAACCGGTAGCGGTGGCCCGCTATGCGCCGAGGGTCGGAGCGTCTAGAACAGCAGCAATGACGCTGCGAAAGCCGCCGCGGACCTCCGATGTGCGCGCCGATCCCGCGCCGATGCGCTGGGCCATCATCGGTGTCGCCGTTGCATTCCTGGTGCTTTTTATCGTCATGCCCCTGCTCAATGTATTCGGGCAGGCCTTCGCCAAGGGGTTGACCGCTTATTTCTCTGCTCTCGGCAATCCGGATGCGGTCGCCGCGATCCAGCTGACGCTGATCGCCACGGCGATCTCCGTCGGTCTCAATCTCCTGTTCGGCGTGATTGCCGCCTGGGCGATCACCAAATACGACTTTGCCGGCAAGAGCCTGTTGATCACGGTGATCGACCTGCCGTTCTCGGTGTCGCCAGTGATCGCGGGATTGGTCTTCGTATTGCTGTTCGGCGCGCAGGGTTATCTCGGGCCCTGGCTGCAGGAGCACGACATCAAGATCATCTTCGCCTTGCCCGGCATCGTGCTGGCGACGGTGTTCGTGACCTTTCCGTTCGTCGCGCGCGAGCTGATCCCGCTGATGCGCGAGCAGGGCACCCAGGACGAGGAGGCCGCGCTCTCGCTCGGCGCCTCGGCGCTGCGCACTTTCTTCTGCGTCACGCTGCCGAACGTGAAATGGGCGCTGCTCTACGGCGTCCTGCTGTGCAACGCCCGCGCCATGGGCGAGTTCGGCGCGGTGTCCGTGGTGTCCGGCCACATCCGCGGCGAGACCAACACGGTGCCGCTGCACATCGAGATTCTCTACAACGAGTATCAGTTCACCGCGGCGTTCGCGGTGGCATCCTTGCTGGCGTTGCTGGCCCTGGTCACTCTGGTCGCCAAGGTACTGCTGGAAACCCGCGAGCGCGAGGAATGAGACCATGAAGATCGCCCTTCACGACATCACCAAGCGCTTCGGCGCCTTCACCGCGCTCGACCGCATCGACCTCGACATTCACTCTGGCGAACTGGTCGCGCTGCTCGGCCCGTCCGGGTCGGGCAAGACCACGTTGCTGCGCATCGTCGCCGGGCTCGAATGGCCCGATCAGGGCGATGTCCGCTTCGACGGCGAGGATGCGCTGCTGCGCAGCGTCGGCGAGCGCAATGTCGGCTTCGTCTTCCAGCACTACGCGCTGTTTCGGCACATGACGGTGTTCGAGAACGTGGCATTCGGGCTACGCGCCCGGCGGCGAAAGCTGCATTTGCGCGAGCACGAGATTCGCCAGCGGGTACAGAAGCTGCTCGATCTGGTGCAGCTGGGCTCGCTCGGCGGGCGCCATCCCGCGCAATTGTCGGGCGGACAGGTGGTCTAGGTGTCGTTGTACGTGGGATCCCCGGGTACCGAGCTCGAATT
>JGI12186J15620_100283_pt1 | contig 32529 bp, 28 predicted proteins | sample FosCloommunities_FD_15620 | JGI IMG/M metagenome (IMG submission 15620) | reverse complement strand
ATAGAATACTCAAGCTTGCATGCCTGCATGTCGACTCTAGAGGATCCCACCAGGAAACAGCCTAGGAACACAACTTCGGCCAGGGACTTGACGCATTGGACTACCCGATTCGTACGTCAGGATCGGAATCCTGACCCACATCCTCACTGCTCAAAAAAGTGCATAATCACAATCCTCGCCTCCTTCGGTGCCGGCGCTTTCGTGTCGATCACCAGCTTGTTCGTCTTCAGCGTCTGCACCTTCGTGCGGTCCACGTCGTCGAGGAAGTGCGACTTCGGGATGTCCAGCAGCCAGTCGTAGACGACGGTTCCGTAGTGCATCGGGATGATGTAACGCGTCGGCTTGAGCTGATCGACCACCTTCTGCGCGTCGAGGCCGTTGAGGGTGTAGACGCCGCCGATCGGGACCAGCACGATGTCCACCGGGCCGATGAGCCGGACCTGGGCGGGGCTCAGTTCGTGGCCGAGGTCGCCGAGGTGGGCGATGCGGATGCCATCGATCTCCAGCACGAAGACGCCGTTCTTGCCGGCCTTCATGCCCATGACCTTGTCGTGAAAGGTGCCGACCGAGCGGATCTTTACGTCCTTGAATTCTTCCTTGATTTGCTTCCAGTCCTTCGTGTCCTTGTCAACGGCCCAGAGCTGCTTGACCTGCTTCGGGTCCTTGTAGCCCTTGATGGTCGAGACGTGGTTGTGGTCGCTGTGCGGGTGCGAAACGAGAACCAGATCGGCCTCGACCAGCTCTTCGTGGAGCGCCATGCGGTACTGCTCGAGACCGTGCGGGTCGATGGCGATGCGCGTGCCCTTGGGCGTGGTGATGACGAAAAACGACTGGCCGTGCCAGCGGATCACAAGCTTGCCCTTGTCGGGGTCGATCTTCTTCTCGTTGACCGGCTTGGTGTCGGCCGGCTTGTCGTCGGCAACGGCGCTGGCGGCGAACAGGGCGAGGAGGCACGGTATCGCAAGGCGGCGCATGGGGGAGACTCCGGAATGGTGGGGGCATTCCCTACTGACGATTGAACACTCTCATGATAACGTGGCGGGAGGCGATGGGTAGCGCGAAACGGGAAACGGACTTGAGGGGTCGCCAAAAAAACAGCGGCCCGGGGAACGTCTTCCCCAGGCCGCTGTATTACCGGGACGAACGATATTTAAAGTGGCGGAGGAGGATCCCCTCGCGGCTCCGAGCCGCCCTCCTCCGCCGTGAACAACGCCTCTCCCCAAAGGCGTACGTTCCGTAGTGAGCGACCGCATCAGCCCCGGCCAAGGCCGTTGCCGCTGCGGTCACACCAACTATAGATCGTGGGTGGGTGATGTCAAACACGGTCGCAATGACTTTGTCGCCTTTTCCGGGAATGGCGATTGTGTCGCGAAAACTGTGGACGGGAGCGTAATCGGATGTGGTGAGTGGTGAGTAGTGAGTGGTGAGTGGTAAGCAAAGACCACTCACCACTCACTACTCACCACTCACCAAAAGGATGTGGTGAGTGGTGAGTAGTGAGTGGTGAGTGGTAAGCAAAGACCACTCACCACTCACTACTCACCACTCACCAAAAGGAGCGTAATCGGTGCTCGACATTCAGGCGGAACAGCACGAACACGGGCAGGCGCATCTGGACCTGTACGAAGCGGTCGGCGACCTCAAGCGGCGGCACGACCTGCACCCCTGCTCGGTCCGGCCGCGCGACAGCCTCGCCCTGCGCCGCGACTCGGAGCGCGAGGTGGTGCAGGATCTCGTCAAGCGTTTCCGCCGGCTGCCGGAGGGGCAGCGCTCGCGGCTGCCGGCGCTGCTCAACAGCCTCGCCCAGCTCGAGATCGTCGTCGGCGACATGGAAGCCGGGCAGCACGATTTCGAGGAGGTCGCCCGGCTCGTCAGTGATCCGATCTCGCAGGCGGAAGCACACCACAACGTCTACGGCACGGCCCTGGAACGCGGCGATATGACCGACGCGCTGGCGGCGCTGCGGCGCGCGGTGGAGCTGGACGCGGAAGAGTTCGAGCCATTCCCGTTTGCGCGCATTGAGCCGGTGCGCATCCTCGGCTCCGACGGGTTCGGCGTCTCGTTCATCGCTCAGGATCGCGGCTTGAACGAGCGGATCATCGTGCGCGCCCTGCGGCCCGAAAACCTCGACCGCGATCTGGCGACGGTATTCCGCGAGTGGGAATGGGTACGCGACCTCGATCATCCGGTATTGGCGCGGATCGTCAACTTCGCGGCCGGGGCGGACGGCAGCAAGGCATGGCTGGCGACCGAGTTCTCCGAGGGACAGCGGCTCAGCGCGTATATCCGCGAGCACGGGGCGCTGGGGCCGGACGACTGGTTCGACATCGCCTGGCCGCTGGGCCGGGCGCTGCAGGCGCTGCACGGCCGCGGCGTGCTGCACCGCGGGCTCAACCCGGACGCGGTGCTGGTGCGGCGCGTCAAGGCGGGCGACGGGCCGGCGCGGTGGCACGTGAAACTGCTCGACTCGGCCCTCGGCTTGAAGCGGCCGGTGATCCACGCCTGTGCCAGCCACGCTGCGGCGCGGACGCAGACGGCGGTGGGTCGCGCCGTTGCGCGGCTCGTGCCATTCGCGCCGCCGGAGGTGGTGGCCCGGCCGAAGGGACAGGTGTGGGTCGGGCCGCATTCGGACATCTACTCCTTCGGCCGGCTCTGCCTGTTCGCGCTGACCGGCAAGCTGGAACCGGACGCCGCGGATCGCGTCATCCTCACCGAGTTCTGGCGGCAGCTGATCGACGACTGCACGGCGTGGACGCAGGCGAACCGTCCGGCCCATTTCGGCGTGGTGCTGGATCGGCTCACGCAACTGGAAGGTTCCCGCGAGCGCATCGACCGCGCGGAGAAGGCGGCGCACGAGGACGGCATCGCCCGCTGCACCGCGATCATCGAACGCTCGCCGGACGACGTCGCCGCGCTGACGAACCGCGGCAACGCCTACTTCCGGCAGGGCGACATGGCGAAGGCGGTGGCCGACTACACGCGCGTGCTGGAACTGAAGCCCGACGCCGCCGCGTTTCGCCGCCGTGGCATGGCCCGCGTCCGCCAGCAGGCGGCCGACGACGCGATCGCCGATTTCACCGAGGCGCTGAAGCTTGATCCGCGCGACGCCGAATCGCTCGGCAACCGCGGCCTGGCGTATGCCCAGAAGAACGAGTCCGAGAAGGCGATCGCGGACTACACCGAAGCGCTGCGGATCAACCCGCGCGACGAGGCGCTGCTCTTCAACCGCGGTAACGCCTGGTACGTGCTGCGCGACTACGACCAGGCCATTGCGGATTATTCGGAGGTGCTGCGTCTCAATCCGCGCAACACGTGGGCGCTCGGCAACCGCGGCAAGGCGTACGCCCTGCGCGGCGACTTCACCAAGGCGGTGGCCGACTTTTCGCGCCTCGTGCAGTTCGAGCCGGAGAATATCCGGGCGCTGGAGGACCGGGCCCGCGCCCACGTCGATCTCGGCGAGACGGACAAGGCGCTGGCCGACTACGGCGCCGCCATCCGCCTCGATCCGCGGGCCGACCTGTTCCACAGCCGCGGCCTGCTGCACGGGCGGCGCGGCAATTTCGAGGAGGCGGTCGCCGACTTCACCGAGGCCATCGACCGCGAGCCGACGAACCCGCTGCCGTACCAGTCGCGCGGCAACGCCCACTTCGACGCGGGCCATCTCGATGAGGCGCTCGCCGACCTCGACGAGGCGGTCCGGCTCGCCCCGCAGTCGGCGTCGGCCCACTACAACCGCGGCAACGCCCACGCCCGCAAGGGCAACCGCGACCAGGCGATCGCCGATTACACGAAGGCGCTGGAGCTGAACGCCGACTACAGCCCGGCCCGCTTCAACCGCGCCAACGTGCAGGCGGAGCGCGGCGCCCTCGACGAGGCCCTGATCGATTACAACGCCCTGCTCGAACGCGAGCCGCGCGACTCGGCCGCCCTGACCAACCGCGGCAACACCTACACCCAGCTCGGCGACTACGACCGGGCACTGGCCGACTACAACCTCGGCCTGGAGATCGAGCCGGACGACGCCCTGACGCTCTTCAACCGCGCCAACCTGCACCAGCGCCGCAACGCGCCGGACGAAGCGCTGGCCGACTTCGACGCCGGCCTGCGTCTCGATCCGCAGAACGCCCGCGCCTTCAACGCCCGCGGCAACCTGCACGCCGAGCGCGGCGACTTCGCGAAGGCGCTCGCCGACTTCTCCGAGTCGATCAAGCTGGACGCCAACTTCGCCCGCGCCCGCTTCAACCGCGGCAACGTCCACGCCTCGCTCGGCGATCTGGCGAAGGCGGTCGCCGATTTCACCGAGTGCATCCGCCTCGATCCCGCCTACGCCCCCGCCCACTACAACCGCGGCAACGCCCACCTCGACCTCGGCCAGGACGCGCTCGCGGTGGCCGATTTCACCGAGGCGATCCGCCTTGAGCCGAGCCACGCTGGCGCCTTCAACAACCGCGGCAACGCCCGCGTCCGCCTCGGCGAGATGGATCAGGCCATCGCCGACTTCAGCTCGGCGATCGCGCTGGACGCCGCCTTCGCCATGCCCCTCTTCAACCGCGCCAACGCCCGGACCAAGCTCGGCGACGACGAATCCGCCCTCGCCGACCTTGACGCCGCCCTGCGTCTCGCCCCCGACGACATCGCCGTCCTGCACAACCGCGGCCGCCTCCGCGCCAAGCGCCGCGACCACGCCGGCGCCATCGCCGACAACCTCGAAGCCCTGCGCCACCGCCCCGACGACGCCCGCACCCTCAACAACCTCGCCTGGCTCTGGGCGACGACGCCGACACCGGAGCTGCGCGACCCGGACAAGACCATCGAGCACGCCCGCAAAGCCTGCGAGCTGACCAACTGGCAGGAACCCGGCTACCTCGACACGCTGGCCGTGGCGTACGCTGCCGCCGGCCGCTTCCCGGAGGCGATCCACTGGCAGAAGCGGGCGCTGGAGCTGTGCGGGGCGGAGGAGCGCGGGGAGTATGAGGGGCGGCTGCGGCTGTATGAAGGGGGGGAGGGGTGGCGGGAGGGGGTTTAGCCGCGAGCGAGCGCTCAAGCAGTCCAGCGCTCGCGGAACGCTCGCGGCTAAACGTGACACGGCCGCAAATGCGATGCACCGAACGATGGCCGACGCGCGCCATCCAAATCTGTGCGCCGGGCACGCCGAGGAGATCATAACGATCAGTACTTTGCCAACGCTCTTCAATCTCATCGCAGATCACCAGCACGTGGACACGTGCCAGGACCGTGTTCGCCATCGCCGCTCCTCAGACGTTCCGCGGGATTCGACGGAGACATGGTACTGCGGTTGGAGGTGATCGTCAGCGATATGTCCGGCTCGCGCTCCGCTACCGCGTCGCGGCCAACCCTACCCCACGCATTCCGCCTCGGTCTCCTCGGCGGTGGCAGCGAGGTAGCAGCTGGTGTGGCGTTCGAAGCAGGCGGAGAAGCCGCAGGCGGAGCAGCTGTATTCGACGCGATCGGCGAACTCGGAGCGGAAGACACAGTGACGGCCGCCGCAGGCGGCACAGCCCTGGTGGGCCGCGACGTAGAGGCGGACGGCCTCGTTGAACCATTCGGCGGGTGATCGGGCGGCCAGAGGTGCCATGGCGCGATGCTCCCTCGAAATCTTCCCCGATGCATAGCAACGCTAGCATATTTTTGAGCGGCGCGACGGAACGGCGGAGCGCGTTCGCGGCTCAACTCTTTGTCTGAAGGATTCAGCGGCCCGGAAATGATATCCGCCGGTCCGCTGTACCACCTCTCCCATGGCCAGCGCGGACCGGCAGACAGTCGGGCCGTTCCGCCCCCTCTCCCGGAGCAGTACAGCCCGACCGATTGCACGCAAACGTCGCGCCAAAGGGTTGCCGAGGCGCGAAACGTAAACGAGTCGGTTTTTCTCCATTGTGACGGTAAAGCGGTCGATTGGATAAAGGAGGAAATTGACCGAGCTTGCACTGACGTCTACCATGAAATACGGGTGCGGCTGGGACGGATCAGTCCCGCCGGCCCGGATCGAGGTGTGTCGTGTCCGTTCCTTTCCGCTGCCTCCGTTTGCGGTGCGGCTGTCTGTAGGCGGTCGCCGGGCGTTGCGCAAACGCTTGCCCGCGATCGCCGGAACCTCTCTCCCTCATCCCCGCACTGTCCGCAACGGAGCGCGAATCCATGGCCACTGACTTCCGCCTGAAGGAAACCCTGCCCGAGATCACCGAAGCGATCGTCGCCTCGTACCACGAGTCGAGCCGGACGACGCACCTGGGGCACAAGCCGTTGCCCAGCCGCGAGGTGGTCGCGGAGATCCTGTGCGATCTGCTCGACATCCTCTATCCCGGCTACTGGCGGCGGCAGAACCTGCACCTGGGCAACGTCGAGTACCACGTCGGCGACCTGATCGACGGGCTGCACGACAAGCTCACGACGCAGGTGGTCCGGGCGATGCGGCACGAGCATGAGTGCGACCAGAGCCAAGGCGATGAACCTGTTGACCTGGAAGCGCTGGCCCAGCAGCGGACGGTCGAGTTGCTGCGCAAGCTGCCGGACATTCGTGGGCTTCTGGAGCACGACGTGCAGGCGGCGTACGAAGGCGACCCGGCCGCGAAGAGCCTGCACGAGATCATCTTCTGCTACCCGGGCCTGGAGGCGGTGACGGTCTATCGCATCGCCCATGAGCTTTTGCTGCTCGGCGTGCCGATGATCCCGCGCATGATGACGGAGCATGCCCACGCACACACCGGCATCGATATCCACCCGGGCGCCCGCATCGGGCCGGGTTTCTTCATCGATCACGGCACCGGCGTCGTCATCGGCGAGACGTGCGACATCGGGACCAATGTGAAGCTGTACCAGGGCGTGACGCTTGGGGCGCTGTCGTTCCCGCGCGACGCCAACGGCAACATCATCCGCGGCATGAAACGGCACCCGACGCTGGAAGACGAGGTGGTGGTGTACGCCAACGCCACGATCCTCGGCGGCGACACGGTGATCGGGCACCACGGGGTGATCGGCTCCAACGCCTGGATCACGCAGAGCGTGGCCCCGTACACGGTGGTGTCGCTGGAGAAGCCGTCGCTGCGCATCAAGGGGCCGGCGGGGGCGAGTGATTTTGCGTTGAATTATCAGATCTAGTGGTTAGCCGCGACGCGCAGCGGAGCGCTCGAGCGCTCCGCTGCGCGTCGCGGCTAACCGGCGTCCCATGCAAACCGAAATCCTGCCTGCGGAACCCCAACACATCGCGCACGCGGCGGAGGTTCTGCGCCGCGGCCGTCTCGTCGCATTTCCGACGGAGACGGTGTACGGGCTCGGGGCCAACGCACTGGATGCGAACGCGGTGGCGGGTATCTTTCGGGCCAAAGGGCGGCCGGCGAACAATCCGGTGATTGTTCACGTCGCTGATGTGCAAGGCGCGAAGCAACTGGTCACCCAATGGCCCGAAGCGGCGGAGCGGCTCGCGCGGCGGTTTTGGCCGGGGCCGTTGACGCTGGTGCTGCCGAAGAGCGGCGTCGTCCCGGATATCATCACGGCGGGTGGGCCGACGGTCGCCGTGCGGGTGCCGGCGCATCCGGTGGCGCTCGCGTTGCTGCGAGCGGCGGGGGTGCCGATTGCGGCGCCGAGTGCGAACCGGTCAACGCAATTGTCGCCGACGCGGGCGGAGCACGTGCGCCGCGGGCTGGACGGGCTGATCGACGTGATCCTCGACGGCGGCCCAACGACGGGGGGGCTGGAATCGACGGTGCTCGATCTGACCACGACTCCACCACGACTGCTCCGGCCGGGGCTGGTGACGGTGCCGGAGTTGGAAGCGGTGATCGGTCCCGTGGGTCAGGATTCCGATCCTGACAGAGCAATCCTGCCGTCGCCGGGGATGATGCGTCGGCATTATGCGCCGCGGAAGCCGCTGGATCTGATTGAAAGTCACGAAGCGGAGCGATTCGTTGAACTAGCGAAAAAAGGCGAGCGGATCGGTTGGGTGATTTTCGTGCCCCAAGAGTTCGAAGTGCTGCCTGAGTTTCCGGAGACCGTCGAACTGCCGTGCGATCCGAAGGAGTCCGCGGCGCGCCTCTATGACTCCCTGCATTACCTCGATAACGAGGCGCAAGTGACACGCATTGTCGTGCAGCTTCCCCCCGACACCCCGGAATGGCTCGCCGTACGCGATCGGCTGCGACGGGCGGCTGCGCGGGAATGACAAAGCAGCTGTGCCGGCTCCGCACACGGATGGTACCGAATCGGCATCCTTTCGCCGGTTTACGGGCCGAGGAAACGGCACGCATCTTGCACCTCTTATCCACTGATAAACGCAAAAATTCCGGCAAGTCACGGCCGACTCGTCCAATCGCCACTCGCCTCGGCCGCTTGACCGGATCAGTCAGGTTGGAAGGAGGTGGATTATGTTTGGTCTCGCTCCATGGCGCGGCAAGGGCAACGTCGCGCTCCGCGAGAATGATCCGTTCGCGCTGATGCGGCGCGAGTTCGACACGCTGTTCGACCGGTTCTTCGGTCCGTCGGTCCTCGAGAACTGGGAGCGGCCGGGCTGGGGCCTCGATCTCGAGGAGGCGGACAAGGAACTCGTGATCCGCGCCGAGGCGCCCGGGTTCGAGGCGGGTGACTTCGACATCCGCGTGACCGGCGACACGCTCAACATCGTTGCCGAGCACAAGACGGAGGAGAAGAAGGACAAGGAGGGCCAGCGCTCCTTCACGCGGCTGGAACGCACCATCATGCTGCCGCCGGTCGCCGACACTGAGAAGGTGGCGGCGAGCTACCGCAACGGCATCCTGGAGGTGCACTTCCCGAAACGCCCGGAGGCCGCGGGTCGGAAGATCGAAGTGAAGGCGTGAGTGCAGTAGAATGCGTTTAGCGCCTCGGTGTCGGGGCGCTGAACGAGGTCTCTCATGCTCCAGCACGGTTTCCTCCGCGTCGCCGCCGCTGTTCCGTCTCTCCGCGTCGCCGATTGCGACTTCAATTCCGGACAGATTCTCTCCCTGATGCGCGAAGCCGAGAGCAACTGCGTTCACGTCCTCGTTTTTCCCGAGCTGTCTCTCACCGGCTACACCTGCGCCGACCTGTTTCAGCAGCCAGTGCTCCAGCATGGAGCGATCGACGCCCTGGGTCGGGTACTGCGCGAAGGGGCGGAGGCGTATTCCGGCGTCGCGGTGGTCGGGCTGCCGCTGGCGGTGGATGACCAGGTGTTCAACTGCGCGGCGGTGCTGTGCCGCGGCCGGCTGCTTGGCGTCGTACCCAAGTCGTTCATTCCGAATTACAAGGAGTTCTACGAGCGGCGCTGGTTCGCCGCGGCGGCGACGGCGCACAGCCGGGAGGTTCGGCTCCTCGGCGCGGCCGTGCCGTTCGGCACCGATCGGCTTTTCACCGCGACGGATGCGGACGGGCTGATCCTCGGCGTCGAGATTTGCGAGGACCTGTGGGTGCCGGCGCCGCCGAGTTCGCAGCAGGCGCTGGCGGGGGCGACGGTGCTGGTCAACCTCTCGGCCAGCAACGAGGTGATCGGCAAGGCGAACTACCGGCGGCAACTGGTGCTCAACCAGTCGGGCCGGTGCATGGCGGCGTATGTCTACACCTCCTGCGGCGTCTGGGAATCGACGACCGACGTGGTCTTCGGCGGCCATGCGCTGGTCGCCGAGAACGGGACGATGCTGGCCGAGTCGAAGCGCTTTGCCCGCGAGCCGTCGCTGACCATCGCCGACGTCGATCTCGACAGGCTGCGGGCGGACCGGGTGCGGACCAACAGCTTCGGCGATTCGGCGCTGTATCTCGGGCAGGGGCGGCGGTTCGAGCGCGTGGCGTTTGAGCTGTTCGACGCGAAACGCAAGCAAGCGGGCAACGTGGACCTGCGGCGCGTGGTCGAGGCCCACCCATTCGTGCCGCAGGGGCAGGAGCAGTTGCGCGAGCGCTGCGAGGAGATCTTCCAGACGCAGGTCGCGGGTCTGGCGAAGCGGCTGGAGCACATCGGCAAACCGGCGGTGGCGATCGGCGTCTCGGGCGGGCTCGATTCAACGCTGGCGCTCCTCGTGACCTGCAAGACGTTCGACGCGCTGGGCGTGCCGCGCCCCACGTGCCGGGCGTTCACCATGCCGGGGTTCGGCACCAGCACGCGCACGCAGGAGAACGCCCGGGCGCTGATGCGCCACCTCGGCGTTACGGCGCGCGAGGCGGACATCCGGCAGCTTTGTCTCGACGAGATGCGGGCGCTGGGCCATCGGCCGTTCGGCATCGCCCTCGACAATCTCAGCGTCGCCGAGCTGACCGAACGGCTGCGGCACGTACCGGACGACTGCCGGGAGGACCTCGTCTTCGAGAACGTGCAGGCGCGGATGCGGACCAGTGTGCTGATGAACGCCGGCTTCGTGATCGGCACCGGCGACGTCTCGGAGTTGGCGCTCGGGTGGTGCACCTACAACGCCGACCACATGAGCATGTACAACCCGAACTCGAGCATCCCCAAGACGCTCGTGAAGTTCCTCGTCGACTGGGCGGCGCGCAATGAATTCGACGGCGCGGCCCGGGCGACGCTGCTGGACATCGTGGACACGCTGATCTCGCCGGAGCTGCTGCCGCTGGGGGCCGAGGGCGCCATCGTGCAGGGGACGGAGCACACGATCGGGCCGTACGAGCTGCACGACTTCTTCCTGTTCCACTTCCTGCGCTATGGAGCGCCGCCGGAGAAGATCCTGTTCCTGGCGGACAAGGCACGGTTCAGCCGGGCGTACACCGCGGCGGAGCTGACGCGCTGGCTGCGGCTGTTCGTGCGCCGCTTCTTCGGCAATCAGTTCAAACGCTCGTGCCTGCCGGATGGACCGAAGGTGGGGTCGATCAGTCTGTCGCCGCGCGGGGACTGGCGGATGCCGAGCGACGCGGCGGCGGGATTGTGGTTGAAGTGGGCGGAAAGTTGACCGAGCAAATCTCATGGTCTCGCGGCGGGTTTCGGCGGGTCGATCTTCCGCAGCGCCCGCGCCGCCGCGTGCCACACCAGGGCGTCGCGGTCCTTGACTGCCTCCCTCAGCACCGGGATGGCCGCCTTTGCGTCGGGGCCGGCCTGTTCCAGCAACTCGATGGCAGACATGCGCATCTCCGCGTTGTTCTTCGCATCGTCGCGCACCAGCTTGATCAGGGCGGCGACGGCCTCGTCCTTGTGCTCGCCCATGCGCAACAGGGCGGTGCTTGCGGCGAGGCGAAAGCTGGCATGGGCCGTTTCGTTTTTAAGACAATCGGCCAAGGCGTTCGCGGCGCCCTTCGCCTCCGGCCCCAGCCGGGCCAGGGTCTCGGCGGCGCTGTCGCGAACGTACAGATCGTCCGAGTACAAATCCCTTTTTAGGGCGCGCAGCGGCTCCTGCTTTGGCCCCAGCCGTACCAGACCCTCCGTGGCGCGGTGCCCGGTGCTGCCTTCGAGAATGGACCGCCCGGCTGCGTTGCCGATGCAGGCCAGGGCCAGCGCGGCTTCGAAGCGGATGTCCTCGTTGGGGTCCTTCAGCACGGCGACCAGCGCCGGCCCGGCCGCTTTTGCGTCCGGGCCGATCAAGCCCAGCGCCACGGTCGCGCGGCGCCGCACCGGCACCGTGTCCTTGAGCGCCTCGGCCAGCGCCGGTGCAGCGGCCGCGGCGCCAGGCCCGATCCGCCCCAGCGACCGAGCGGCATACCAGTGATTGACATTCTCCTTGTCCTTCAGCATCGCCGCGAGCTTCGGCACCGCCTTCTCCGCCGCCGGGCCGAGTTCGCCGAGCGTCAGGGCCGCATCAGCGCGGACGTTCGCGCTGGGGTCGTCCAGGGCTTCGATCAGCAGCGGCACCACGGCACCCTTCTCCGGCGTGCGCAAACCGAGGAGTTGCGCGATGACCCGCTCGCGCACCTCAGCGTATTTGTCCTTGAAAGCGGCGGTGAGGGCAGGCAGGACCGCCGCCGGGGCCACTTCGGGCGCCCTCTGACCGATCTCCCCGATTGCCTCGACGGCGTCCTTGCGCGTGCGGACGTCGGTGCTTTTGAGGCGCGCGATCCAGATGCTGAGCGGCGTGCCGTAGTAAGTCGGCTCCCGCAGCGCCGCGGGGCCACGGGTGGCTGCGGCGAGGAGCGCGAGTGTCACGAGCAGGTGGCGGAGGGGTTGGCGCATGGGCGGCTCCCTGGGTGTCAGATCACGGGATCTCAAGCTTCTTGACGGTTTCGGGGTCGATCTTCTTCAAGGCGCGGGAAAGAATAAACCACACAAAGAAACCGTCTTGATCTTCCAGAATTTCCAGCATCGTTGGCACGGCCGGTTTCGCCTCGGCGCCGATTCGACCGAGCGCATCGGCAGCGCGCCACCAGGTGGGAAAAGGAGCTTTCAAGTCTGCAATGAGAACAGCCAATGCCTCCGCCTTGTGTTCGCCAAGCAGAAACAATGCCTCCGCGGCCGCGCAGCGCACGTCTCCATCCTCGTCGCGCAATGCCGGGACCAGAAGGAGCACAGCGGGTTTTCCTTTGGGCCCCAACTCCCGTAACTCATATGCAGCAGAAAAGCGTACCCCAGGATCGGAATGCGCAAATGCTGCTTTGAAAACCGCGATGGCTTCGTCCTCGTGTTCGCCGAGCCGCAAGAGGGCGCCGGCAGCGCCAAGGCATGTGAAGAAGTAATCCTTGTCCTTCAAGGCCCGGACGAGGGCGGGAACGCATTTTTCTCGCTCGCCGCCGATCTTGCCGAGGGCCGTGGCAGCCGCACCACGAACTCTCGGCGTGCCGTCGCGCAGGGCCCGGACCAGGGATGGCACTGCCAACCTAGCGTCGGCGCCCATTTCACCCAAGATCACCGCAGCAGTATCAGCATCCGGTCCTTCGAGAGCGGCGGTCAAACAAAGGCGCACCTCAGCTCGGCGTGCGCCGATCGCCAGCAAAGCCCTAGCTGCGTCGATCGAAACAGGGTCCTTCGGCGTTTTGATGGCGGCTTCCAAGGCGGGAACGGCAGCTCTGGCGTCGGGACCGATTCCGGCCAACGCCTTGGCGGCTTCGATACGAACCTTGGCGTCTTTGTCGCGGAGCAAATCAGCGATTACGGGCACTGCCGGTTTCGCTGCCGAGCCCAGGTGACCAAGCGATTCGGCGGCCGCGCGACGCATATACTTGTCGTCGCTCTTCAATGCCTGGGTTAGCACCAACACGACTCCTGGGTCTGTTGAACCAATTCGTCCCAGGGCCCTTGCGGCGGCACGGCTGACGTTGAGGTTGGGATCCTTTGCCGACTTGATGAGGAGGGGGATTGCAGCGACTGCGGAGGGGCCTGCGGCTCCCAACGCTTCGGCCGCGTCTGCACGATGGGGTGAGTCCAAATCCGCCAGTATTGCGATCAAGGCGGGGATGGCTGCTTTGGATTCGGGCGCTATCCGCGCGAGCGCTTTGATAGCCCAGTAATGCATGTTCCGATCCGGGCCCTTCAATACCTCGATGAGGGCCGGCACGGCCGGACCGGCTCTGCGCCCGAGACTGCGAAACGCCTCGGCCGCTGCATAGTTGCGCCCGGTTTTCATCTCGGCGATCAGATGGTTCAACGCTTCCTCCTTGCGTTCACCGATGCGCACGAGCGCGACGGCGGCTTCGATATGCGACGTGGTCGAGCGGTCGCGCATCAGCACGAGAAGCGCTGGGACCGCCGGTTTGGCCACCTTTCGCAAGTTTCCGAGCGCCTGTGCAGCCTCCGTGCGCACACAGTTCTCGTCTTTCAGGGCCTCAATCAACGCTGGCAAAGCGGATGTGGCTTTCGGACCAAACCCACCCAGTGACCGGGCCGCCTCCGCGCGCACGTGGGGATCCTTGTCTTTCAAGGTTCTGATTAATGCCGGGACCACTCGCTTTGCTTCCGAGCCGAAATGGCCCAACGCGCAAGCAGCACCCTCACGCACCGACTGATCCGGGTCGTTGAGAGCGCCGAGCAAGGGTGGCACGACTTCCCCGGTGTGCGATGTAAATGTGCCGAGTGCCCGCGCTGCTCCCGCGCGCACCGTCGGCGCAGGATCCTTCAAAGCCCCGATTACAGCGTCGACCACGACTTTCGTAATCGGTTCGCATTGGATCAATTCGCAGAGGGCGTTCAGGCGCACGTTAACGTCCGGGTCCTTCAGCTGGGGAAGCACTTCGCTCAGCTTTTTGCCGTCGTATGTTTTCGGCTCATCGTCCGTGGCGCAACAGGTCTGCGCTGGACCAAAGAGAACCAGGGTCAGAAGGACGCATGAAATGGACGGTCGCATGACTTGCTTCTCCGCGGATCATTTCCCGCGCCGCCGCCCGGCCCGGCTCTCCAGTGCGTGCTTCGTCGCCAGCACCTCGCGCCGCAGTGTTTCGGTGTCGGGCAGCACGGTCAGGTACTTCGACGCGAACACCTTCGCCTGGATGCCGCCCATGGCGTAGTGGACCACGGCGTCGTTCTTCTCGCTGCACAGGATCAACCCGAACGGCTCGTTCTCGCCCGGCACCGTCATGTGTTCCCGGGCGTAGTTCAGGTACAGGTTCATCTGCCCGGCGTCGGCGTGGGTGAACCTGCCGATCTTGAGGTCGATGATGACCAGGCTGCGCAGCACGCGGTGGAACAAGACGAGGTCCATGCGATACCACTCGTCGCCGATGCGAATGCGCTTCTGCCGGGCCACGAAAGCAAAGGCGTCGCCCATTTCCAGTAGGAAGGTTTGCAGATGCTCGATGATCGCCTCTTCGAGGTCGTTCTCGCTGTATTCGTCCTTGAGGTTGAGGAACTCGAGCACGTACGGGTCGCGGATCGTCTCCTCGACGGTGACGGCATCCTCCGCCCGCGGCTGCCTGCCCTTGCGGAGCATCGCCGTCTTGTTGCGTGACAGGGCAGTGCGCTCGAAGAACTGCGTGCTGATTTGCCGGTCGAGCTGCCGCACCGACCAGCCGCCGCGGATGGCCTCATCCTCGTAGAACCAGCGGGCGAAGTCATCCGTGACGGGCATGAGCCGGACGTAATGCGACCACGGGAGCGGGAAAACGTCGAGGAGCGAGGCGGAGGGGTCGAACGAAAGTGGTGTGGGAGTAAGGGGTTGTAATTTTGCCGACAGTGTTGACAAAATGTTGGCTTCCGAGGGTGGATCAGGTGAATTCTCGCCTGAAGATTCGCCCGACAGTGTCGGGCAAATTACGCGTGCCTGCATTTTTCCCGACGGTGTCGGGAAAATCGCCCATCCGAGGTAGAAGGCGCGCATCTTCTGGAGACCTTGGCGCGTAAAGCCGCGGCCGAACTTTTCGGTCAGATCACGTCCGAGTCGCTGGAGCAACTCGTCCCCATATTCTGCCCGCTCGTGCCCGCCCTGCTCAAACTCGACGATCTGCCGGCTGATTTGCCAGTACGTCGCCGTCAGAATGGCGTTTGTCGTGCGCGCGACCGTGCGGCGGCCCTGTTCCAGCAGCGACGCGACGCGGGTCAGCAGGGCGTCGTAGCCGCCGGTGGTGGGCAGGAGATTGGCGGGAGCGGGTTTCTTGCGGGCCATGGGGCGGTTTTCTCCTCCACGGATCATGGTATGCCGGCTTTCCTGGCGGCCTCCGGGTTGACCTTCTTGAGGGCTTGGGCAGCAGCGTGGCGGACAAACAGGTCTTCGTCCTTCAACGCCGCAAGGAGGTCATCCGTCAAAGACTTCGCACCGGGGCCCATCTTTTCGATGGCCCTCGCCGCAATTTCGCGGAGATTGGAAGATCGATGCTTCAACATCGCCTTCGAAACGCCCAGTGCCTCTTCTTTCGCAATGCCCTTTTGCACCAGCGCAGCCGCCGCCATAAGTCGAGCCTTGCTGTAATCATCCTTCAGCGCCGCGCGGAGTAACGGGGTCGTCGCGTTGGCGTCATTCTCGACCCAAAGGCTGGCCTCCAGTGCTTCCATTCGAATGAACGAGTCCGTGTCCTTCCTGGCCTTTGTGAGGACAGCCAGCGCTTCGGCCCTGTGTTCCCCCATTTGCAGCAACGCTGCGGCTGCCGAGACCCGGTCTCGGAATCTGCCTTCCTCTATCGCTGCAACGAGCTGACCAAGCACAGCTTGCTTCGCCCCTTTCGTTTCTCCAATCTGGACCAATGCAACCGCCGCGGCGTGCCGAACATCGGCGTCGTCATCTTTCAGGGCCTTTGTCAATGCGGGTACGGCGTCCCTGGCTGCGGGACCGATGCGGCCCAGGGCGTAAGCCGCAGAGATACGAGCGAGTGCACCCTTATCATTCAAGGTCGCGATTAACGCCGGCACAGCAGGCTTGCCATCCGGCCCCAATCGACCAAGGGCTTGTGCGGCAGAGTAGCGAATTGGGCTTTTCTCGTCACGAAGGCGCTCAATCAGCGCGGGAACGACATCCTTTGCTTCGGGTTCAAGATCCATCAGTTTCAACATCGCTGCATCGCGAACCTTAAAATCCGGATCCTTCAGTCCGTCCAGGAGTACGCGGAGCGCTGCCTCGCTCGGTTCTCCAAGGCATATCAATTGCACCGCGGCGTCGCTGCGGACCGCGAAGTCCTTGTCCTTCAGAGCCTCTACGAGAACCTCCACCGCCTGTTCTTTGAGCTTACCCACGCGAAGCAATGCATCGGCAGCGCCGAGACGTTGCTTCGCTTCGCCCGATTTCAGCCGTGCCGTCCATTCCTTGAGCGTACGGCCACGGTATAACGTCTCCTTTTCCTCTCCCGCGGGGCTATGCGCGACGACTGGGAAGAGAACCGCCGCACAAATAACACTCCGCATGAGCTGTCGCATGGATGTTCCTCGTTTCGCTCTTATGGGTTCGTCGCGCTGCCGAACGTCAACGGCTTCGCCGGCAGCCCCGAACCGCTCACCCTACGCCCACCCCCGCCCGGTCGTGCCGCCGGATCATCGAGCGGGCCAGGCACGCCAGCAGTACCAGCAATACCACGCTCGCCGTGCCCAGCACCGCGTAGATCAACCACGGTTGTCGTTCGCTCCACGGCTTCAACTCCGGCACGTAGTCTGGGTTGTTCGCAACATCGCCCAGTTCGGCGCGCACCGGGTCCTCGTCCGGGGGTTCCGGCAGGTTGCGGGCGAAGTCGTAGCCGGGGTCCGGGGCCTTGGCGTTGCCGAAATAGAGCTGGAGCGGCCAGGCTGAGAAGTCGGGGCGGGCGAAGATCACCTCGCGCGCGGCGGCGGTGTAGCGGACGCCGGTGAGGTTCAGCGGCGCGTTCTGGTTGTCGATCACCGCCAGGCGCAGTTCGCGCACCAGCTGTTCCCCCTGCTCGAATCGCGCTTCCAGCGGGGTGACGGGGCCGCGCGTGCCGCGACGCTGCCACTCGCCGTGGGCACCCTCATCCCGCCGGTTGAAGCTGTAACCCTTTGTGGGGCTGCGGTTCTCCTCCGCTTCCTTCGCTCGCACCATGGCCGAACGGTTGTCGATCACGTCAACGCGGTAGATGCGCGAAAAATCGGTGCCGTCCACGTCGAAGCTGAGCGACTCGCAGAAGACGGCGTTGCCGCCGAAGGTGATCGTCCACAACGAACCAGGCATGCCCTCGGTGCGGTCGGCTTCGCGCTCGCCCAGGCTGGCCGACAGCGTGACGTACTCGCCCTTCACCTTGACGTCGTGATAAACGTCCACGGTCCCGATCTTCGGCTCTTCCTTGCCCTTGCCAAGGTCGGGGCTGACGTGGACGCGCAGGTAGCGGTAGCGCTGGGCGTCGTAGTGGATACGGCGCACGTCCATTTTCTGCCCGCCCGCGTCGAACTTGAGCAGCTCCGCCTTTTTCAGAAGCGTCCATTTGGCATCGTCGTCGCTACCCTCGATCGTGACCTGGCGGCGGAAGTTGTCGCCCTCGGTGTTCACGTCGATGGCGTTGTGCTCCTCGCGGCCGTCGCCGAGGTCGAGCCGCACCTCGTCGCCGGTGGCACTGCGGTTGAACTCCTTCGCCGCCAGCTTTTGTGGCTCACTGATCGTCCGGCGGACGCGCAGCTTGTACTGCACCTCCCGGCCTTTGGCGTCGATGAGCCGCAGGTCGTTCTGATCGGCGCGCGACTTGTCGATCACGCCAGGCGACAGAATGAAATCGACGTACTTGCTCTTCGCCTGCTGCGGCGCCTCGACTTTGGCCAGCCACTGCCAGCGCTGCATGTTCGGAGCGGGCGGCGGGTCCTGCGCCTGGAGCGCCAGGGGAACCAATGTAGCTAGCAATGCACAACCAGACATTCGACGCATGTTCGTATCCCCCGCGGCGCCGGTTGGCCGCGACGCGCAGCGGAGCGCTCCGCTGCGCGTCGCGGCTAACCGGCCGACCGCATTCCCCGGAAGAACCGTTGATAGCCCCACGCCGCGGCACCCATCATCAGGGCGAGGACGAAGAACGCCAGTACGCGGTAGAGGCCGGGCAGGCCCGACATGTCCACGAACACGACCTTGAGCAGCGTCAGGCCGAACAGGCAGAGCGCCGACCAGCGGGCGGCGTCGCTGCGGATGCGGAAGCCGTACCACAGCAGGATCGCGGCGTAGAGCGCCCACACGACCGACAACGCGGTCTGCGCGGATCGTCGAAGGCCCTCCGCGGACCCGTCGCGCCGGTAGTCGATTTGCGCGGTGAACCACGTGTAGGTTTCGACCGAGAGGACGAACCAGATCACGCTGATCGCCGCCAGGCCGAACAGGACCAGCGCGACGCGGACTTCCGGCTCACGCGTCCGCGCGCTCCGCCGGCAGGCCACCGCCGCACCGACGAAGCAGAGCGCCACGACCGACGCCGGCAGGCCGAATTTGTTGAAGATCGGCACGAACGGTGTGCGTCCGGCGTAGGGCGTGTCCACGAACACGAGCCGGCCGACCGCGAAGACCAGCAGGATGACGGCGAAGATGCCAAAGGTCCAATTTCGCACGCGCAGGCCGAACGACCAGAGCGCGAGGCCCTGCACCGCCCAGCCGACCGCGATCCAGCTGGCGTCGGCCTGGAGCGGGATGGCGATGGCGACGAAGCCCATCGAAACGGCCATGAGAATCAGCGGGTGCACCGCGTCGTCGGGCCGGCGCCAGTGGACAATGAACGCCAGCGCGGCGTACAGCGTGGCCATCAGCACGGCCAGCGTGCCCATCCAGTCGTGGTAGCGCTCATCAAGCATCGCGTAGCCGGCGATGGTGAAGAGCCCGGCGTTGAGCACGGCGCGCACCAGGTCCTCGACGCTGGTCTTGCGGTTGAACAGCGCGTTGCCGACGACGCCGTGAATCACGTACAGGCCGAAGAGCACGCCCTGGAACACCATCGCCGGCAGCAGCTTTTCCGGATGGTAATGCTCGCCGTACCAGACCCAAAAGAGCCATTGCGTGCCGAGCAGACCCACCGTGCCGACCGCGGGCCAGGGGCGGACCAACGTGAGGCAGACGACGCCGGAGTTCAACACGGCGAGGTAGGTAAACAGCGCGCTGTACTGATCGTGCCCGGTGGAAAGCAGGAACGGCGACAGCAGCCCGCCGATGATCGCCATGATCGCGATGGCGGGCGCGTCGTAGAGCAGCGCGAGCAATGCGGCTTCGACGACGAGAGCGACGAGGAACAGCCCGGCGTGGCTGCGCGGCAGCAGGTCGTAGTAGCCGAAGGAGGCGAAGGTGGTCAGGTAGAGCAGCACGACGCCGGCGGCTGTGAGCATCTGCGCGAACAGCCACCAGCCGCGTCGATGGACGCGATACCCGGCGACACAGCAGGCCACACCGGCGAAGACGCCGATGGCCACGCGCCCGAGCGGGCCAATCCACTGGTTCTCGAAGGCGTACTTGAGAAAGAAGCCGGTGGCGAACAGCAGCAGCAGCACCGCAACCCAGCCGAGCGCCTTGCGTCCGAGCCAGGATTCGAGATGGAGCGCGTCGAAGACTTCGGTCGGCGGCGGGGCTGGTTCGGTCGGCCGCGGCGGCGCAGGAACCGGGCGTGGTTCCCGCGGCGCGGGCCGGGCTTCCTCGACCGGCGCCGCTTCCGCGACTTCGGGTTCCGGCGCCGCCTCGGTTGCACCGCGTGCTTCGAGGCGGACGTGCAGGCGGAAAAACTGGCGTTCGAGCCGGTCGAACCGGTCGCTCAGCTCGCGCGTTTTTCGGAGGTTGATGAAGGTGTAGATCGGAATCAGGATGAAGAAAGCGAGCAGGCCGAGGAACAGCAGGCCGCCCAGCAGGGGAATGATCGGTTCCATCGCCGTATTGTGAGCCGGGGGCGGGGGAATTGCAAAGGAAATCACGGAGTCGGCGAGCCGTCCGGCCGCTTACGCGGCTCGGCTCGCCGGCACAAACCCTTGTCATTTCGCCGCCGATTTGCTTTCCTGCAAGTGAACACTCGCACCGCCGGAAGTTTGGTCATGCATACCCAGATCCGAATCGTGGCCGGCTCGCTGCGCGGCCGGAAAGTGAACTGCGACGTGCACCCCGGGCTGCGGCCCACGCCAGACATGGTGCGCGAGGCCCTCTTCAGCATCCTCGGCAACGCCGTGCCGGAGCGGCCCTTCTTCGATGTCTTCGCCGGCACCGGCGTCATCGGCCTGGAAGCGCTCAGCCGCGGCGCCAGCGAGGCCACGTTCGTCGAGCGCGATTTCCGGCTCAGCGAAGCGATCGAGCGGAATGCCCGCGAGTTCGGCATCCTCGACCGGGCGGTCATCGCCCGCGCGGACGTCTATCGCTGGGCGGACCGCTGGGACGCGCCGGAAGAGCCGGTGAACGTTTTCTTCAGTCCGCCCTTTGCCGACCTGGACAATCATCCCGAGACGTTTCTCACCGCCGTCGCTCATATCCGCGAGAAGGTCCATCCGGGCTCCGTGGTCGTGCTGCAGGTGGAGGAGAGCGCGGCGCTGGACCTGCTGCCGGATCGCGAGCGCTGGGACGAGCGGCACTATGGCCGGAATTATCTGCTAATCTGGGTGAAGCCGCTTTGAGTGGGCTCGCCGCCAAACCCCGCCGCGCGCCATTTCCTTGCACGCACCCTCCTCTTCCGAGTAGAATGATCCGCAAGTCACCGCCCGAAAACTTCGTGTAACAAGGTGCCCCCATGCCCCTCGTGCGCTGCCCGGGTTGCAAGGAATCGCTGGAAGTCAGCGACGACCGGCAGAATGCCCGCGTGCGCTGTCCTTACTGCCGCGAGGTCTTCGAAAAGTCCGAGGCCGACGACGGGCACAACGACCGGCGCGACGATTACGATGACGACGATCGGGCGCGCCGGCCGCTTACGCGCTCCAGCCGGCGCGACGATTATGATGACGACGACTACGACTCACGGTCCAGCCGCCGGCGCCGCGACGGCTACGACGACGGTTACGGCCCGGCGTCGCAGGACGAGATCAAGCAGTTTGCGGGCAAGAAAATCGCTGCGGGCATCTGCGGCATTCTGCTGGGCGGGCTCGGCGTCCACAAGTTCGTCCTGGGCTTTCCGACGGCCGGGGTCATCATGCTGCTGGTGACGATTATCGGCTCGTGCGTTTCGGTCGGGCCGCTGATCATGGGCGTCATCGGCCTGGTCGAGGGCATCATGTACCTGACGAAAAGCGATGAGGAGTTTTACCAGCTTTACGCGATCGAAAAGAGAGAGTGGTTCTGAGAATCGAACTGGAGCGTCACACCCACGAGGAGCCGGATATGCCAACCGAGAGCTACGACGAGGAACGGACCCCCATGCGCGGCGAGGGCGAGGACCTGCCGGATTTCAAGGAATTCGTCAGCAAAAAGATGGCAGCCGGGCTGTGCGGCATCCTCATCGGCTGGCTGGGGATCCACAAGTTCATTCTCGGACAGACCGGCGCGGGCGTGACCATGCTGCTGGTGAGTCTGCTCACCTGCGGATTCGCGGCAAGCATCATGCAGATCATCGGGCTCGTCGAAGGCATCATGTATCTGACGAAGAGCGACGAGGATTTCTACCAGCTCTATGCGGTCGAGAAGAAAGCATGGTTCTGACACCGTTTAGCCGCGAGCGCTGGTATACTCCAGCGCTCGCGGCTAAACGACTTGCGAAAGGACGGCGCACGATGACGGGCATGCGCGGACTGCTGGCGCTGCTGGGGCTCGCGGCAGGGGCGGCCGAGTTGCGGGCCCAGGTGATCGTCGTGCCCAATCCGTACATCGGCGGCACCGGCACGGGCATCTACTACACGCACGGCGGCCACCACGGGCGGCTGACGGTGGCGCTGACCAGCTACGCCCCGCCTGGATATTCCTACGGCTACTTCAGCCCGTTCTACGCCGGGCCTTACGGTTACAGCGTCATCAACCAGACGACAGTCGTGTACGCCCCGCCGCCACTGGTGCCGTTGCCGGCGCCGTTCCCGGCCGTGGCGCCGGGCGGCGGCGGGCTGCCGCCGTTCGTCGGCGGTGCCGGCCGCATCATCCGGCTGGACGACATCGGCCAACTGGACCCGAGCCTGCGCGCCGACGCACCGGAGCGGCCGAATCGCAACCGCCCGCTGCCGGGGGGCCGTGAAGCCGGGCCGTTTCGTCCGCTGGAGCCGGACAACCGCGAGCGCGCCGCCCGCCCGGTGCCGGCCGAGCAGCCGCCGCCCAAGCCTGTTGCGCCGCCGCCCGCTCCGAGAGCGCCGGGCGCCGAACCCGGCGCCGACCTGCCTCGTCCCGCCCGCCCGGACGCCGACCCGAAGGCCGAAAGCGTGCGCCAGCTGAAACTGGGCCGGGACGCGTTTGTGGCCGGCGAATACGGCCGGGCCATCCAGTTCTTCCGCGACGCCGCCCGTGCCACCCCCGAGGAGTCGGAGCCGTATTTCCTCCTCGCTCAGGGGCTTTTCGCCGCCGGCCGCTACCCCGAGGCGGTGGACGCCATCCGCGTCGGCCTGGCCCTCCGCGCCGACTGGCCGAAAGCCCGCTTCGCCCCGCGCGACCTCTACGGCCCCAACGCCGCCGACTTCAACGATCACGTCCGCAGCCTGCGCGACGCGCTGCAGCTTTCACCGAATGACCCGGCGTTGCTGTTCCTACTCGGCTATGAGCTGTGGTTCGACGGCCGACAGGAGGAGGCGCGGCCGTTGTTCCAAAAAGCCCGGCCACGGATGGCGGACCCGGCGGTGGTGGATCGGTTTTTGGGAGTGGGGGCGTGAGCGGCGCGACAGATGAAAGTCCGACAAATCATCAATCTCATCCAGGCCGATGGCTGGTATAGAATCAAAGCGCGGGGCGGCCATCGGCAATACAAGCACGCGACCAAGCGCGGCCGTGTCACTGTTCCCGGCAAGATGAACGCGGAGCTGGACCCCAAGACCGAGAAGAGCATTCTCCAACAGGCGGGCCTGTTACCATAAAAGTCGAAAGTCTCATGGCCATTTATCTTGTCGTGATCGGCAAAACCTCGACCGGCTACAGCGCTCATTGTCCGGACGTTCCGGGCTGCGCCGCCGTTGGGAAAACAGTCGAGCAAGTGGTCGCGAACATGAAAGCAGCGCTGGAGTTTCATTTCGAGGGCATGGCGGAAGACGGCGACGCCATTCCGAAACCGGGCGGCATTAGCAGCTATCGGACAGTCATGAAAGAACTGGATGTGGACCGGTATATTCTGGCACACGTGGAGATCGATACCGGGCGATTTGCCGCCGCGTAAGAACGCTATGCCGGCCCCTGCCCGTAGATATGCTGCACCGGAGTCGTGTGCCCCCACACAATCAAATCGCGAGTCAGCCCGAAGACCGCTGCGATGGCGTCGCGTTCCGCCGGACTCGGCAGCCAGCGGCCCAGCACGATCGCGGCTACGCGCGTTTCGTCCAGGCCGCTCTTCTCCGCGAGCTGGCGGGTGTCGAGGTGGTGCTCTTGGCAGAGTACGGCGACGGTCTTCGTCCCGCTCATCGGCTCACTTCCCCTTCGGCACGCGGTGGATGAATTTCAGCGTCCCGTCCTGGATGGCAATTTCGTCGCCGACCTTCATGGTGCCTTCGATCAGGAACTCGCATTTCCACTTGGTCGGCTTCCACTTGGCCAGCTCGCTTTCCGCCTGGGCTCCATTGGGAAGATAGGCCTCGATCTCGGCCTTCGCGATTTGCTTCTTCGCCTTGGGGTCGGCATCCTTCGGCATCGGCACGTAGTAGAGCCGGGTCAGGTGGAGCTTGGTCTTACCGTCAACCTTTTTCACTTCCCAGTCAGCGACGCCCATGAACTTGACCGGCTTGCCGTCGTACTTCTCCTTGAACTCCGGCTTGGCCTTGTTCTGCCAGTCTTCGTAGGTGACCTCGATGGGCATGGGCTTCGGATCGTCGGCGTATGCAGCGGCAGTGAAGATAACGAGAGCCAGGAAGGGGCACGCGTGTCGCATGGGGGATGCTCCGACGGAGAGATAGCTTCGGCGGGGTGAATCAGGTCCGGCGAGCCGAGCCGGATCGTTAGTGCCGCTCGGCCGGCGGCACCTAGTTTGTTTTATCATACGCCTTGATGAAGTCCACAATGGCCCGGGCTGCCGGGTCGTCCGGACTGATCGCGGTGAACATGATCGAGTTGTGGTTGCGCTTGTCGATGACGATTCGCCTTGCGTCGCAGCCGTCGCGTTCGAGCGCCTTCTGAAACTCCGCCGCCATGCCGGGCAGCAGCGGCAGATCCATCTCGGCGTTGAGCAGCAGAAACGGCGGCAGCCCGCGGTGGACGTGCGCCACCGGCGAGGCCAGTTCGCGTTCCTTCAGGTCCTTGCCGAAGACGGGCGCGAAAATGTCCAGCCTTGCAGGCACGGCCAAGCCGCCATGGCTGCCGGGCGTGTCGCTGTCGCCGGCCCGTAGCGGCAGGACCTGGTCCATGTGCAGCGACACTTCGCCCTGCCCGCCGATCGTGCCAGTGATCGGCCCCGCGGGGATGTGGTAGACGCCACTAACGGAAATCACACCCTTGATGTCCGCCATCTTCATCCCCTCCGCGTTCAGCCAGGTTTCGTCCGTTGCCAGCAGCGACACGAGATGGCCGCCGGCGGAGTGGCCGAGCAGGAAGAGCCGCTCCGGGTCGCCGCCATTTTTGGCGATGTTGGCCCGCGTCCAGGCGACGGCGCGGGCGACGTCCTTGATGTGCTCGGGGTGCTGCACGCCCGGCGACAGGCGGTAGTTGGGCAGCACGACCGCGAAGCCCTGGCTGGCGAGGAACTCGCCGACCGAACTGTACAGCCCGCAGCAGCGGTTGTCGCCCATCACCCACGCGCCGCCGTGGACGAGCACGACGACCGGGAAATCCTTCTTCCCCTTCGGCAGGATCAGGTCGAGTCGGTGCCGGAAGCCGTCGGCCTTTGGATCGTCGCGGTAGGGCACGTCCTTGATCGTGTGGATCGCGCAGGCATCCTCACCGAACGGCTTGGGCGACCAGAGTCGAATGTGCATTACCTGGCAACTGAGCGTGCCGACCAGCACGAGGCCGACGAACAGAAGGGCCAGCGGGCGGGTGAACCGGTTCATGGCAGGGGTCCCCGGGCGGTGGAAGTCCGGTGGACGTATAGCAGGACCGGCACTGCGGCACAAGATGACCGGGCGGCGGAAGATGGGCAAATGGGAGGGTTAGCCGCGACGCGAAGCGGAGCGCTCGAGCGCTCCGCTACCGCGTCGCAGCTAACCGAAGATCACGTCTTCCCCAAAATCAAATCCACCACCCAGCACCCGCGCACATGCGGCCCCGGTCCACGGCAGTGGTCCAGTATCTCGGCGTTGTCGCAGCCGGCGTCTTCGAGGGCGTCGGCGAGGATGGGGAGCTGGTCGAAGGCGCGGTCGGTGTAGATGGCTTGGGCGATTTTGGGGACGGTGGCGCCGTTCCACGCAAGCAACGGCTTATTGACGGTTGCGCTTGGGTGCCGTGGCCCGAAAATGTCGCGAAAGAGTGTGGTCAAGTGGTTCCGGATCGCGGGCTGACGGGCTTCGTATAGATCAAGAGCGATCCTTGTTTCGGGATTTGCTCGCACCCCGCGTGGCATGCGCAGAACCAGAAACGCAAAATCGTGAAGGAGCGCACGTGCAACTTCACGCGCCGCGCCCCGGCCGGTCGCAACGGCAAGCCCGAGTCTGAGCGGGCGGACCCAAGATATTGAGTCGAGTCCAACTAAACCGTCCGCGACGGCCTCTGTGCACTCGACGGCTTGCGCTATTTGTTGCTTCAATTCACTTTGAAGTGGAAGCAAATCGATGCATGTGCTCCAGCACGCGCATGCGAGTAATCGGCACTTTCGCTCGCTTACAGCCCACACCGGCAGATCGGCGTCTGGTTCCGGCCACTCTTCCACTTCCGTCATCGCTGCATCCCCTTCGCCACCTTCTCCGCGTCCCTGAGCGCCCGCAGAATGTTGCCGCCGAGGATCTTCAGAATCTGCTCCTTCTTGTATCCCCGATTCAGCAGCTCCTGCGTGATGTACGGGTAGCACGACACGTCCTCGAGCTGGTTGGGCAGCACTTCGACGCCGTCGTAGTCGGAGCCGAGGCCGACATGGTCGATGCCGGCGACCTTGATGATGTGCTCGATGTGGTCCACCACGTGGTGCACGCTGCCGCGCGGGATCGGGCGTTCCTTGTACCACTGCTTCACCGCGTTCTTGTAGTCGGCATCGTTGGGATACTTCTCGCGCAGGGCCCGCATTTCCTGGAACATGTTCTTGTAGAGGGCCGCCCCTTCCGGCAGCAGGAAGCCGGGGTAGAAGTTGACCATCACCACGCCGTTGTTTTTGGCCACCAGCTTGAGCACGTCGTCCGGCACGTTGCGCGGGTGGTCGGCCAGGGCGAGGGCGCACGAATGCGAGGCGATCACCGGCGCCTTTGAGACCCGCAGCGCGTGCCGCATCGTGTCGGCCGAGACGTGCGAGATGTCCACCAACATGCCGAGGCGGTTCATCTCGCGCACCACGTCCTCGCCGAACGGGGTCAGGCCCTTGTGCTTCGCCTCGTCGGTCGCGGAGTCGGCCCAGTCGAGCGTCGTCGAATGGGTAAGCGTCATGTAGCGGGCGCCGAGTGAGTAGTAGATGCGCAGCACCGACAGCGAGTTCTCGATGGAGTGCCCGCCCTCGATGCCGATCATGGAGGCGATCTTGCCAGACTTGTGGATGCGCACCACGTCGTCGGCCGTCGCCGCCATCTCGAAGGTGTCGGGGTGCGCCTTGACCATTCGGTGGATGATGTCGATCTGCACAAGCGTCTCGCGGACATTGGTCCCCGGCTTGTTGGCGACGCACGCCGACCAGAACTGCCCGCCGACGCCGCCCTTGCGCAGCCGGGGGATGTCGGTGTGGATGTCCTTCTGGCCGCGGACCAGGTCGATCTTGCGGAACTCGACGTCGTCCCTGGCGACGAAGCGCTGCGACAGGTCGTTGTGGCCGTCGATGACGAGGGCCTCGCGGTGGAGCTTGAGCGCCTCGTCGGTGAGTTTGACGGGGACGCGGTCGGCGGGCTTCTTGTCGTCGGCGAGCAGGGGCAGGGCGAGGGGAAGGAGAAGGAGGGGGAGGAGGAGACGGTTCATGGGGTGGGTCCCTGGTGTGGCGTTCACACGGTTAACGTAACGCGGCCGCGGGCGGCTGTCCACATTACAGAACCCGCGAGCCCGAAGCGCCAAGCAAGGGCGAGCGGGCCGACTCGGGGTTCGCCGCTCGCCCTTGCTTGGCGCTTCGGGCTCGCGGGGTGAGCGACCGTCGAATAGAATCACGCCATGCTCACAATCCGGGGGCTTACGCCCCTCGGCTCGCCAATTTCCGGAGTCCGCTCCCATGTCGTTCTCGCGCACCCTCGCACTCTGCGGCGTCCTCGCGTCTGTTTCCGCCGTTGTCCTTTCCGTCCGCGGCGACAAGCCGGCGTTTACGCCGCCGCCGACCGCGTTCGAGTGCCGCTGGACCGACAAGCCGATCGCCATCGACGGCAAGGGCAGCGACAAGGCGTGGCAGAAGGCGCAGGTCATCGACAAGTTCTACATGCCCTGGCTCGGCAAGAACGCCCGCGCCGCAACCACGGCCACCAAGGCGAAGCTGCTCTGGGATCGCGAGTATCTCTATTTCCTCGCGGACATGGAGGACCATGACCTCTTCGCCCTCGAAAAGCAGCACAACGGCATCACGTGGGACGACGACGTCTTCGAGTTGTTCTTCAAGCCGGCGGAGGACAAGCCGGGCTATTACGAGTTTCAGGTCAACGCGCTCGGCACCACGATGGAGCTGTTTCTGCCGCGCCGCGGGGCCGGCGGCTACCGGCGTTTCAAGGACGAGGGCAAGTTCCATCTCGAGGCGAAAGTCCATCTGCGCGGCACGCTCAACAAATGGACCGACCGTGACGACGGCTGGTCGGTCGAGGGGCGGATTCCGTGGAGCGACTTCCTGCGCACCGGCGGCCGGCCCCAGCTCGGCGAGACGTGGAAGTTCGCGCTCTGCCGTTATGACTACTCCGTAGAGTTCGAGGAGGGCGTGGAGCTGTCCACCTGCGCCCCGCTCAAGAAGTTGAACTTCCACCAGTTCGAGGATTACGCGTCGCTGAAATTCATCGGCCCGAAGCCTGCCGAGCCGGGAGCAGAGCGGCCCCGATCATTCGACATAAACCGGCGCGTGCTGCTGACCACATCGAAGGTCATCGGCTCCCCCGAACCGCCGCCGCCGTATCGCGTGGCCCGGACGTATCCGAAGCTGAAGCTCGATTATCCGGTCTGCGTCGAGCACCAGCCGGGCAGCGACCGGCTGCTGGTCATCACCGAACCGAACGCCTACGCGCCGACGACGCTGCGGCGCTTCGTGGACAAGCCGGACACGAGCGAGCTGGAAACGCTCTATTCGTGGAAGGACGGCGTCGCTTACTCAATCTGCTTTCATCCCAATTTCGAAAAGAACGGCCACGTGTTCATCGGCTGGAACGGCACCACGGCGGACGACAAGGTGAAACGCACGCGCGTGTGGCGCTTCCATCTCGACCCGAAGCCGCCGTACCGGTTCGACTCGGCGAGCGCGAAGGAGATTCTCGCCGTGGAGTCGGACGGGCATAACGGTGCGGCGATCGCCTTTGGGCACGACGGCATGATGTACGTCACCACCGGCGACGGCACGTCCGACTCCGACACCAACATTGTCGGCCAGAAAATGGACTCGCTGCTGGCCAAGGTGCTGCGCATCGACGTCGATCATCCCGATCCGGGCAAGACCTACTCGGTGCCGAAGGACAATCCGTTCGTCGGTCAGAAAGGGATTGTGCCGGAGACATGGGCGTACGGCATGCGCAATCCGTGGCGGATGACGGTGGACCGGAAGACCGGGCACCTCTGGGTCGGGCAAAACGGGCAGGACCTGTGGGAGCAGGCGTATCTCATCCACAAGGGCGACAACTGCGGCTGGAGCGTGCAGGAGGGCAGTCATCCGTTTTATCCCAATCGCAAGCGCGGGCCGACACCGATCGTGACGCCGACCGTCGAGCATCACCACTCCGAGTTTCGCTCGCTGACCGGCGGGATCGTGTACTACGGCCCAGGGCATAAGGAACTGCACGGCGCCTACATCTACGGCGATTACTCCACCGGCAAGGTCTGGGGCATCCACCACGACGGCACCAAGGCGCTCTGGCACAGGGAACTGGCCTCGACGACGCTGCAGATCACCGGCTTCGCCACCGACAGCCGGGGCGAGCTGCTGATCTGCGACCATCGCGGCAAGGGCGAGGGGGCGCTCTATCATCTGGAGCCGACGCCGAAGAACGCGGCGCCGCCGGCGTTTCCGAAGAAGCTGAGCGAAAGCGGACTCTTCCGCTCCGTGAAGGGGCACGTGATGGAGCCGGGCATGATTCCGTATTCGGTCAACGCCCAGCTCTGGTCGGACGGCGCTCACAAGGAGCGCTGGCTCGGCCTGCCCGGCGCCGGAACGAAGATGGACGTGACCGCGAAGGACGGCTGGAACTGCCCGGAAGGCACGGTGCTGGTGAAGTCGTTCGCGCTGGAGCCGGAGCCGGGCAAGCGGCGCTGGATCGAGACGCGCTTTCTGACCAAGCAGGACGGCCAATGGTACGGCTACTCGTACGTCTGGAACGACGAGCAGACCGACGCGACGCTGGTGCCGAAGGAGGGCATGGACCGCGAATACACCGTCGCCGGCGGCAAGCAGAAGTGGCGTTACCCGAGCCGGACGGAGTGCATGGTCTGCCACAGCCGGGCTGCCAACTTCGTGCTCGGCATCAGCACGATTCAGCTGAACAAGGTCCATGATTACGGCGGCGTGAAGGAGAATCAGCTGCACGTCCTGGAGCGTCTCGGCGTCCTGAACGTACCCTGGCACGACGAGGTGGTGGCCGATATCCGCGAGCAGATGCTGGCCGCGGGCAAGAAGAAGCAGGAGGTCAACGACTACATCGAGCGGCAGACGGCGACCCGGCTGCAGCGCGAGGCGAAACCGTCGTCGCTCCTGTCGAAGCCGCCGGAGAAGTACAAACGGCTGGTCGACCCGTACGACAAAGCGCAGCCGCTCGATTTGCGGGCGCGGTCGTATTTGCACGCCAACTGTTCGATCTGCCATGTCGAGGCCGGGGGCGGCAACGCGCAGTTCAACGTTGATTTCCTGGCCGCGGCGGACAAGGTGCAGCTTTTTGACGTGAAGCCGCAGCACAACACGTACGCGCTGCCGGATGCGCGGCTGGTGGCGCCGGGGGCGCCGGAGCGTTCGGTGCTGCTGCATCGCGTGTCGATGCGCGACGCCGGCCACATGCCGCCGCTGGCGACGAGCCGGGTGGACCGGGAGGCGGTGGAGATGCTGCGGGAGTGGGTAAGGGGGATGAAGACAGATGACAAATCCAATTCCAAACCGTGACGCGGAGCGGGTAGAATGAAGCCGGACTCGAAGGAGGGCATTTCCGTGAACGATTGGCATGCACATATTGCCACAAGCCCGCAGGTTTGTCACGGCAAACCCTGCATCCGCGGCACGCGCATCATGGTCTCGGTGGTCCTCGACAATCTGGCAGAGGGTTTGACGCCCGACGAGATTGTCCGGGAATATCCGCCGCTGACGCTTGAGGATGTGCGAGCGGCTCTCGCCTACGCAGCCATACTGGCGGGAGAGGAAGAACTGGTGCCGCTGCGATGAGCGCCTTTCTTGTCAAGCTCGACGAAAATCTGTCGCAATCTCATGCCGACTTGCTCAAAGCGGCCGGCTTTTCGGCGGATCGCGTGACCGACGAAGGTTTGAGCGGGGCGGACGATGCAATTGTCTGGCAACGTGCTGTCGCTGAAGGCCGGATGTTCGTTACGCTCGATCTCGACTTCGCCGACGTGCGCCGCTTCCCGCCGGGCACCCACGCCGGCATCCTGCTCGTGCGTCCGCGCAATCGCAGTCGTGATGCCGTCCAGGAAATCCTGGAACGAGTGATCCGCGAGTATTCATTGCCTTCGCTCGCCGGTTGCTTTGTTGTCGCTGACGTCAATCATACGCGGATCCGGCGGCCGCCTCCTCCCACTCCGACGCCGTGACTGTCATGGGCTGCTCCCGGGCATCGTCTTCCCGGTCATAAACGTCCATTTCCGGATCATCCCAGCCGGCTCGCAACCCGGCGCTCCGCAGAATGGCTCGCTGCTCAACCAGAGGCAGACGCTCCGGGGCCAGCAACGCTTGCATCCGTTCGTAGGCTTCTTCACTCACCAGGACGTAGGTCTTCCGGGTATCGGGATCCATTGCGCGCGGCACCTCCGCTTTCAGTTCATGTCGTTGGTCTTGTGTGAGCTCGATCATGGGCTTCTCGTGTTCCTGCATGGTAGCCCGCGAACGCTCTTGGAACAAGCACTGGCAGCGGTCATTCGAGCCGCAGCGCAACGCGGAAGCCCACAACGCAATTGTGCGCTTCGGCGTCGCATGCGTCACGGTCTGCGGCAACGCAATCGCTGGCGCTGTATTCCCAGGAACCGCCACGCAATTGACGAACGTTCTGGTGTTCGTTGTCGCAATCCGCGCACCATTGACAGACGTTGCCGTGCATGTCGTATAGACCCCAGGCATTGGGCCGGTAAGAGCCTACCGCGCAAGTTCGTTGAAGATTCGGCCCGATCACCGAAGTGCCATGGGGTCGCGCGCCGTTGCAATTCGCTTGCGTGCCGTTGAGAGCCTCGCCGAAGTGATACGGAGTCGTTGTCCCGGCACGGCAGGCATATTCCCATTGCCTCTCGGTCGGCAACAGGAATCGGTACCCGGCGCGGGACAGGGATTCCGGCAGCTGTTTGAGATGTTTCTTGTCCAGCTCGCCGCAGTACGCCATCGCTTCCTTCCAACTCACTTGCTCAACCGGAAATCGGGCAGTGTCCAACCCTGTGACCCGTTCCTTGCCGTCACCAATAGCGCAGAACTTGCTGGGGTTGGGTTTGCCGGTTAGTTGCGTGTACTGCGCCTGGGTTACGGAATACTTGCCCAGCCAAAACGGCCTGGCGATCTTTACGAGACGGCGCCGTTCGTCCTCTTCACGGGTTTTCGTACCGTCGGGTGAGCCCATCAGGAACTCGCCCGGCTCGATGCGCACCAGCTCGAGCTTGATTCCACCACCCAGGTCCAGCGAGAAGTCCTTCGGTGGCGATGCCGGCCTGGGCAATGGTGTTCGCGCAAAAAGGCTGGTAACGATCAGGCCCGGCAAGGAGTGGTCTAGGTGTCGTTGTACGTGGGATCCCCGGGTACCGAGCTCGAATT
>JGI12186J15620_100003_pt1 | contig 32660 bp, 26 predicted proteins | sample FosCloommunities_FD_15620 | JGI IMG/M metagenome (IMG submission 15620) | reverse complement strand
GGTCGAATCTAGAGGATCCCACCAGGAAACAGCCTAGGAACACAGTGAAATATGCCGAAAAGGCTTTGACTTACGCAGCCGGCGCAGCGTGGACCGTCTTTGACAAGCTGAATTCGATTAAGCCGAATCCGGGCTTTACCCCGAATTGGTCGGATAAGCCGCTACTCAAGTCCTGGGAGAAGCAAAAGCCGCCGCTCGGCTGGCCGCGCCAAACCGATTCGCTGTGCCCGAAGTGCGTGCCCGAAATTCGCCAGCAGATTCTCGACGGCAAGACTCCCCTCGAAGTCCTCTACAACGAGCGGCCCGGCGAGATCAAGGCCCAGATCATCGAGCGCGACGGCAAGATCCTGATGGTGAAAGAGTGCCCCATCCACGGCCGGTTCGAAGACGTGATGTCGATCGATCCGGTCTTCTCCAAACACCTGGAAGACGTCTTCCCCGGCCGCGATATCCGCGCGCACAACGACGAAACACTGCACAAGCACGGATCGAGTACCATCACCCATGGACGCGGCTCGGTGCTCACCATCGACCTCACCAACCGCTGCAACATGATGTGCGACCCATGCTTCATGGATGCCAACCAGGTGGGCTTCGTACACGAGCTGACTTGGGACGATATCAAGCGGCTGCTCGACAACGCCATCACCATCAAGCCAAAACGCCAGATGTCCGTCCAGTTCTCGGGCGGCGAGCCAACCCTGTCGCCCTACTTTTTGGACGCCGTCCGCTACGCGCGCGAAGTCGGCTACACCTCCGTGCAGGCGGCCACCAACGGCATCGAGTTTGCCAAGAGTCCCGAATTCTGCAAGCAGGCGGCGGATGCCGGTTTGCGCTACGCCTACCTTCAATTCGACGGCATTGGCAATGCCGCCAACCAGCATCGCAAGGTCGGCAACCTGTTCGACGTGAAGCTGCGCGCCATCGAGAACCTGTACGCCAACGGCGTCGACATCATCCCGGTCATCACCATCGTCAACGGCATCAATAACGAGCAGGTGGGCCGCATCATCCAATTCGCCCTCGACAATCCCAAGAAGATTCCGTTCCTTTCATTCCAGCCCGTATCGTTCACCGGCCGCGACGAAGCTGTCACCGACGAGCGCCGCGAAGCCCAGCGCTACACGCTTTCGCACCTGGCGCACGACACCAAGAACCAGACCGGCCTGGGCGAACCCTCTCGCGACTGGTTCCCGATTTCGTTCATGTCCACCTTTTCCGACTGGAGCGACCTGGTTCATGGACCGAGCTACGGCTGGGGCCAGTTGAGTTGCGGCTGCCACCCGAACTGCGGCGTTGGCATGGCTGTGATGGTGGATAAGGAAACCGGCGAGAAGGTCCCGGTGACCGCGTTTATCCACGCGGACCAGTTGGCCAAGGATGTGGCCCGCATCAACGACGCGGCCCGCGGAAAATGGCTTTCGATCATCGGAATGGCATTGGCGGCGGCGCGTAACTACGATCCTTTCCAATCACCTACGCACTTCAAGCTCAGTGACTGGTTTAAGAAACTGGACAAGACCTTTGGCGCCACCGGCAAGAGCTACGGCAACGTGAGCAAGACCCGCACGATGGAAGATATCGAGCGTCGCCGCCGCGACCGCTGGAACTTCCTGTTCATCGCCGGCATGTGGTTCCAGGATCTGTTCAACTACGATTTCCGCCGCACCGAACAGTGCATCATTCCCTACGCCACGCAGGAAGGCGAAATCTCCTTCTGCGCGTACAACACCGGCGTCGGCTGGCGCAACATCATCGAGAAGATGCACATGACGGCGACGCTCACCAAGTGGTACGAGGAACACGGCCGTCACGAGATTTTCGCCGGCGGCAAGAGCGTTCCGCTAAACAGCAAGGAGCACCGCCTGGTGTTGCGCGACGAAATCGTCACCACAGAAGAGCAGCACGATCTCGACCGTCGCGGCATTGCCAAGAACGCCCGCGAGGAAAAGATCCGCGCCCGCGACGCCAAGCTGAAAGAGCAGCAGGAAAACGAGCGCATGATGAAGCTCTACCGTCAGCACGTGCTGAAAGAGCAGCCCGGTCCGGACCTGGTGCAGATCGGCGGCATCGCGTCCGCGCCCAAGCCGGCAGTGGAAGAGCAGGAAGAAGTGGGTAGCTTCGGGGACTAGCTCTCAGCTCACAGCCATCAGCTAAAAGGCTCCGCCGCACTGCGGCGGGCCTTTTTTTTGTAAGGGTGCTTTCGTACTCCTCGGGGCGGGCGTCAAGTGGTATGCTTCCCGCAGCGAGGTGTCTGTGAAGTTCTTCGCCTTCGCGTTCATGCTTTGTGCGCAGGGGCTGGCCCAAACCCGTTATCGTGTTCCTTTGCAGGTCACGCCGGAACCCTGCAGAATATGGGCACCGGCGTCGATATCCATTCAACTCCCGATGGCTTGCGGGCCTCATTACCAGGGGACATTCAGGTCCAGATCGAGCGCTTGACGGGAAGATTTCAGGGAATTGTCGTTCACGTCCCCGGCGATCCTCCCAAGCAAGTCGCGCTGTTACCTGACCAGTCATCCCTCATCTATGTGCCCCGTGCCACCGGAAACGGACAGAAACTGCCGTACATGATCGGGTACAGTCGGTGGGAGCGCGACGGAACGACCCACGAAGGTTTGTTTTGGGAGCCTGCCTACCGGGCGGAAGGCAAATTGAAGCTGCCCGGCTGCGAGATCAAGGTCGCAGTTCTCGATTTCAATGGAGACGGCGTTTTCGACGGCAAGGATTCCCGCCTGGGCACGACTATCGGACTCGACATCAACGGAGACGGCCGCATCTTCGGGCAAACAGAATGGCGCAGAGCCAACGAAGTCATGGAAGCCTGCGGCCGGCCGCTGCTGGTAGCCTCGCTAACACCAGACGGCAGCGAAATCGTCTTTGCCGACTCCGAGATTGCTCCCGCGAAGGTGGACGGCCCGGTTCCGGCGTTCTCCGTTACGGCTACTGACGGAGAGCTCATCAGTTCGGCCGAGTTCCGAGGCAACGTGCATGTCCTCGACTTCTGGGCATCCTGGTGCGCTCCCTGCGTTGCCAGGCTGGAAGAGATGAATGGCATCGCCGCACAGTATGGAAACAATCTCGATGCCATCGGCATCAATGTAGACGAACCGAACCGCCGCGCCACCGCCGAGCAACTGATCCGGGACAAGCATCTCGCGTTTCGACAAGCCGTCCGCGGGCTTGGGGAAAAGGACTTCGTGTGGAAAATGTTCGGCAGTATGAATAGCATTCAGCTCACCATCCCTCTCTACGTGGTCATCGATCGCGATGGAATGATCCGGTATGCCGGCCACGGCGGCGACGGGAATCTGGCCGAGTTGAGGGGCGTTCTGGCGCGGTTGCTGCCATAGACCTTCTTGCGTCAGCCTACAGCCGACAGCGAACAGCTTCAACCTCACCCCCGGTAGCGCTGCCCGCGGTTTAGCCGTAAGCTGCTTGTTAGCCATCAGCTGTAAGCTTGTATCAGTGCCCGCGCCTATCCGCTATCAGTACCTTCTCTCGTTACCCGAGCGCGTGGTCCGCTCTCTCGGTGCACTTTCGGGCGGACTGCTGCGCGAGATCGGCAACGTGGCGCTGCCGGCTTCGATCCGCCGCACTACGCTGTACCGCACCATGGTCGACGTCACCCTCCGTTTCCTCATCGAGGAGGTCGGCCAGGTGGAAGGAGTCTATCCCACCGAGCAGGCACTGGCCGGCAATTTCCTGCTGAAGCGCACGGCCAGCCACGGGATCGAGCTGTTGGGCATCTTCGCATTCCATGCATCGCCGGTGTGGGTACTGGCAGCGCTCGCGGACGCCACCGGCGGCGGCCGCAAGATCATCTCCGAAATCTCTCTGGCACTGAAAGAAGAAGGATTGCTCGAAGGCGATGGACACTTCGAAACCATGGACCAGATGCTGGACGGCCTGGAAACTACCAGCCAGCACCTGGCGACGACGCTGAATCTGCCGCCGGTCGACACGGCGAGCCTGCGCCGCGAGTGGCAGCGGCTGAAGCAGGAGCTGAGCGCCATCCCGCCACGCCATATCCCTGCGCTGTCGCGGATCGAAAACGTGTGGGACCGCTTGCGTAAGGAAGCGGCCGCACAGCACCGCTCCGTCTTCACCGTGTCGTCGTTACTGGCACTTTCCACCGTGCGGCGCGTTCCCGCCAACGTGGTGTGGCTTTCGCGCGCCGCCCGCTCCGCCGCCATGCGCACCGGCAAAGTGCTCGGCGAAGCCGTTCTCGACCACTACGTCGATACCCTGGCCGAACTCCGCCGCACCGGTTTCCTCGTCTATTGGGCACAGGAATTCCAACCCTACCTCCGCGGCGCCGCCGAACAGTTCGCACCCGGAAAGCAATCGCTCACCGAACGTTTCCTGCCGCATTGAAAGGTCCGGCCGAAGGCCGCCTCCATTTCCCGGCCCCTACCCCGGCCCCGTATTTCTAAAATAAAGATGTGATCGCCTCCATCAACCCCGCCAACAACGAAACGCTCCGCACCTTCGAACCCCTCACGCCAGCTCAACTCGACGACAGGGTCGCGCGCGCCGACGCCGCCTGGCGCACCTACCGCCGCACTTCGTTTGCCGACCGCGCCCGCTGGCTCACCGCCGCCGCCGAAATCCTGGAGGCCGAAAAGGACGCGTTCGGCCGCATCATGACACTCGAAATGGGCAAGCCCATCGGCGCCGCACGCGCGGAGGCCGCCAAGTGCGCTTCGGGCTGCCGCTACTACGCCGAGCACGGCGCGCGCCTCCTGGCCGATGAGCCGATCGATGCCGGGCCGGGCCGCAGCTTTATCCGCTACGAGTCCGTAGGCCCGGTGCTGGCCGTGATGCCGTGGAATTTTCCCTTCTGGCAGGTATTCCGCTTCGCCGCGCCCGCCCTCATGGCTGGTAACGTCGGCTTGCTCAAGCACGCTTCCAACGTGCCGCAGTGCGCGCTCGCCATTGAAGACATCATCCGCCGTGCCGGCTTTCCGCCCGACGTTTTCCAAACGCTGCTCATCGGCTCCAGCATGGTGAAACACCTGTTGGACGATCCGCGGATCGAAGCAGCGTCCCTCACGGGCAGCGAGCCGGCCGGCGCCGAAGTCGCCTCTCAAGCCGGACGGCGCATCAAGAAGACGGTGCTCGAGCTCGGCGGCAGCGACCCGTTCATCGTCACTCCGCACGCCGATCTCGAGCGCGCCGTCCAGACCGCGGTGGAAGCCCGCATAATCAACAACGGCCAATCGTGCATCGCAGCCAAGCGTTTCATTGTGGACGGAGACATCGGCGCCGAATTCGAGGACCGCTTCGTGAAGGCCCTGGAGGCTCTGCGGATCGGCGACCCCATGGACGAAGCGACGCAGCTTGGACCGCTCGCCACACCCGCCATCCTGGAAGACCTCGACCGCCAGGTGGTGAAATCCGTCCGCATGGGCGCGCGCCTCCTCACAGGAGGGCACCGCCTCGATCTACCCGGAAATTTCTATGCGCCGACCGTGCTCGCCGACCCGCCCGAAAACTCACCCGCCTATCGCGAGGAGCTCTTTGGACCGGTGGCCGTGCTGATGCGCTCTCGCGGCATTGACGATGCCATTCGCCTCGCCAACGATACTGTATTCGGCCTCGGAGCCAGCGCCTGGACCAACGACGCCTCCGAGCAGCGCCGCTTCGTCGAAGAGATCGAGTCGGGAATGGTCTTTGTGAACGCGATGGTCGCATCCGACCCGCGCCTCCCCTTCGGCGGCATAAAGACCTCCGGCTACGGCCGCGAGCTGAGCTCCTACGGCATCCGGGAGTTTGTGAATGTGAAGACGGTGAAGATCGCCCCGAGCTTCGAGCCACGAGCGACGAGCTGACGACTACGGCTTGAAGTGGAGGCTGTCGTCGGTTGGGGCAGGCAGTGTGACCAGTCCAGGCGTCAGGCGGAGGCCGGTCTTCGGCGGCTAGACAGGCGAGTCGCCTGTCCCACCAGAACCAGCGCCACGTGGTACTGCTGAAAGTTCGCCCGAAATAGGAGCAGCTTGGACCTGGACGCTACGAGCCAAGATGCCGCCGCCCGAAGGGCGGTCGGCGCGATTCTGGAGCTCGTAGCTCGTAGCTCGTAGCTAGCTCGCTACTTTCGCCCGCAGCGTATTGTGCCGCCGCATGACCGCGCCGGCGAATGCCTTCACCAGCGGCGAGTTGCTCTCCAGCGCGGGCTCGAACAGCGTGGCTACGAAGAACGGGTGGCCATCCAGTTCCACCGCCCGGACTTCGTCCTGGTCGTCCTTGGCCGCGAACACCAGGCCGCTTTCCAGCCAGCGCCGGTACCGCGAGTTGAGGCCGAATCCGCAGTGGTACTCCTGCACAGACTCCGCGATGCCGTACGCCTTTCGCAGCAGCGTGCCGTCGCGGAAATGTACGCGCGCTTTTACGCCCAGCAACGCGCAATCCAGCGGGGCAATCAACGGAACCGCCGCCTTGGGGTTGCTCTTCTGATGTTCGGCCTGCGCGATTCCGAGCACGTTGCGTGCAAATTCGATCAGCGCATATTGGAATCCGGCCGACGTGCCCAGGAAAGGCGTGCGCGTCATGCGGGCGTGGCGGATGCCCTCAAGAGCGCCTGCTTCGCTCCGGTACGGCATGCCAGGCACGCACCAAATGCCATCGAACTCTGCCAGCGATTCGCCCTTGCCGACGGAATCCGTGGGTACCCAAACACATTCCACCTGTCCGTCCGACGCAGCATCCATGGCCCGCGGAATCGCCAGGTGGGCTACCTGTCCATCTTTGAACTCGCCAAGGAGTCCGACTCGAATCGCTGAGTGCATATGGCGGAATTCTGTCACTAATCCGTCCGGAACGTACCCGGAAAATTGTAAATATTCAGTACTCATATGCTCCCACCACTTGACAGTGGTAGCGGGCGGCACAATTCATTCCTCTAAACTGTATGTATATGGACTTACAACTCGACACCGCCGAGGTGCGCGTACTTGGCTCGCTGCTGGAAAAGGAAATCGCCACGCCCGATTACTACCCGCTTTCTCTGAACGCCCTAATAAATGCCTGCAATCAGAAATCCAACCGCGAGCCGGTGGTTTGGTTCGACGAGGCAACCGTCGAAAACGCGCTTTCGGGTTTACGCGCTAAGGGCGTCGCTACCCGCATCACCGGCGGCGACAGCCGCGTACCCAAGCATGGTCAACGTTTTACGGAACGCTTCAACCTGGGGCGCCGGGAAGCCGCCATCCTATGCTTACTGATGCTGCGCGGCCCACAGACGATTGGCGAGCTTCGCGGCCGCAGCGAACGGCTGTACGCGTTCGACGATCTTGAAGGTGTGGAAAGCACGCTGCATCGCCTGGCGGAAATGGGTTTGGTGAAGGAGCTGCCGCGCCTCCCCGGCTCGCGCGAGCCGCGCCACGGACACCTATTCGCCGGAGAGCCCGAAGCAGGAGCAGCGGAAACGTCCCGGCCGGTGGAGCACGCGGAAACCGGCAGCCCCTTAGCCGAGCGCGTCACTGCCCTCGAAGAAAAACTCGATCAAATCACCCGAGAATTCCAAGAATTCCGCCGCAAATTCGAGTAGGCTGCTACCTGAGAAACCGGCCGCGGTCTTATTCTGACCTCTGACGCCTGACGTCTGGCTCCTTCAGTTCCTTCCTCATCAGCAGCCCATCTGTCCCATCCTCGTAGTACCCCGGCACCTTCCTTACCCTCTCAAATGCGTTGTTCTCGTAGAACCGCCGTGCGTTTTCGTTCGTCACTTTCACCATGAGGGTGAGCCTTGTGGCTCCTTGCAACCGCAGGCGCCGCAGTGTGTTCCTCAACAAAGAGGAAGCAGCGCCCCTGCCTCGGGACGCCGGATGGACGGCGATGGAGACCACTTCCGCCGCGGTCGGAAGCCTCCGCCCCCGCATGCAGGTGACCATATACCCGCAAATGCGTCCGCTGGTCACCGCCACGAGGAACAGTGCCCCACACTGGTCGAATAATTCTGCAAATAACTTGCGGTCGTATGCGTCGGCGCCGAAACTGGCGCGTTCAATTTGGAGGATTCGCTCTATGTCGTCGGCGCGAAAGGGGCGCACGGAAATCCGGGCCGGCATTTTGTTATCCTTTATTTTGAACCATTCGGAGGCCAAACGAAACCACCCGCGAAAAAGAAGCGCCGCTCCCCACACGAAAACCTTGACAAGAATTTCAGACTTCCGCATACTGAAACTGAGATGCAACTGAGTGGCAACAACACCGGTCAGCCGGGACTCGACGCGGCCTCCGTACCGGCCACTTTGGTCGACCTCCAGCGCGGCGACGCGGCCATTCTGCACGAGATCGACCTGCCCGGCGAGGATGCCCGCCGCCTCATGGAACTCGGCTTTCTTCCGGGCACCCGCATAACCGCCGGACTCAGCGCTCCCGGCGGCGACCCCCAGGTTTTTCAGGTGGACGGTTCCGAGATCGCGCTGCGGCGCGAGACCGCCCGCCGGATGAAAATTCGTCGCGACAAGAAGTCCCCGAGGCAGAAATGAGCCAGTGCGGCGATTGCGCAGGCTGCGGTTCTGCGGCCGTGGCGGTGTTCCCGGAGCCTGCCGCCCCGCCGATTACGGTTGCCGTTATCGGACCGCCCAACTGCGGCAAGACCACACTGTTCAACCGCCTGACCGGACTCCGCCAGAAAGTCGCCAACTTTCCCGGTGTCACCGTCGAGCAGCATACCGGTGTTGCCGCCCTGCCAGACGGCCGCACTGTGCGCATGATCGATCTGCCCGGCATTTATAGCCTGTCACCGCGTTCCGAAGACGAGCAGGTGGCGCACGATGTCCTCAAAGGCAACCGCGCCGATACGCCCAAGCCTGATGCAATTCTGTTGCTTCTGGATTCCACTAACCTGGGCCGCCACCTGATGCTCGCCGCGCCGATTCTGGCTCTGGGCGTGCCCACGCTGGTGGTTCTCAATTTCGCCGACGATCTGCGCAACCGCTCCGGCAAGCTCGATCTGGCCGCCCTTTCAGCCGAACTGGGCGCTCCCGTAGTGCTGGCCAGCGCGCGGCAGGGCGAAGGTATCGGTAAGATTCACGAATTTCTCGCCGGCGCGCTTCCCAGGCCCGCTCCGAAACAGCTTCCCATCCTGCAGGATGTGCCTCAGTGCCGCGAATGGGCCGGCCGCGTGGGCAATGAAGCCCGCTATCGCGCTCCGCTTCCTCCCCGGTGGACGCGCCGGCTCGATCGCGTCTTCCTGCACCCGATCCTCGGCCCGCTGATTTTCCTGGTGGTGGTAGGCGCCGTTTTCGAAACCATCTTCGTCGCCGGCGGCCCGGTCACTGATTGGATGCAGAGCCTGTTCGATCAATCCGGCAACTGGTTTGCAACTAAGCTCCCGCACACGTGGTTCAGTTCGCTGCTGCTGCAGGGCGTCTGGGGCGGCGTGGGAAGCGTGGTGAAGTTTCTGCCGCAGATTCTGCTGCTCTTCCTCTTTATCGGCGTTCTGGAAGACTCCGGCTACCTGGCCCGTGCCGCGCTGATCGCCGACCGGACCATGGCGAAAGTAGGGCTCCAGGGAAAGTCATTTATCCCGCTGCTTTCGGCTTACGCGTGCGCGGTGCCCGCCATCATGGCGACGCGCACCATCGAGAACAAGCGCGACCGCATTGCTACCATTCTGATCGCGCCGTTCATGACCTGCTCGGCGCGGTTCCCGGTCTATACCCTGATCATCCCCGCATTCCTGCCCAACCGCGGCATTCTCGGCCCGTTCACGCAGGCCGCGGCGTTGTTCGGCCTCTACGTGCTTGGGTTCGCCGCCGCCATCGCCACTGCGCGCATCTTGAAGTCGTCCATCTTGAAGAGCGGCCGCACGCCGTTCCTGCTGGAGATGCCATCCTACCGTTGGCCGACCGTGCAGTCGCTGGGACTGAGGCTCATCGACCGTTCCAAGGTCTTCCTACGCCGCGCCGGCACGGTGATCCTGTTGGTTGTGGTCGTGCTTTGGGTGGGAGCTAAAGTCCCCACGCAGGATGGCCACGCCCCGAAGATCGAGAACAGCCTCGCCGGCACCATGGGCCGCACCATCGAGCCCGTCATCAAGCCTCTGGGCTTTGACTGGCGCATCGGCATTGGCCTCATCACGTCGCTCGCTGCGCGTGAAACCATCATTGCCACCATGGGCACCATCTACGGTATGGAAGATCCCGAAGCCCAGAAGATGGACATCCAGAAAGCGCTCCACCAGGACCTCACGCCTGGAGGAGCCGTCGCGCTGCTCATATTCTTCGCGTTCGCCATGCAATGTTTCTCCACGGTCGCCGTAGTCCGCCGCGAAACCGGCGGCTGGAAGTGGCCCGCGCTGCAATTCGCCTACATGGGCGTGCTGGCCTACATCGGCGCGTTCCTGGCATTCCACTTGATCGCATGAAGCTCCGCAAGAGCGAAACAGCGTAGCCCAAGGCGCAACCCAATCAGCGTTAACTTATGTCGTGGCGCGCGCCACGTGCTACCCACCTGCCGTTCCTAAGGAGCTTTGTCTGGTAGACTCGTGGCTCGAAGCCAAGCTGCGAGCTGCCGAGGGCATCTCAGATGCAACTCATCGGAACCGATTTGGCCGGCCCTGGAAGGGCGGCAAGAGCTAATTAAGGTTGTGCGATGATCTGCTTTACAATGAGCCTAAACTTGGTTTTTCCTTGCTCGTGAAACCCATAACACATATTTTCCGGTTGTCCTTGTGAGCGACCCCGCGTCTTCGCCGCGCGAGCGGCTACGGCAGGCCGTCGATCGCGCGGCGCACCTGCTTCCCATCCAAGGCACTAAGGCACTATCGGCGTCTTTGTCCATCACAATACGCTGCACGCCTTCGAGCATCCTGTTCACTCGTCTGTTCCTGGGCAAGCGCCCGACCGGTTTTACCGTGATGGCCGACGCCGGGCCGCGCGAGCGCTGGATTCTCACCGCCGCTGTCCTGTTCGTGGTCGTGAGCGGCTTATTCCCCAACGCGATCGTGGCCCGGCGAACCGCCGCAGCCCACACCGACGAGCAGGCCTTGCGCGCCCCGCTCCGTGGCCCCGTCGCGCGATAAGATGAACGCAAAGGAGCAGCCCATTGCGGTCCATTGCCCTCGTCATTGTTGCATCGGCACATCTCGGCGCGGCCATCTCACAGCCAGCCACGGTCGATGGCGGCCTCGTCTCCGGCGTTCCCGGTAAAGATGCTTCCATCACCGCGTTCAAAGGCGTTCCGTTCGCCGCGCCGCCGGTGGGCGATCTACGCTGGCGCGCGCCTAAGCCCGTCATTCCCTGGCGTGGTATCCGCAAAGCCGCCGAGTTTGGCGCGAGCTGTATGCAAACCATCGTCGACGAAAAGAAACCCTGGACGTACGAGTTCATGACCCACACCGCCGTCAGCGAAGACTGCCTCTTCCTGAATGTTTGGACGGGTGCCAAATCGGCCTCCGAAAGACGGCCAGTCTATGTCTATATCCACGGCGGCGCGAACACCGAGGGTTCCGGCGCGGTGCCCTGCTACGACGGTGAAGGCCTCGCCAAAAAAGGGGTGGTCGTCGTGACGGTGAATTACCGCCTCGGCATTCTCGGCTTCTTCACGCATCCGGAGTTGACCGCCGAATCCGGCGTGCACTCCTCCGGCAACTACGCGCTGCTCGATCTCATTGCCGCCCTACACTGGATCCACGACAACATCGCCGCGTTCGGCGGAAATCCCGATCGCGTGGTCATCGGCGGCCAATCCGCCGGCGCATCCAACGTCCATAGCCTCGTCGCGTCACCGTTGGCTAGAGGACTCTTTCATGCCGCCATCGCCGAAAGCGGTTCGAGCGTCGGGTCGCTCGGTCAGATGAACTCGCATCCCTTCGCCGATCAGGAAAGGCTGGGCGCCCGCTTCGCCCAAGCCAAAGGCGCCCAATCCATCGGCGATCTGCGCAAGCTTTCGTGGAAGGAGCTGACCGCACCGCTGCCCGAGCGCTTCTACTTCGGCGTGGTGATCGACGGCTACGTGCAGCCCGCATCCGCCGGCGACATGTTTTCACAGGGCAAGGCCAATGACGTGCCCACTCTCACCGGCTGCAACAAGGATGAAGGCGGCGCCGGCACGCATCCCACTACCACCACGCAAGAGTTTCAGGAACAGGCCCGCCGCCGCTTCGCCGATCTCGCCTCCGATTTTCTCGCGCTTTACCCCGCGGCCACCGACGAACAGGCTCGCGCCGGGCAGAACGAGAGCTCTCGCGATCTCGAACGCTCCTCCGCTTATTTCTGGGCCGACCAGCGCGCCAAAACCGCCAAAACCAAGGTCTACACTTATTTTTGGGACCACGCCCTGCCCGGTCCCGACGCCGACCGCTTCGGCGCGTTTCACTCGTCCGAAATTCCCTACGCGATGAACACGCTCGACCGCTCGAACCGCCCATTCACCGATGCCGACCGCCGCATCGCCGCCACGGTGTCGGACTATTGGGTGAACTTCATCCGCACCGGCGATCCCAACAGCAAAGGCCTCGCACACTGGCCTTCGACCTCCGAGCAGCCCGGTATGACGATGGACCTCGGCGACACCGCCGCGCCCACCCCCGTGGCCGGCGACAAAGTAAAACTCGCGTTTTACGAAAAGTATTTCAGTAAGCGCTAGCGGCTCGCACCGGCGCTCCATTCGCTCACGCTCGTGGCTTCCGATCGGAGTGCGCACCCATCGGAGGCCGCGACCGTTAGGGAGCGGAGCGTTGCGGACCCACCGCCACTCCCACCAACGAGTCCGCGCAGCCGTAATACAAAAACCACCGATTCCGGAACCGCACCAACCCCTCGGCAAACGTAGTGCCGGCCGAATACTGGCCGGTCTTCTCGAACGCGCGTTCCGGCTGAAACACCGGCTCGTCTGTGCGCGCCAGCAGCTTCCCCGGGTCGTCCGCCGCGAACAGCGCTTCGCCCACCGCGTACACGCTCGTCGTCGCGTCCTTGCCGTTGTACAGAACCACGATGCCCCGTTCCGTCAACAGCGGCGGCGGCCCTGTCTCCGGAAACGAACTATCGAACCGCCCGGCGCGTTTTGCCAGCACCGCCACCGGATCGCCGCTCGCGTCCTCCACGGGCTTCCAATGGATAAGATCGTCCGAGGTCGCCAGCCTCACCGTGCCTTCGCCCCAATACATCCAGTACTTCCCGTCGATCTTCGCCGCGATCGGCCGCCCCCGCTCCACCCGCGTCACAATGCCCGCCGACTTGTATGAGAGCGTGGCGTATTTCCCGTCTGTCCCGAGCATCGGCCCGTGCTTGGTCCAGTGCATCAGGTCCCTCGACGTCGCAATCGCCGCATCCGTTTTCCGCCGGTTCCACTGGGTGTACGTCAGAACGTAGGTGCCGTCTTCTCGCTCGACAATTCGCGGGTCTTCGCACCCGCCCGGCCATTCGCGCTCGCGCTCCGCGTCGTTGTCGGGATACAATACCGGCTCCGGACGCCGCCGGAAGTGAATACCATCGTCGCTTTCCGCCAATCCCAACCGCGATATGTGCATGCCGATCCGCATCTCCCCCGAATCGTCTTCCGCTCGATAGATGACGTAGATCTTGCCATCGCCCACAATCGCCGCCGGGTTGAACGTGTGCAGCGCCTCCCAATGCACCGGCTTGCCGTCGATTGGATTGCGGAACACCGACTCGTGGTTGGGCGCGATCACCGGCTCATCCGTGGGCCGCGTGAACGGCCCGATCTGCCAATCGTCAGCCACTGTCCACGCGCACGCCGCAGCCGTCACCAGGACTGCGAGCTTTGTCATACTCGCTGCCAATCTATCACGCTGACGTCGCCGCCGCGCGCTACAATGCCGCTGTAAAGATCGGCGTCCGCCGCCGGACAGGGATCCCTGCCCCTGGGCATCGCCACCGGCCTCGGCGGTTCCTTCGCCTACCAGGAATGGAAGAACACGCCGCATCGTCCATCGATGTCTACGACGGTTCCAGGATGGGCTTGTACCGCGACGTCATGCGCGAGCCTATGACCCTGTATATCGACGAATACCGGAAAAAGGCACTGCCCTGAGGTGGCACCGCCGACATGGAATGTCCCACCAAAACCTATATGAATTCGACTGACCGCGCGAACTTCACTGCGGCGTTCTCCCGCAATTGCGCCAGCACACTCTCGGGCACCAGCTCGTCGGTCGAGACCACGGCGACGGCCTCCAAGGGCTGCCCGGGCTCGGTTGGCGCATCGCGGCGTCCCAATGAGAAGTTCGCGATGTTGATGCGGTTCTTGCCCAGCACGGTGCCCACGTGACCGATCACGCCCGGCACGTCCTGGTTCTTCATGAAGATCAGGAAACCGGAAAGCGCCGCTTCGCAGTAGATTCCGTCCACCTGTGCGAGCCGCGGCTTCTCGAGCACCACCACACCTTCCACGGAGGTCGTCCCCGATTCCGTAATGAGATCCAGCCGGATCGAATCCGTCGCCGCTGACCGGTTCTCGCGACCTTCCTGCACGTTCCAACCGCGATGCTCGGCGATCGGCATGGCGTTCACCAGGTTCGCCTTGCGCGCCGTGGACCGGCCCAGCACGCCTGCCAGTCCGGCGTTCCGCAGCAGGTTCGTGTTGCCGTCGCCGATGCGCCCGTGGTACGTCAGCCGCACCGTCTTGGGATTACCCGATGCGATGTGCGCCGCGAAATTCCCCAACCTCTCCGCCAGCGTAATGTACGGCGTGAGAGCTCTGTATTGCTCCGGCGAAAGCGACGGCATGTTTACGGCATTGATCGCGACGCCGTTCTTCAGGTACTCCACCACCTGCTCGGCGATTCGCACCCCGACGATCTCCTGGGCCTCTTCCGTCGACCCGCCAATGTGGGGCGTCGCCAGTACGGCTTCCGATACGAACAGGGAGTGGTCTGCCTTCACCGGCTCAACCGCAAACACGTCCAGCGCCGCGTCGGCCACCTTACCCGACCTAATCGCCTCCGCCAGCGCCGTCTCATCCACCAGTTCACCGCGCGCGCAGTTCACGATGCGAACGCCGGTCTTCATCTGCGCGAATGCATCACGCGACAGCATGCCCGTCGTCTCCGGTGTCAACGCCACGTGCAGCGTGATGTAGTCGCTGGCCGCGTATAGCGCCGGCAGATCCGCCAGCTCAATGCCGAAATCGGCTGCGATCTTCGCCGTTACATACGGATCGTGCGCCAGGATGCGCATTTCAAATGCCCGCGCGCGCTTCACCACTTCGCGTCCGATGCTTCCCAGTCCCACGATTCCTAACGTTTTTCCGCGGAGCTCGTTTCCCAGAAATCGTTTCTTCTCCCACTTACCGGCCCGCGTGGAAACGTTAGCCTGCGGAATGTGGCGCGCCATAGCCAGCATCAGCGCCAGCGTATGCTCCGCCACCGAAATGGCGTTGCCGCCGGGCGTATTCATCACGAGCACGCCGGCCTGCGTGGCGGCGTCCAGGTCCACATTGTCGACGCCTACGCCGGCGCGCCCTATGACGCGCAGCTTCGGTGCCCTCTCCAGCACGGCCGCTGTCACATGCACTGCGCTGCGTACCAGCAGCGCGTCGGCTTCGCACAGATACTGCGCGTACTCCTTGGGGCTCGAGACAATCGTGTTCCACCCCTCCACGGCGTGAAACAACTCGACGGCGGCCGGAGCGATGGGCTCAGCGATAAGAATATTCATGGGCAGATATGCCTTCAGCGATCGGCAAACAGCTATCAGGCGAAAGCGCCGGCCTACGTGGCTGATAGCTGATAGCTGAAAGCTGACGGCTGATCGCTACCGGCTCGTGGCCAGTTCCCGTACCGCTACCTGCTCGTAGATCTCTTCGACCGCTGCCACGCCGGTTCCATACTTCACAGAGAATCCGTTGGCGTTGAGGATGATTTCCAACCCGGCGATCACGGCGAACAGGTCGGCAAAATCGAAATAGCCGAGGTGCGCTATGCGGAAGATCTGCCCTTTCATCGAGCCCTGGCCGTTGGCGATGATCGCTCCGAAGCGATTGCGGAATTCCTTCACGATCACGCCCGAATCCATCCCCTTCGGCGCTTTCACGGCCGTCACCGACGAGCCAGGCGAGCCGGGCGAGAACAGCTCCAGGCCCAGCCTCTCCACTGCCACGCGCGTGGCCTTCGCCAGCAATTCGGCGTTTTCGATGAGCTTCGCCATTCCGATTTGCTTGACGTACTTCAGCGCTTCCGCCAGCGCCAGAATCAAAGCCGTGGACGGCGTCCAGCTCGACTCGCCCGCGTCGCCGCTCTTCTTCTCCTTTTTGAAGTTGAAATAGTAATGAGGCAGCGTCGCGGTATCGGCAAACTTCCACGCCTTCGGGCTGATCGAAAGAAACGCCAGGCCCGGCGGAATCATGAATGCCTTCTGCGATCCGCCGATCACTACGTCAAGGCCCCAGCCGTCGATATCGAGCGGCATCGTGCCCAGGCCGGTGATCGCGTCCACCACCATGATCGCCCCGGTCTTCGCGACAGCCGCGGCGATCACTTTCACATCGTGCGCCGCGCCTGTGGAAGTCTCGGACGCCTGGACGAAAACACCCTTGGTCGCCGGCTCCGCAGCCAGTGCATCTTCCACCTGTTTCGGTGAAACCACCTGTCCATACGGAACCGTGATCACGTTCGCATCCAGGCCGTACGCTGTTGCGATCTCCGCCCAGCGCTCACCGAACTTTCCGGCCACGCAGACGATGACCTTGTCGCCTTTCGAAAACAGATTCGCTACCGTGCCATCCATCGCGCCCGTGCCCGAGGAGGCAAACATCAGGATATCGTTCGAGGTTCCCATCACCTCCCGAAGGTCCGACAGACACGAACGGTAGGCCTTGCGAAAATCCTCGGTGCGGTGGTGGATGTCCGACGCCATCATGGCATGCAGAGCAGGCGGATAGAGAGGCGTCGGCCCTGGGGTCAATAAGCGCTGTTTCTTGATGTGCATGATGAGGGTCCGTAATTCAGGATAACAAACGGGAGTCAGAAGACAGGGAAGCCGGGCCCTCGGTCTCGCGGCGCCCTGCCCTTGCAACAGGAACCAAACCCGGCCGAGGCGCCTCCTCATTCTGACTTCTTCTTCTGACTCCTGACTCCCTTCTTCGGCCCCGCGCTGCCTTACAATAGCAACAACATGCCCCTGATCGACAAGATCCAGCAGGATATGGTGGCGGCCATGAAAGGCCGCGAGGAAGCGCGCCTCAGCGCGCTGCGCATGATGAAGGCTGCACTGATGAAAGCGAAGGTCGACTCGCCCAAGCCTCTTGACGATGCGGCCGAAATGCAAGTGCTCAAGTCGCTCATCAAGCAACGCACCGACGCCGCCGAGATGTTCCGCAAAGGCGGACGCGAGGACCAGGCCGCGAAAGAGGAGGCCGAGCGCGCGCTCATCGAAACATACCTGCCCGCCGGCGCCAGCGAGGCCGAAATCGAGGCGGCGATTGCCGCGGCTCTGTCCGAAACTGGCGTCACCTCCCTCAAACAGATGGGTGTTGTCATGAAGGCCGCGCAGGCCAAGCTCGCGGGCAAGACCGTCGACGGCAAAACGCTCAGTGAAAAAGTGAGGTCGCACCTCCAATGACACCTCCCGAAACGCGGGTGAAGCACCAGCCCTTCGTCCCCGACCACGTAAAGATGAAGGAGTTCACCGCCCGCGCCCTGTTCCTGGGCCTGGCGATGACCGCTGTTCTGGGCGCCGCCAACGCCTATCTCGGGCTGCGCGCCGGTCAGACCATCGCAGCCACTTACCCCGCTGCCGTCATCGGCATGGCTGTCCTGCGCCTGGGCCGCGGCACCATCCTCGAAGAGAACATCGCGCGAACCGCCGGAACCATCGGCGAATCGGTGGCCGCCGGCGCTGTCTTCACGCTGCCGGCGTTCTACCTCGCGCACGTCTGGTCGGCGCCTCACATTCCGAAGGACCTCGGTTTCTGGGGCAAGATGTGGGCCCTGGCCACCGACCCCGATTACATGAAATCCACCTCGCTCATGATTGTAGGCGGAGTACTCGGCGTGCTTTTTGTGTCGCTCATACGCCGGGTGATGGTGGAAGACCCGGAGCTCCCCTTCCCTGAATCGGTGGCTGCCAGCGAGATTCACAAAGCCGGACAAGCCGGCGCGCGCGCCGCCAAGTATCTGTTCTACAACATGGGATTCGGCGCAGCCGTCTACCTGGGCGGAGTGTTCAACCTGTTCGCGCCCGATCGCGACTTCTTCTTCCGTGTCGGGGAGCTCGGCAAGAGCACGCTGCGCCTTGGGCCATCGGGCTCTACAACGGTCCTTACGGCGGGCGGTGTTTCCACATGCGCCGCACCCACGGTGAGTCCCGCGTTCATCGGAGTGGGGTACATCATCGGTCCCGAGTTGGCGGCTCTGAACTTCTCGGGCAGCGTGGTGGTGTGGGGCATGATGATCCCGCTGCTGATTTTCTTCCTCGGACCGCAGTTGCAGTCCTTCCTGCCGGCCAATGCAGGCGACGAAGGCTGGCTCGGCCTGGCCAATAATGTCTGGAAGTTCATCGTGCGGCCGGTGGCGGTGGGCAGCATGATGGTGGGCACCGGCTACACGCTGTTCCGCATGCGCAGGAACCTGACCGCCGGGCTGGCGAAAGCGTTCCACGAATTCCGCCACGGCGCGCCCGACATGGAATCGCTCAACCGCACGGAGCGGTACATGAGCTCCAAGACGGTCTTCGCGTTGATCGGCTGCACGTTCGCGCTGATGTGCGTCCTCTACGTGTACCTTTCCGGACTGGTGAGCGGCGGTATTGCGGCGGCGATCGTCATGTTGATCGTCGGCTTTTTCTTCGCCACAGTCTCCGGCTATCTGGTGGGCGTCATCGGTTCGTCCAACAACCCTATCTCCGGGCTGACGCTCTCCACGCTGGTGATCGCCGCGCTGCTGATGGTGTCCATGGGAGTGAGCGGCACCAGCGGCGTGATCGCCGTGTTGGGTGTGGCCGCCGTGGTGTGTGTATCTTCCGCCGTCGCCGGCGAGCTGCTGCAAGATTTCAAAGCCGGCTACATTCTGGGCGGCACACCGCGCTCGATTCAGATTACGGAGCTGATCGCGGTGGTGGTGGCGTCATTGGTGATGTACTTCCCGCTGATGATCCTTTATTTCGGCAACATCAATAAGGGCGGCACTGGCTTCGGCGACAAAGCTCTTTCGGCGCCGCAAGCGGGCCTGATGGCCTCGCTGGCGCAGGGCATCGTGGGCGGCGATATGGCCTGGCCGCTGGTAGTCACCGGCATCCTTTTGGGCTTCGCCATGATCCTGTTCAAGGTGCGCAGCCCGATGCTGGTGGCAATCGGCATGTACCTGCCGATCTCGATCACGTCCGCGATCTTCGTCGGTGGCGTGATCCGCTGGCTCACCGACTCCGCCGCGCGCCGCAAAGGCCTGAACGAGGCGCAGCGCGCGCGCGTCGAAAACGTCGGCGTGCTCGCCGCTTCCGGCCTCATCGCCGGCGAAGCCCTGGCCGGCCTCGTGAAAGCGCTCTACGATTTCCAGGACAAGGAGCTGCCGATCGTTTTCAAGGAGCCTTCCTACATCGCCGGCATGGTTGTGATGGCGATCATTGCGTTGGTGCTGATTCGCGTCCCGCTGCGGAATGCGGGGGATCCAAATGAGCCCGCTCCACCCGTCGCTATGATGTAACCATGCGGCTCACCCTCTGGCTGGGTACCTTGTGCGCAGGACTCGTCCTACGCGCGCAGCCTCAGCCTCCTTGCGCCGGCCAGGCGCTGCCGCCTTATCCGACAATATCCGCTCCGCCTACCGCGCGCGTGTGGGAGCAATCCAATTGGAAGCCGCCTGCATGCATCGGTTGGGCGCCCTCGGACTCCGCCACGCTCGTGGCGACGGCCGCGCGCTTCCGCGAGCCCGGCGGCGCCGAGGCCCTACGCCGCCGCATCGGAGCCATGTCCGAAATGACCGGCCTGCTCTACTGGTCCACCACCGCACAGAAATGGCAGAGGCTCATCCTCGAAGCTTACGCCCTCACCGCGGCGTCCGGCGGCGAGCGCAATGACTTCACTCCCGAAGAGATCTCGGCAGGCCGCACCGTCTACGCGATGCAACACGACAACCTGCTGGGCAAAGTCGCCTACGAAATCCGTGTCACAGCGGTCTCTCCAGAGCACATCGTCTTCACCAGCGCCAACGCCCAGGCCATTCGCTACCTTGGACTGCCGCTGTTCCAACCCTCGGACATCCAATCGATCTGTTTTCTCGATCGCGAATCCAAAGACGTGTGGCGCTACTACAGCGTGATGCGGATGCCCAAGCAGTCCGCCATCCTGACCTTGGGCCATAACGCTTCGCTCATCAACCGAGCCGTCGCGCTCTTCCGCTATCTGGCTGCAATTCCCGCCGACCAGGAACCGCCGGCCGCCCGCTGAGCTGGTTTCTTCACCAGCCCATTCATGCCCCAATCCGCCGCCTTTGTGATTCGTCCCTGCCCGAGCGGCGCCTTCACCTCTTCGATTTGGAAATCGATTGCCCGTCCGTTCACTGCCACGCGCGCATGTCCGAAGAACCAGCCATCTTCATACGTCTTCGAAAGGCGCAGGTGCCCGCCGGAGCTCGGCATGGAAACGTAAGTGATGCCTTCCAGCTCAAAATGCAGCATCTGGTGCAGGTGTCCGGCAATAATGTATTGCACACCGTACTGCTTCGCCAGTTGGTGGAGCGGAAACTCCGTATTGCGCAGCGCCACGGGCAGAAGCCACGATGGTCTGTGCATGAAGATCATCTTCACCGGCGCCGCGGCATGTGCCTTCAAGTCGCTCTCCAGAAACTCCATCTCGGAGGCAGCCAGCTCGTCCGAACGGCTGTTGTCGAGGACGGTGAAGTGCGCTCCTCCGGAATCGAAGCTGTAGCGTACCGGATGGCCCGCAAACTTGCGGAACAGTTGCTCCGATACAGCAGAATTCGGCCAGATATCGTGATTGCCCGGCACCAGGTATAGTGGAATGCGGCTGTGAGGCTTCCACACCCGCGCCACACCGTTCCACTGGCTCTCAGCCGTCTCGTCGTGTCCGCCTTCGATGGTGTCGCCGGAATTGATGACGAACGCCGGACTCTCCGCCGCCGCTTCCTTCCATGCCTGGTCGTAAACGCCCGCCTGCGCCTCACCCGTCCGGTCGCCGAGAATGACAAAGGAGAACGAATCACCCGCAGCCAGCGCCGCTAGGGCGAGTGCGGACGCAGCGATCAGCGCGATAGTCGTTTTTCCCCGCGTGCTTTCCCTCCGCTCCTCAGCGTCTCCGCGATGAGCACTCAAGCCCTCAGCCCTTGTACACCTTGATGAAGACGTCGCGGAACTTCGCCATTTCCTGGTCCGTGCCGATCGTCACGCGCAGCAGGTGAGTCAGCGGTGGGAACGGCCTTCCCGGCGCCACACCCAGCCGCGGCATCTTGTCGATGAACTCGTGAGCGTCGCGGCCGCAATCGATCATCAGGAAGTTCGCGTGCGGCTGGACGTACGTGACCTTCTCGCCGTCCAGCCACGCACACAGCTCGCGCCGCGTCTTCGCCATCGAAGCCTTCCGGTCGCTCACGATGCTCTGCTGCTGACCTAGCGCCGCGACCACCCCGCGCGCGCTCACGATGGAAATCACGTTCATGCGCAGCGGCGCGAGGCGCTGAATCGTCTCGGGCCGCGCGGCAACGAATCCGACGCGCAAACCGGCCATGCCGTAGATCTTCGAATAGGTCCGTGCGACGATCACGTTCTTTCCCTGGCGCACGTAAGGCAGCGCGCTCTCCACGTCCTGCGCCTCCACAAAGTGGATGTACGCCTCGTCCATCAGCAAGGTCGTGTTCGCCGGCAAGTTCGCGACCAGCCATGCCAGCTCCCGCGCCCGCGTAACGGTCGATGTCGGATTGTTTGGATTGCAAAGGTAGATCAGCCCGCCGTGCGCTTTATCGGCTTCCTCGACCAGCTTGTGAACGTCGGCCGTGTAATCCTCGCGCAGCTTGGTGAGCACGACTGGCCGCCCCAGCGCCTTCGCCGTCTCCGTGGGCCCTTCATATGCCGGCGTCACCGTGATGAACGGGCGGGTTGCCGACGTAAACGCATCCACCACGATGTGCAGCGGCTCGCTCGACCCCGCCCCCACCAGGATCTGATCGGGGGTGAGTTCCTCACTCTTGGCGATGGTCTCGTAGATGCCGCCGAACTCCTGGTAGTGGTAGCGGTACGCCGTGGGGATCACCTCACGCATGGCCGCCTGCGCCACCTCGGGAATTCCCGCCGGATTCTCGTTGGCATTCAGCCACACTATGTCTTTGGGCAGCCCCGCCGTCTTGACCGCGGCGCGCTGTGCCCATGCCATTTCGGGTAACAACCGCACCGCCGCCGCGGCAGCGCCGGCTCCGGCGATAAAATTCCTGCGCGTGAACATCCTGGGAACCTCCTTCACAAAGTGTACCGCTTGGTGGGCCATGCTTCCGCTTGCCCGGATACAATGACCTCATGAACAAGGAACTGTCTCGGACGGAAACGCGCGTTCGATTCCGTCGCGCCCGATGGGAGCCGTCGCTCAATACGATCTCGTTTCCGCGGGCGTTGCGCGACGCCATTCCGGACACTCCCACCTGCGCCGGACGGGTGTTAGAGCTGGCATCTACCAGCGGCGCGGTGTCCCGTCTGTACCCCGGCTGCCCTCCGGTGGAGATGCGGATACTCGCTCGGGAAACCGGCAAACTAACGGGCGAATTCGTTGTGGTGATGAATCTTCAGCCCGAAGCCGCGCGAGCGCTCGCCGATACGCTGCTGCGGACCGCCGACGAACTCGAGAATTCGCGTTAAACTGGTCCCTCGGAACAGATGGAACTTCGACACGAACAGCCGAGTCCGCAAACGGCGGTAGTCACGCTCTCCGGCAAGGTGATGCTGGGCACCGGCACCGAACGTATCACCGCGATCGTGAATGATCTGCTCGCGGGCGGCACGCGTAACGTAGTCTTCGATCTCTCCGGCGTGACCGTGCTTGACAGCACAGGTGTGGGCCAGTTCATCGCCAGTTTCAACCAGATCGCCTCCGCCGGCGGCGAGATGCGTATGGCGGGCGCCACCGGCCACATCCTGCAAACCTTCCGCGTCAGCCGCCTCGACAAAATGTTCCCCTTCTTCCCGACGGCGGAAGAAGCGGCGAAGGCGTAGGTTAGGGCCGAAGAATCCGAAGAGGCGCCGGCACCGGAATTTAACGAAGCTGGTGTAGATTTATCCCTGATCCGCCGGTTGCTCGCGCTGACTCCGGCCGAACGGCTGGATATGCTGGAGAATCAGGCTAACGGAATCCGCGGAATCCGTGAGTCGCATGGAATTACTTGATCTGCGTCAGGAATGGCGCCAACTGAATGAAGCCGGTGTCCCCTGCCCTGACAGGCAGATCGGTTCGTAGGAACTGGGGGGCTCGCCGCTACCCTCGCTGGCGCCCCTACCTGCGCATTCGATTTCGATGTTGTGCGGGGTGGTCCAGCTGCGGAAGCGCGATACGGGCGGATCCAAGCCCTCACCATGATCGGCTGCAACCCCACTTACCATGACATCCTGCCCCATTCTGTGGAAATGGATATAGGCAACGGCGTTCGCGTCAAGGTTCTTGACCTCGAAACTCGAATCGCCGTCAAAGGAAGAAACGGACGGATTGAAGGATCGGCCAGTCCTCCCGACCCTCCGCACCACACTCGAAGAAAAATGCAACCTGAGCCTCTGAGCTCGAAGCTCACAGCTCATAGCTACCTAACCACTCATCGACGCCAGGAACTCGCCGTTGCTGCGCGTCTTGCCCAGCTTGTCAAGCAAAAGTTCCATCGTTTCCACCGGCGACAGCGGATTCAACACGCGCCGCAGAATGAACACGCGGTTCAGCTCGTCCTTGGGCAGCAGCAGCTCTTCTTTGCGCGTGCCGCTCTTGTTGATGTCGATGGCCGGAAACACGCGCTTGTCCACCAGCTTGCGCTCCAGGTGGATTTCCATGTTGCCCGTACCCTTGAACTCTTCGAAGATTACATCATCCATGCGGCTGCCGGTATCGATCAGCGCAGTGGCGATGATGGTCAGCGATCCGCCTTCTTCAATGTTGCGCGCCGCACCGAAGAACCGCTTCGGCCGCTGCAACGCATTCGAATCCACGCCGCCAGAGAGCACCTTGCCCGAAGGCGGGACGATGGTGTTGTAGGCACGAGCCAAGCGCGTGATTGAGTCCAGCAGAATCACGACGTCGCGCTTGTGCTCCACCAGCCGCTTGGCCTTCTCGATCACCATCTCGGCCACCTGCACGTGGCGCGTCGCCGGTTCGTCGAATGTCGAGCTGATGACTTCGCCGCGCACGCTGCGCTGCATGTCGGTGACTTCTTCCGGCCGCTCGTCGATCAGCAGTACGATCAGCGAGATCTCCGGATGGTTCGCCGTGATCGAGTTAGCGATCGACTGCAGCAGCATCGTCTTACCGGTGCGCGGCGGCGACACGATCAGCCCGCGCTGACCCTTGCCCACCGGCGTCAGCAGATCCATCACACGGCCCGAGAAGTTGTCCTTCGCCGTTTCCAGCTTGATGCGCGCGTTCGGATACAGCGGCGTCAGGTTGTCGAAGAAAATCTTGTTACGCGCTTCCTCGGGCGGCTCGAAGTTGATCGCGTCCACCTTGATCAGCGCAAAATACCGCTCGCCTTCCTTCGGCGGGCGAATCTGCCCGGAAATCGTGTCACCGGTCCGCAGATCGAAGCGGCGGATCTGCGACGGCGAAACGTAAACATCGTCCGGCCCGGGCAGGTAGTTGTATTCGGGCGCGCGCAGGAAGCCGAACCCGTCGGGCAGGCATTCCAATACGCCTTCGGAGAAGATCAGGCCGCTCTTCTCCGCCTGCGTCTGCAGAATTTTGAAAATCAGTTCCTGTTTGCGCAGGCCGGCCGCGCCGGCGATTCCCATGTCCTTCGCCACCTGGTTGAGCCGCTGGATGCTCATATCCTTGAGTTCCACCAGGTCGAGCGTCGGCGTCCCGCTCTTCTGTCCCTGCTGCACCTGTTTGCGGCGCTGCTGCCCGGTAATGGCAGCCGGTGCGATGGCGGAATCGCTACCCACCGGAGCCTCGGCAACCGGATCGGTCGCGGGCGGTGGCGCCGAAGGCGGCGCGGCGACCGGGGCCGGGGGAGCGGCAGGTGGGGGCGCTGCGGCAGCCGACGGAGGTGCGGCCGGCGGTGCTGCGGGCGGTGCTGCGGGCGGCGCTTGCGGCACGGTAGCAGCGACCTTGGCGGCGCGCGGCGGCTTCTCGGCCGTTTTCTCGTGCACTTTCTCGGAAACCTTTTCCGACTTTTCCGGCTTCTCCGCCTTCTCTAACTTTTCCGGCTTTTCCATTTTTTCGTTTTCGGGGGGCGATCCGGCAGCAGGCGCTGCCTGTTTGTCGGTCGCGGTTTCGGTGGGCTTTTCCTGCGGCGGGACGGTTCCTACCGTGGTTGGAGTGTGTTCGTTATTGCTTGCCAAATTTCCCTCACTCCCCGGCCCGTCTGGGCCGAGAACGGCAGCGGCTCTGCGCCTTCCTTGCGGATGGCGCGTAAGCCCTGCTCTGCTTCAGATTGATTTAACTTGTCGATCTTGGTGGCTATCACCAGGTACGGTCTGCCGTGGTATTCGAGCCATCGCTTCAGTTCGAGATCCTTCTCCATCCATCCGCGACGGGCGTCCAATATCAGGCAGGAGAGCTTTAGCGTCTCCCTCTTCTCCAGATAATACTCAATTAACTTCTTCCATTCCAGCGCAAGCCGGGGCGGTACCCTGGCATAACCATATCCGGGTAAATCGACGAAGTAGAACCTTCCGTCGATACGGTAAAAATTGATCGTTTGCGTCCGACCCGGAGTGCTGCTGGTGAAAGCCAGCTTCTTTTGACCTGTGAGGGTGTTCAGAAGGCTGGACTTTCCGACGTTACTTCTCCCAAAGAATGCGATCTCGGGTATCCGGTCCTTGGGAAACAAGTCCGGCGACCCGGCGCTGGTTACAAATTCGGATGTCAAATTCAGCTTCGAGCCTCGAGCCGTGAGCTACGAGCTAAAACCATCGCGGTCTCGAAGCTCGCAGCTCGAAGCTCGTAGCAGTCTCAGTGCGCTACGCTTTCTTCCACGGGCTTTACGTCAACTCCCGGTCCCGCGGCGACCCCGGCGGCCGCGGGTATGGTTAGCGACACCACTTCGCGCTCCAGGGCGATCTTCAGCACCTCGTCCATCGATTCCACGAAGTGCAGCTTCATTGTCGTCTTAATGGCGTCCGGAATATCGGGAAGGTCTTTTTCATTCTCCCTGGGCATGATGGCTTCCAGAATTCCGTGTCTGTGGGCAGCCATCAGTTTCTCCTTCAGGCCGCCGATGGGCAACACTTTACCGCGCAGCGTAATCTCTCCCGTCATGGCGACGTCCGAACGCACGGGAATGCCCGTGAGCGCACTGCAAATCGTGGTCGCGAGCGTGATGCCGGCCGAAGGTCCGTCCTTGGGAATGGCGCCTTCGGGGACATGGATATGCACGTCCAGGTTGCGGTAGAAATCGCGCGGCAGGCCAAGCGAAAGCGCGCGCGAGCGTATGTAGCTCATGGCCGCCTGCGCCGATTCCTGCATGACTTCGCCGAGCTTTCCCGTGATGGTCAGTTTGCCCTTGCCCTCCATCAGCGTGCACTCGGTGGTGAGAATCTGGCCGCCGACTTCGGTCCAGGCCAGACCGACCGCAGCTCCCACTTCGTTCTTCTTTTCGTTCGCCAGGTCGCGGAACTTCCACGGTCCCAGCAGATCGGAGACCTTGTCGCCGGTAACGGCCACTTTGGCATGCGGCTGTTTTTCCTTGGCCGATTGCGCATTCACCACCTGCCGCGCCACCTTGCGGCAGACATTTCCGATTTCCCGTTCCAGGTTGCGCACACCCGCTTCGCGCGTGTAGTACTGGATCAGGCTGTTGATGCCTTCGTCGGTGAATTCGATCTGATCCTTGCTGACGCCCGTCGCTTCCATCTGCTTGCGCACCAGGAAGCGCTTGGCGATCTCCATTTTCTCGAGCTCTGTGTATCCCGAGAGCCGGATCACTTCCATTCGGTCCTGCAGCGCCGGCGGAATGGTGTGCAGCACATTCGCCGTGGCGATGAAGAACACCTGACTCAGGTCGTATTCGACATCCAGGTAGTGATCCACGAACATGAAGTTCTGCTCGGGATCCAGTACCTCCAGCAGCGCCGCCGACGGATCGCCGCGGAAGTCCATCGACATCTTGTCGACTTCGTCCAGCATGAACACCGGGTTGCGCGTCCCGGCCTTCTTCATCATCTGAATGATCTGGCCCGGCAGCGCGCCGATGTAGGTGCGCCGGTGCCCGCGGATCTCCGCTTCGTCACGCACGCCGCCCAGCGACAGCCGCACGAACTTGCGTCCCGTCGCTTTGGCGATCGACATTCCCAGGGAGGTCTTGCCCACGCCGGGGGGCCCGACAAAGCATAGAATCGAGCCTTTCGGATTCTTGACCAGCCGCCGCACTGCCAGGAACTCCAGGATCCGTTCTTTGATCTTTTCCAGGCCGTAGTGGTCCGCTTCCAGCACCTGCTCGGCGAATTTCAGGTCGCGGATCTCCTTGGACTTCTTCTTCCACGGCACGCCCAGGAGCCAGTCGAGATAGTTCCGGCTCACGGTCGACTCGGCCGACATCGGCGGCATGTTCTCCAGCCGCTTAAGCTCCGCCATCGCCTTTTCCAGCGCATCGGCCGTCATGCCCGAGGTTTCGATCCGCTTCTTCAGCTCATCGATCTCGCTCTTTTCGCCGCGCCCCAGCTCTTTCTGGATGGCTTTGATCTTCTCGTTGAGGTAATACTCTTTTTGCGCCTTCTCCATCTGGCGCTTCACGCGGCCCTGAATCGTGCGGTCCACGTTCAGTTTCTCGATCTCGATATCGAGCATGTCCGCCACGCGTGTCAGCCGGTCGATCGGATCGAAGATTTCCAGCAGCTCCTGCTTCTCTTCGATATTGAGTTGCAGGTTCGCACCCACCGTGTCCGCCAGCTTGCCCGGATCGTCCACCCGGATCGCCGCGATCATCGTCTCGTAGTTCAGGTTCTGGCTGAGCTTGACGTACTGCTCGAACAGGCTTGTCACCCGGCTCACCAACTGGTCCAGCTGCGGCCCGGCTTCCACCTTGTAACTCGCCGTACGGATGGTGGCGCGGAAGAATCCCTCATCGTCCGCAACCGATACGACTTTGCCCCGCTCCACGCCCTCTACCAGCACCTTAATGTTACCGTCGGGCAGCTTGAGGCTCTGGACGATGTTCACCACCGTCCCTACGTTATAAATCTCGTTGGGCTTGGGTTCGTCGATGGAGGCGTCGTGCTGCGTGGCCAGGAAGATCTTCTTGTCGCCCGCCATGGCCTCTTCCAGGGCGCGAACGCTCGATTCGCGCCCCACCACGAACGGCGTCATCATGTACGGAAAGATGACTACGTCCCGGATGGGCATCATCGGCAAACGTTTTGTATCGGATTTTTCCTTTGAAGTAAGCATTGTTCTCCCCAGGGGAAATTGACCCAGCCCCTGGAAACCAGGTGCAGAGGAAAGAGGCGATCACCGACAGACGGCGAAACCCGGCCGCCTGTCCCACGGTATTCCGTTAACCAGCCTTTTCCAATATTGTAAGACTGATTTTCTGCGCCAGCACCATCTCTCTGGTGACCTGAAATTCGCGGACCTTCTTGTAAGAGGGCAGATAGTACATCAGATCGAGCATGAGGTCCTCCAAAATCATGCGCAATCCGCGCGCGCCGACCTTCCGCTCCATTGCCAGGTCCGCAATGGCTTCCAAAGCGTCGTCGCTGAAGCGCAACCGCACATTCTCAAACTCGAACAGCTTTTGATACTGCTTCACGATGGCGTTCTTGGGCCGCGTGAGAATCTGGATCAGCGCCGACCGATCCAGGTCTTCCAGCACCGCCGTTACCGGCATGCGCCCGATGAACTCCGGAATGAAGCCGAACTTGATCAGGTCGATCGGCTGCACCTGGCTCAGCATGTCAATGTCGCGCCTCCCGCTCAGGCTGCGCACGGTTCCCTTCTCTTCTTCCTGCAGGAAGCCCATCGACTTCTTGCCCGTGCGGCGCGCAATCACTTTCTCCAGGCCCACGAAAGCACCACCGCAAATGAACAAAATATTTGTGGTGTCGACCGGCGTGAACTCCTGATGAGGGTGCTTCCGGCCGCCTTGCGGCGGAACATTCGCCACCGTGCCTTCCAGGATCTTCAACAGCGCCTGCTGCACACCCTCGCCCGATACATCGCGCGTAATCGACGGGTTCTCGTCCTTCCGGCAGATCTTGTCGATCTCGTCGATGTAGATAATCCCCTGCTGGCACTTCGCCACGTCCCCGTCCGCCGCCTGCAGCAGCTTCAGGATGATGTTTTCCACGTCCTCGCCCACGTAACCGGCCTCTGTGAGCGTGGTGGCGTCCACGATGGCAAACGGAACGTCGAGAATCTTCGCCAGCGTCTGCGCCATCAGGGTTTTACCTGTACCCGTCGGCCCGATCAGGAGAATGTTCGATTTTTGAAGCTCAACTTCGGTGTTCCGCAAGCGGTTCATGTGGATCCGCTTGCAGTGGTTGTATACGGCCACCGCCAGCTTCTTCTTGGTCGCTTCCTGGCCGATCACGTATTGATCCAGGAACTCCTTCACCTCTAAAGGTTTAGGGATTTTATTGGGAGTTCCTGCAGGAGGCTCGACCTTATCATCTTCTAAGATCGAGTTACAAACAGCGATGCATTCGTCGCAGATATAAGCCCGGGGGTAGTCGGAGGGAGATGAAATCAGCTTACCAACAACGTCCTGACTCTTGTGGCAAAAGGAACACCGCAAAGCATCATCGGATCCGGTACGCTTCACGCAGTTTCTCTCCTATCCCGGCTGCGACTTCCCGGGTGGACCTGAATCAATTTCGTCTCTATTATCACCTGAACTGCTTTCCTTAGCAATGTACTCCAAGGTTGGTAGTGTTGGGCCCTAAACCAATCGTATCCCTGGAAAGCTAAACTTCGGACCCTGTTACGCCGTCTTTCGCGCGTGATCGAACAGAAAAGTGAGGGTCTTCTCAGTCTGGATGTGGCTGGCAATCCGCCCCATCGTTCCGTCCTTTTCGAAGCGCATCTGCACCGCCCCCACTGGCTCCCTTTGCTGCCGCGCCAACCGTTCCACCTCGCGGTCGACCTCATCCTTCGTCGCGTGGATCGCCTCCCGCTCCGAAATCCGCGAAAGCAGCATCGACGCCTTCACCTCACGCAATGCCTTGTCCCGCTGTGTGGCCTTCACCTTTTCCCAATCCAGCTTGATGGAACGGGGATCGATGCCTTCGCCCGCCATGGCCCGCAGGCTCTGCTCCACCCGGTTCTTGATCTGCCGCTCCACGAAAACTTCCGGGACAGGGAAGTCGTGACGGTCCACCAGCGCATCCACAATCTTGTTTTTGGCTTCGTGCTGGGATTCGAACTGCCGCTGCGCGAAGATGTTCTTTTTCGCCGCATCCTTTAACTCATCCAGGTTGCGGTAATCGCCGAGGTCCTGTGCGAAATCATCGTTCAGCTCGGGCAATTCCTTCTTCCGCAATCCCTTTACCGTGGCATGGAAGGTGATGGTCTTGCCCGCCATCCGCTTGGCACCGTAGTCTTCCGGATAGCTCACCGAGAATTCCTTCTCGTCGCCGGGGCTGAGACCCAGCAGGTTGTCGGTGAACGCCTCGAACGTATCCGCACCGCCCATTTCGAGGACCATCTCGTCCTGCTTCACCGGGTCGCCTTCGATCCCCGCGATGCTCTCCAGCGCCACCACCGCGAAATCGCCCTTCTCCAACGGCCGTGGGTCGATGTTCACATAATCGGCCTTCTGCTCGCGCAGCTCTTCCAGCCTCTTCGTGACATCCTCTTCGGTGACTTCCGGATCGTGGTACGGCACTTCGACGTCTTTGTATTCGCCCAGTTCGATCGGCGGCACCACTTCGAACTCCGCCTTGAACTTCAGAGGTTCGCCGTCGTGGAAATGGATATCGGAGATGTCCGGCGTCCCCACCACGTTCAGGTTATCCGCCTCGAACTGCTTTTGCAGGAACTTGGGGATGAGGTTTTCCAGCACCTGCTGCCGGATTTCACCGGCGAACTGCTTCCGAATCAGTGAGCTGGGCACTTTGCCCGGGCGAAAGCCGGGAATCTTGGCCCGCTTTTGCACATCCGCCGCCACCCGCGTGGTCTCGGTCTCCACTTCCTGGACAGGGATGGAAATCTCCAGCGAGTGCTTACAACCTTCAATCAATGCCAAGTGGATTCGACCTCAGGAAAAGAAGTGTGGTGTAAACATCATGATACCACGGGTATCCACCACTCCCTGTAGGGCAAACGGTCGGTTTCACTGTCAGCCCTCGCCCTTTCCGCCCGATTGACCACCACGCCCATCGGTGGGGCAGACGGGCAGGTTTGGCGGTCTGCCTTCCCACAGCTCAGTTGGCCGACGCCTTCTCCGCCTGATCGATCACGATGAAGTCGATCGGCCCTTTAGTCGCATCCAACCTCAGCCCGAGTTGTTCCTGCAAGGCGGTGAAAATGGACGGCCCCAGGGCGCCGCGCGCCTCGTCCGTCGTCCATTCCACCCTGAAGTCGTACTCCCCATGCAATCCCGTGTTGTCGACGACCAGCCGCCCGGCCTGCCCGCTCAAGTATTCCACGAGCCGCGCCATGGTTGTCTTCCTGCCTTCGATGGCAGCCTTGCCCGACCCCGTGGATGAGCTGATTCCCGACCTGCCTTCCCCGACGTGCTCTTTGAATTTCGCACCTCCCTTCGCCACCACGAGCGAATAGATGGCGCCCTGCTTGCTTTCTTGATGGATTCTGAGCCGGAATCGCTCGGCCAGCAGCGCTTGCAGGCTGGGTCTCGCTTCTTCCCGGGTCATCTCGAGCGGAGTATCCGCCTTAGCGTTAATATCGTACGTCTCGGAATCCATCCAGCCTGGACCGCCCTCGATCTGAGCTTCTGGCAGGCCGTACGCGCGCGAAATCAAAAGCCTAAGACTGACATTGGTCGCCTTGAACAGCCCTCCCGGCAAAGTAGTGGTTCCTCTGCTGTCGCCGCCGGCCTGGTTTGGCCGGATGGAGGCAACCTCGAAATTCCGCGGCGCCACTCGCGCCATTGTGCTCTGCGCCTCACCGCAACCGATCCAAGCGGCGACCGCGAGAAAGCGGAGCGCTACGATGCCAGCCCGGTTCATGTTGGTTATACGCGGAAAGTGCGAAAGGGTTCCGTCAATTCTCCGCCGGCGCCTTGTCCACCGCGTCCACCACCAGGGCCTTGAAAGGCAGCTTCTTCGGAGTAAGCTGCAGGCCGATCTGCTGGATGGCCTTGAAAATGTCCGGGGCGGGCATTGGCTCGGTCGTGTCCGACGCCACCATTCCCGGAGGTTCGGTCGCAAACGCCGGCGTAAAATCGTACTCCCCATCCAGCCCGGTCCGATCCACCACCGGCTTTCCTGCCGGCATTTCCAGAGACTCGGCTGGTCTGGACATCGGCTGCCGCTGGGCCCGCATGCGCACCAGCACATAAGGGCCGCTATGGGAATCGTTCGCCGCGAGCCCCGGCCGATCGGCGGGCACCCGCGGAAACTCGCCACCGCTCGCCACGCTGAATCGTGGCCCTGCCTGCCCCA
>JGI12186J15620_100211_pt1 | contig 34650 bp, 28 predicted proteins | sample FosCloommunities_FD_15620 | JGI IMG/M metagenome (IMG submission 15620) | reverse complement strand
CGACTCTAGAGGATCCCACCAGGAAACAGCCTAGGAACACCGCGTTCTTTGAGCAGCGAGAAGAACTTCTGCATGGCTTGTTTATGGCGCGGCTCAGTGGTGCGAATGAAATCGTCGTAGGTGAGACCCATGCGGTCCCACAGGCTGCGAAACTCCGCAGATACCTTGTCGGTGAACTGCTGCGGGTCGACTCCGGCCTGCTTTGCGGAGCGCTCGATCTTCTGGCCGTGCTCGTCGGTTCCGGTCAGGAACCAGGTGTCGAAGCCGAGGGCGCGCTTACGGCGAGCAATGGCGTCGGCCACGATGGTGGTATACGCATGGCCGATGTGCGGACGAGCGTTGACGTAGTAGATCGGAGTGGTGAGGTAAAACTTTTCGGGGTTCGACATTCGCAGAATTTTATTGGTGTTGCTCTTTTCATCTTAGGGGTGAGCCGGAGCAGCGTCAAACCAGCTTGCCTGATAGAATCGAGCAATAAAATCAGGTATTTGACAAAGCGCTTCGCGCACTTTCCCGGTGAATCCACGTGTATTTAAGAGAACAGAAGAAGCTAGTTGAACGCCTCCGCGCGGTGCTGCGCGACAAGTTTCAGATTGAGTTGGAGACGATTGCCATTGAGCAACCGCCCGAGATCAAGTTTGGCGAATATGCGTTGCCTGTGGCTTTCGAACTGGCGCGCAGGTTGAAGAAGGCTCCACGCAAAATTGCCGAGGAGATTGTGGCAGAGCTGTCTTCGCTTGATGGCTTTGCCGGATTCGAAGTTGCGGCCGCTGGATATATCAATGTGCGACTGGATCGCGGCGGTGCCGTGCGCGATGTTGCGGCGAATGCCGATGTTGAGGTTGCCGAGACTGGGCTGCACTCGCTGGTGGAGCATACGAGCATCAATCCCAACAAGGCTGCGCATGTGGGGCATCTGCGCAATGCGATTCTGGGCGATACCTTTGTGCGCCTGCTAAGGACTGCGGGACAGAAGGTCGATGTGCAGAATTACATCGACAACACCGGCGTGCAAGTCGCCGATGTAGTGGTGGGCCTGACGCGTCTCGAAGCGTTTTCGCTGGCGGAAGTGCAGGCGTTGATGGAGAAACTTGCGGCGAGCGGCGAGCGCATCGATTACTACTGCTGGGATTTGTATGCGCGCGTCTCGCTGTGGTATGACGCAGACGAATCGCAGAAACAGGCACGGAGACAGATCCGGCTGGATACTTTGCACGCGATTGAACACGGCGGAAATGACGCCGCGCAGATCGGCGAACTGATTTCGACGGCTGTACTGCGGCGGCATCTGGAGACAATGTTGCGGTTGGATATCGAGTACGACTTGCTGCCGCGCGAGAGCGAGATTCTTCATCTCCATTTCTGGGATCTGGCCTTTGAGCAGTTGAAGGCGAAAGGTGTGCTCTATTTTGAGACCGAAGGTAAGAATAAGGGCTGTTGGGTGATGAAGCGTGGGACTGGCCGTCCCGGCGATGCGCTTCGCGAGCCCGTGAAAGAAGACAGTGCCACCGCAGATACTTCTGACGGTCCGGATGAGGATGCCAAGGTCATCGTGCGCTCCAATGGGACGGTGACGTATGTCGGCAAGGACATTGCGTATCACTTGTGGAAGTTTGGCCTGCTGGGGCGCGACTTTGCTTATAGGAAATTTTTCGAATATCCGAATCAGACCTGTTGGATTTCTGCGGAGCAGGGGGAACCGGACCATCCGCACTTTGGCGGCGCGCAGGCAATTTATAACGTGATTGATTCGCGGCAATCCGATCCGCAGGCGAATGTGATCGAGGCTCTGCGCGGGCTTGGGTACACGGATCAGGCTGCGCACTATACGCACTTCTCTTATGAGATGGTGGCCTTGACTCCACGATGTGCCGAAGAGCTTGGCTACGAAGTCGCGGAAGAGGATCGCGCGCGACCTTACATCGAAGTCTCAGGTCGCAAAGGTTTTGGCGTGAAGGCTGACGATCTGATCGACAAGCTGATTGCGGCGACACAGTCGGAAGTGGACAGCCGCCATCCTGAATTGAGCGCGGACGAGCGTGGGCAGATCGCGAAAGAAATTGCAGTCGGCGCGCTGCGCTATTTCATGCTTAAGTACACGCGCAATACGGTCATCGCCTTTGACTTCAGGGATGCCCTGAGTTTTGAAGGCGAGACAGGGCCTTATATGCAATACGCCGTCGTGCGCACGCGCAGCATTTTCCGCAAGGCAGGCGTTACTGCGGAGCAGGCGCTGGCTGATTTTGCAAGCGTCGATGCTTCACCTTATCTCGCGGGCGAAGAGGGAGACGGCATCTGGCAGGTTTGGCTGCGTGCAGCGAAGACGACTCTGCTGCTTGACCAGTGCATTACCACTGCGGAACCCGCATATCTAGCGAAGCATGCTTTTCAGCTTGCGCAGGAGTTCAGCAATTTCTATCGCAAGCACCACATTCTGACCGAGGCCGATCCTGAACGGAAGAAGTTTCTGCTGGCTACGGCTGCGATCACGCAGCGTGAGCTGATTCGTTCGTTGTCCTGGCTTGGAATTGGTGCGCCGGAAGTGATGTAGGAAGATACAGGGCTCAGAAAAATCTTACGCAGAATTTATACTGAGCCCCGTGTTCGTGACTACTGTATGGGTTGGCCGTCGGTCGTTAGCTGCTGCAATTGCTGCTGGTCGTATTGCTTTACGCCGTCGGGGAGTGGCGCATAATTCAGTGAGCCCGCGGTCGCTTGACCGTCGCTGATGATGTACTGCACGAAGTTCTTCAGTGCGGTTCGTTTCGATTTGCCTGCGCCATCTTTCGGGATGATCAGAAACGTCAAGCCGGAGATCGGATAGGCATCGGCTGCGGAGGCTGGTGGATTTACGATCGGCAAGCGCGGGTCCTGCGAGAGCTGTCCGCTGAAGGCGTTGATTGCGGCGGTTGTTGCAGCTGCAGTAGCGGCGATATACTGTCCGGCTTGATTCTTGATTTTGGCCACAGGCAGATGGTTCTGCTCGGCGTAGGTCAGCTCGACGTAGCCGATGGCGCCGGGTGAATTACGGATATTTCCGGTGACGCCTTCGCTGCCTTTGCCTCCGATGCCGACAGGCCAACTCACGGAGTTACCTTTGCCAACCTTTGCCTGCCATTCGGGGCTTACGGCTGAGAGGTAGGTTGTAAAGATATTCGTTGTTCCGCTGCCTTCTGCGCGGTGAGAGACAACCACGGGCTGTTTAGGCAAGGTTAGTCCGGGATTATCCTTTGCGATTGCGGAATCCTGCCATGTTTTGATTGTGCCGAGGAAGATTCCGGCCAGAGAGTCCGCAGAAAGCTGCAGTGGCTGCTTTAGATCTGGGAGGTTATAGGTGATGCAAACCGGGCCAGCAGATTCAGGGATCTGGATGAGCGGTTTCATGTCTTTCAGCTGATCGTCGGTGAGCGCCGCGTCGGAAGCTCCGAAGTCGACAGTGCCTGCTTTGACCTGTTGGATTCCGCCACCTGAGCCAATGGACTGGTAGTTGATCTGAACATTCTTGTGCACTCCGGAGAAGTCCTGGATCCAGCGCGTCATGACTGGATACACGAAGGTGCTTCCTGCGCCGGAGAGCGCGACATTCTCCGAGCCGCTGTCTGAGTTGCATCCCGCAAAGCTGAACAGGGCGAGCGTAACGGCTGCTGCTGCGAACCTGGTTGTTGTCGTGAAGTTCCGCACTTGAATCCCTCCTTTGAGTATCAAGTATGTTTGCAATCACTTTAACGGATGCTTGCAGTGACGGTTTCTTCAACGGAAATTTATATTTTTGAGCATTTTTTGTGTCGTTTTCACGAAAAAGCGCGCCAAAAGACGCGCTTTTAGTGCTTGTTTTAGCGATTATTTCGCGTAGCTGCGGACCCATTCAACGATGCTGCGGACTGCTATGCCGGTGGGGCCTTTGGCGGTCCAGGGCTTGGTTTCGTCGAGCCAGGCGAGGGCGGCTATGTCCAGGTGGATCCAGGGCGTGTCTTCGGCGAATTCCTTGAGGAACATGGCGGCGGTGATGGCTCCCCCATATCGGCCTCCGGTGTTCTTGATGTCGGCGATGTCGGAGCGGATCTGTTCGCGGTAGTCGTCGTCGAGCGGTAGTCGCCAGAAGCGTTCGCCGGACTTTGCCAGTCCTTCGGTGAAGTGCTGGAAGGTGTCATCGTCGTTGGAGAAGATTCCGGCGTTGATCTGGCCGAGGGCTACGGCTACTGCTCCGGTGAGCGTGGCGGCGTTGATCAGGTGCGTTGCGCCGAGCTGGCGGGCGTACGCGAGGCCGTCAGCGAGGACGAGTCGGCCTTCGGCGTCGGTATTGATCACGTCGATGGTCTTGCCGGACATGGCGGTGATCACATCGCCAGGCTTATAGGCCTTGCCTGAGGGCATATTCTCGGCGGCGCAGACGATGGCGATGACCTTCACGGCTGGCTTGAGCTGAGCGATGGCGCGCATGGCTCCGATCATGGCTGCGCCTCCAGCCATGTCGTACTTCATCTTCTCCATGTTGTCGGAGGGCTTGATGGAGATTCCTCCGGTGTCGAAGGTGATGCCTTTGCCGACGAGGCCGAGGACAGGTCCGTCAGCGGGCGCGTTCTCGGGTTCGTAGCGGATGACGATGAGCGCGGGCGGCTCGTCGGAGCCTTGCGCGACGCCGATGAAGGCTCCCATTTTGAGTTCGTGGAGCTTTTCTGTGCTGAAAACCTCGCACTTAAGACCGACTTCCTGCGACATTTCGGCTGCTTTCTGGCCGAGGATGGTCGGGGTCATGTGGTTTCCGGGTTCGTTGACCAGGGTGCGGGTGAAATTCTGCGATTCGGCGATGATTACGCCTTCGTTGAAGCCGGCTTCGGCTGCTTTCTGGTCGGGCGCGATGACGGCCAGCGAATCGATGCTCTGGTCTTTGCGGTCAGAGCGGTAGGTGTCGGCGTCGAAGTCGGCGAGGATGGCTCCCTCGGCGACGGCGCGGGCGGTTGCGGCGGTGTCGAACCCGGTCGGCAGCAGGATGCTCAGTTCGCGCAGCTTGCGTGGCTTGGCGAAGCGGACGGCGGTTCCTGCGGCCTTGCGTACATCGTGGACGGTTGCTTTCGCGGACTTTCCGAGGCCGACGAGAAGCAGACGCTTAGCCTTCAGGCCAGCGGGCGCGTGCAGCAGGATGGTTTCGTTGCTGCCGCCGGCGAATTCGCCGGTCGTGAGGACGTTTGCGGCTGCGTTCTTAACGGCTTCTTCTTCGGTCAGGAGCGAAATTTCGGGCTTGGCGTCCTTGCCGGTGGCTGCGTCGGTGGTGAAGGCGACGAGGAGTTCGGTTTCAATGGCGGCTGCGTTGCCGGTCTGGAGGGTGGTCTTCATGTCTCCAGTGTAACCATTGCCATTTTATGGAGCAGACGCTCGCTATTCGCTCGCTGGTTTATTGCCCTCGGGGTACCCCCTCCTCCATTTTGTACGGAGATTGTTTGTTTTCAGCTACTTAGAGTCGTGATTCTGTACGGAGATCGTTTGTTTTCAATAGCTTAGGGATTGCATGTGCGTAAAAGCCATTATTTTGTTCGAGTTACGGGCAAAAGGTAAAGGCATGGCTTAGAGCCATGCCCTTTCTTTTCCCTGTTTCCAGTGTAGCAAATTCGGGGGTAATTCCTTGCAAGGCGGTCTGGCTTGTAAGTTATTTGGATTGTTGCGGTTGCCGGGGTGGACGGGTGGTCGGGGGCTTGACAGGGTTTTCCACAGGGCCGGTTTAGAGTGGGTGCGCTTAAGGGCTGGTTAAGCGCCATTTCTGTGCATTATTCGGGCGGTTAACGCGCTTTTTATGGATTGATGATGCGGTGCATGTCTAGTGAGGGGGGTGGGACCGGGGTCTGGCTCAGCATGACATGGATCTGTCCGCGATGGTGGGTCTGGTGATTGAACATGTGACTGATGGCAAGAGGGAGTTCTTCGCGGTAGTGCTGTCCTTTGCTGTTGGTGTAGGCGATCGAGCGGGTGAGCAATTCCGGGCCGGCGTTCGCGAAGAATGTTTCGATCTCCAGGTCGAATTCTTTCCTGGCCGCGTGCAGTTCGGGGAAATTTTCGAATAGAACGGCGTTCAATGCGGGGGTGGTGAGGGTGCCGCCCTGCAAGCGGGAGATCCAGATGCGATCGCCCAGCATGATGTGGTTCAGGAGAGCGTGGATGCTGCCGAAGGAGCCTTGCCGCTGCTTGCGATATTCCTCAGAATCGAGCTGCGCGCACTTTTCGTAGAGCCTTTCATTGGCGATGCGGTTGTAGCGCGCGAGCATTTGGAAGTGCTCCAGCAGATTCATGGGTTCAAGTTTACACAGGGGTTTGGGGTGTTGTTGCTTGGGTGGAACTGGCCCACACAAGCCAAAAGGATGGCTTGTATGGTTCACCCGGCCGACTACTGCTCAGCCCGGTACTTCTTTCCTCGGGCTATAGGCGCTTCTTGTCCAGTGACTCTCTTCTTTACTGGCACTTTTCAAGCCGGGCTCCCTGCTTTCGTGGGACGCTAACTCAAGGCATTGGCGAGGGTGGAAAAAAGACGGGATGCCGCATAGACTTGGTTTCTTCCTCGACTCGTATCGAGAGACGATTAAAATCGTTAGGTCAATATGCCGAACATAAGTCTGCTCTCAGACCAGGCACTTGGTGAAGGCATTGCTAAGGCCGGTGACGGTCTAGGATTTGAAACGTACGCGCGGGTCCTCGCTTCTGCCGCCGTTGACACTAAGGGGCCATTTACGATCGGTGTGTTTGGGGAGTGGGGCACGGGGAAGACTAGCCTTATGAGGCTGGTTCAACAGCGGCTCGCTGACGAACCAAATGTCGTGACTGTGTGGTTCAATGCCTGGCGATATGAGCAAGAAGAACATCCTATTGTCCCTTTAGTTGGAACGATTGTCCGTGAGTTGGAAAGGCGACATTCCTCTAAAGAGCAATTCAAAAAGGGTGCTCGGTCTCTCATACGATCACTTCGCGCGGTCGCTTATGGGTTCTCAGCAAAATCAAAAGTAAAGGTCCCCGGATTTGCCGAGATCGAAGCGTCATTCGTCGCAAAAGACATGATCGACAGGGAGGAAAAGCTTACTCTCGACCCTCTTCTTGACCGTAGTTTGTATTACGAAGCATTTGAAAGCTTAAGTGCGGTCCGGCTACCGGAAGATTTTCGGATAGTTGTCCTGATCGATGACTTAGACCGCTGTTTCCCGGACCAGGCCATCCGGCTGCTTGAAAGTATCAAGCTGGTGTTATCTCAACCTGGTTTCATCTTTTTCCTCGGTGTTGCGCGGCAGGTGATCGAAGGGTATCTGCAGCATCGGTACGCAACCGACTATGGAATCGCCAATTTCAAAGGCCACCTATATCTGGACAAGATAGTCCAACTGTCATTCTTCATTCCGCCAAATCTAGCTCGGATGAAAGCGTTCAGTGAAGTGATATTGGCTAACCTTGATCCAAAGGTCGGATATCAACTAAAAGATATTCTCCCAACTATCGCAGAAGCATTCGGCGGAAACCCGAGAGCCATTATTCGTTTCATCAACAACATTCTTATCGACTTGGCAGTTAATAAGGATTTAGCAGAATCAGCGACGATGGAAGAGATTCCGATCGAATTCTTCGCGCTTTCACGTTGCCTGCAGCTGCGCTGGCCCGAGTTCTTTGCCCTTCTGTTAGATTCTGCCGACCTGTCCGAAAAGCTGGCAAAGTTGGACGGCAAGCAATCTTACAACATTGTGACCTCGGGTGAGGTGGACCAAGAGATGAGAACGGCAAGTGTATTTTTGTCAGATCGCGACCTAAAGGCTCTATTATCCAGCGGAGCCGGCAAATCCTGGCTGACAAATGGTGACCTTCGAATAGCGAGCATTAATTTCCTGCGAACTCAACAGCGCATTTCACCGGTGGAAGACATATATGAAGCTGCGAAGAAGCGCGTGCAGACCATTGTCTAGTTGTATTTCGTACGTCCACTCCGACCCATGCTAGCAGTGCCTGCTGCATCGGTCTGGCAACCTATCTCTACTACCTCGGTGGAAAACAGTGAACAGCGGTTTCATCATTGCCTACTCAAGCTGTTTGCTTGAGTGGGGGTATTCTATGGGGATAGGCTGACGCTTCAGCTGAGGACGAACAGCAGCAGGAAGTTCTAAAATCGCTGGCTTGTCACAGATGCTGAGCCGATGTCTAGAAATCGAGTCGAGCTGTTCTACACAAGCCCAAATTGAAGTGTGGCAGAGCAAAAAAGTCCGGTCTGCTTTCAGAGATCTGAATATGCAGACCGGATCTGGTTTTAGAAGATGACCTTCAGGCCGAATTGTGTGTTGAATGGTTCGCCGGGACCGATTCCGGGTGCGCCGTTGTAGTCGCCGATGGTGTCGGAGATTACTCCGAAACCGTCTCCAATTGCATTTGCGGGCGGGGCCAGATTCTTACGGTTGAAGAGATTGAACATTTCAGCGCGGAACTGGATTTTTACCCACTCGCCGATGCTGGTGGTCTTGAAGACGGAGAGATCTACGTCTTCAAATCCTTGTCCGTAGAGTTGATTGCGCCGGGAGGCTCCAACGAAGGTACCTGTCGGACCATCGGCGAAAGCTGCGGGGTTTATCCATGTGACCTGCTTGTCAGTAAATGAATGACTGACACCCGCATAGGGATCGCTCAAAATCTGCGTGGCACGCTGGTATCCCTCGCCTGTGCCTGAGTTGTCGGTCGAACTCAAGACGGAGAAGGGTTCGCCGCCGCGAAGAGTAACAACACTGTTGACCTGCCAGCCGTTGGAAAGCCAGCGCGGTCCGGAAGACGATCCTGGAACGTCATAGATGAAGTAGGCGCTGAAGGTGTTGCGGACATCGTAGTCGCTATTGCCGTAGTCTCCCTGGATGTTGGTGCTGTCCTGCGGGAGTACGTTGCGCCATTGCGTTCCTTCATCGAGGCTATGGCTCCAGGTATAGGAAGCCTGTGAGCTGAGGCCGTGCCAGCTCCGCAAGCGGACGACTGCCTGCAGAGCGTTGTAGTTGGAGTTGCCGGCGCTGGCTGCTTCGTTGATCGCTCCATAATTGGGGAAGGCCGAATAATACGGGCGGCTTTGTTGCTGTGCGAAGGAATCTACGCCTGCGCCTGCTGCGCTTAAAGCGGGTTGATTGATGTCGCGCAGGAGAATCAGCTTTCTGCCTGAACTGCCGACATAGCCAAGCTGGGTTACGACTTTCGATCCGAAGCTTCGCTGGATGTTGATGCTGTAGTTGACATTGTGTGGGTTGCGCAGATTCTGGTTGACGGAAAAGAGGCCGCAGGGGCTGACGTTATCGGGCGTGACGACGCATGCTGTGGTTGGATCGACGCCTGTGGGCGCGAGCAACTGGCCGGGCACGATTACCTCAGGTTGAATTCCGAGAGTCAAGACGGGAGTGGGACCTGCAGGGTTTCCCTGCAGACCGACTGCGCCGCCATTGCCGGGGTTCTGCGAGAGGAAAATATTGAGATTCGGCGTGTCGAAGAACAATCCGATTCCGCCGCGGATGACGGTGTTGCCGTTCTCCTGCGGTTGCCAGGCAAAGCCGACGCGCGGACTGAAGCTCGTGTAGTCGGCGGGATAGACAGAACCGATTCCGGCTCCCTGGAAGACGATGCCGCCTTTGCTGGGAACGAAGACGGAGAGGTCCTTGGTGTCATTGTGCAGAGGGCCTACATAGTCGTAGCGAACACCGTAGTTCAGATTGAAGGTGCGCGAAAGCTGCCACGCGTCCTGACCGAAGAGGGCCCAAGTATTGACGAAGACCTGACGCTCGGGATTTCCACGAGCGATGGTGCCGCGATCGAGATATCCGCCGAGGAAGTCGGCAAGGATGAGAGTGTTGGTGTCGGCGGTCAAATCGGAGTCGGTTGGAGCGGTTGACCATGGTCCGCGTTTACCGGAAAAGGTGAATGTGCCTCGTTGGTTGGTGTGATAAAACTCGTCGAGTTGCACCTGACGGAATTCGCCACCGAAGCGGAATTGATGCGCGCCTACGGTCCAGGAGAGGGCATCGGTGATGTGGCCGGTGATGTCGTTACGTCCGAGTGGAGGTGTGAGGCCGACTTCTCCAAGCTGCGATGTTGCCTGCTGCCCGAGCTTGATTTCCGGCGCGCCGAGAATGCTTGCGCCAGTATTGAAGCCGAGCGCGATGGGATCGAAATTGGTATTCGAGTCGAGGAAGACCTGATCGAAGTAGTTCACACCGACGAGAACCTGGTTGGTGATCGAAGGCGAGAACTGTGAGTTTACGACGATGGCGTAGTTCTGAACGTGGGTGGGCGCAGTCTGGTAATACCACTTCAGATCGGAACCGACTGGCGCTGCGGAGTTTCCTTCACCGGAGAACCAGTGGAAGGAAATGCTGTTGTGGGGGTTGATGTTGTAGTCCAACTTGATGAGGCCGTTGTAGCTGTAGCCGTCTTCGGGATCGGGGCTGGTGTAGTTGTTGGGGGCTGCGGGTCCGTTGAGTGCGCTGGCAGGCCAGAGCGTGTTGAGGAGGGCCTCGGTGGCGCTGTTGATGGGGACGTTGTGCTCTGCCAATAAGGCTTTTGCCTGATTCTGGTAGGCGACGGAGGGCTGAGTGGATCTGCCGGAAAGACCGATGACGAAGCGCTGCTTTTCCAGCGTGCCGAAGAAAAAGAGCTTGTCGCGAAGGATAGGACCGCCGATCGAGCCACCGGCGTTGTAGTTACGGACTTTCTGCTTGCTGTCCTGGAAAGGTGAACCGGCGCCGAAGAATTCATTTCTGTCGAAGTAGTAGGCGGTGCCGTGAAAGCGATTGGTACCTGACTTGAGGCCAAGATTTACTGTGCCGCCGGGGTTGCGGCCTGCTTCGGGAGCGGACTGCGTCTGTACTGAGAATGACTCGACGGCATCGATGGGCAGCACTACGCCTGCGATACCGGATACGCCGCTTTGATTCACGGCAGGGATGTTATGCCATGCGTCATTGTTGTCTACGCCGTCGATCTGCCAGTTGATCTGATTGGTACGTGCTCCATTCAATGAGCCGTCGGTGCCGTTCGCAGAATAGCCAGCGAAGCCGGGGGTGAGAGCGAGGAGTTGAGTAAAGTCTCTGCCATTGAGAGGGATGTCCTGGACCGACCGCTCTGCGATGGTACTGGTTTGTGTCGGGGATGAGGTATCGAGAACGAGAGCTGAAGCAGATACTTCTACCGTTGTACTCTGAGCGGCAGGCGAAACCTTTACCGGGAGGTTGTAGACCGATCCTGCCGAGACTGGAACCTTGGTTGTTTTTACGGTTTCGAAGCCGGGCGCTGAGACGGTGATTGTGTATGTCCCGAGGGGAATGTCCTGAAAGGTAAATTCGCCGGCGCTCGAAGAGACGGTTTGATGAAGCTGTCCGGTGCCATCATTGACGGCCTGAACACTTGCACTGGCTACGGCTGCGCCAGAGGGATCGGTTACGATGCCGCTGATGCCACCACGGAATGTTTGCGCCCTCGCTGAGAGAGTGCAAAACGTAACTGCAACTATCACGATTACAAAACTATGCAGCCACCTTCTGATTTGTAAATGCACGTAGACCTCCAGAAAACTGTGTTTGCGTTACGCAAGGGATAGAGATTCCTTGTCGATTCGTTATTTGTGTTGAACCGCAGCTGAAAGGGAAATGCTAGAAGCTACAACAAGGACGGAACGCCAGCATGGAAAGACGCTGGATGATGTGATCTATGTAATTAGCAACTGTTTTCAAGAAAAGATCACCTATGATGCTCCGGCATGAAAACCATCGAGAATCTTTCAAGGTACAGATAAATCGCGACGAAACGAGATGCGTGCGGAGTCTAGCCCAGGGATGGGCAAGGACAACATCGAAAGGTCAACCGTCGGAACATTTCTTGATGTTTAAAACTATAGCATTTCGTTTTGGGGCGCAACTGATCGGGGCTGGTGGGAATGATTGCGAAGTTCGCGCTCTACTTCTAGGGATGGTTCGATTCGCGTGCCAGCTTTTCTGCTACTGAGAGTGCGTCCGCCGCCTTGACCTCGATATCGGGATGGACGCCGGTGCCTTCCCAGTCTGTGTGGGAGATGGGATTGACCGGTTTTGCGATTGGGATTCCCATTCCGTAGTGCGCATTGAGGCGATGCCAGCTTCCAAGATGTGCACCTCCGGCCGTAGTTTCGCCGATGAGTGTGGCGCGCCTGAGCATCTTGAGGTCGTAGCAGAATTCTTCTCCACCGGAGAAGGTCGATCTGGAAGTCAAGACGAATACCGGCTTGTCGGCGAGGGTGTTTCCGGGAACAGCGTTTCCTGTCCAGAACTCCTGTCGTGTATCGGCGCGGGGATTGTAGATGTCGTTCAAGTGCGTTGGCTGCTGAAAAAGATAGGTTGCGACGAAGGAGACCATGGCCGGATCGCCTCCTCCATTTGCGCGCAGATCGAAGATCAGAGCACGCGCGCCGTTCATGCTTTTCATCGCGCTCTGGGCCATGGATGCGCACACTTGATGATCCGGAAAGGCGTCGAGCCTGATGAGTCCGACGGAATCCGGCAGCATCTCCAGTTTGGAGAAGCCGCAATGTTCGCGCTTCATTTCTTCGCGCATTTGCGCGATCTCTTGTGGAGTGGGGCCGCCTGAATTAGCAGGGGTGGGTATCGCGCTGTACTCCAGTCGCAGGTGCTGATCGTGACTGACCTCCTGCATCTGCTGCGTCAATAAGCGCGCGAAGACCCGGCGATTTGGGACATCATCATCTCCATTTTGTTCGTGTGTTCGCAGGGCGGTCGCCATCTGGTCGGCGATATCCGGGGCTAGGTAGTACTTCTGCAGGTTGGTGATGGCTGTCTCGATGACCCATTTCCGCTCGGGTGCCTGAAGACCTCCGCTCATCGTCGACTCAGAAGGGAATGCCGTTGCGTCGGTTTGATCGGAAGGAATCCTTTCCGGCGCGGCCTGTGCGGGGTTTTGCGCTGGAATCTGGTGTGCGTATGGGGGATCCTTTGTGACGGCTATATGGCGCAAGCGGAGCTTTCCGCCGATGGTGCTCAAGGCCAAAACCGCTCCTAGGGCGAAGAGAGCTGCAATGGTTGCCAGAAGAAATACGCCGGGCGAGATGGAGCCTGTTTCCAGAGAATGCAGGCCGGGCAAGGCATTCGCGGAAGTGCCGGCGCGCGCCAGAGTTTCACTACGCGATTGGTAGGCACGCGGGAGCGAGGATGTGAGATCCCAGATGAGATCGATCCACAAGCGGAATTGGTGGAGAATACCTTTTTCGTCCCGAAGCCTGTCCCGCCACAATTGCAGGGCCTCTTCTCCAAATCTCCGGCGGAATTGCGAAGGATAGAGGTAGAGGAGCAGAGCAAATATCTTCTCAGACATAGTCACCTCGGAAGATTTTCTTTGCACGCGCAATGCGGAGCACATCTGCCAATCTGTCGGCTTCGTCTCGCGCTATTTTTCGTCCGGAGACGGTGATCCGGTAATAGCGGCGGCGCTCATCGGACGGCTCGGCTTTGCCTGACGGGGCGACTTCTTCAATCAAGCCTTCTGAGAGGAGACCTTGAATGGAGGTGTAGAGGGTGCCGGGTCCGAGGCGCGTTCGACCGCTGGTCTGCTCTTCTACCTGCCGCATGATGCCGTAACCGTGGAGGTCTTCTCCGGCCAGAGCCAGGAGGATTTGAAAGGCGGCTGCGGGTAAGGGACTGAGCTTTTGCTTGGGCATAGACAGTCGAGCCTCGATATATCGATGATCGACTGTATGCCGCTATGGTTGGATTGTCAATAGCGGGGGCTATTTTCGTCAGAGTCGTGGAACTGCCCCACTCAAGCCGAAGGAAGGCTTGAATGGGCCACCTCGCGATTTCAGCTTCGGTGCTGGTTTATCTCCATTGCTTGAGTTCTGGCCAGAAGCTTTGCAGGTTCCACTTGAAACCGCGGCAGTGGTAGATGGGCAGCCACTCGTCCGGGCGTGAGAGTGGGTCTTTTGTATCGCCTACGATGGAGTAGCTGGCGCAGTCGTTCTGCATATTGCTCTCGTTGCCCTCACCGAGGACGATGAGGCTCTCGCCGGTGTACTGACGCGGACCCCAGATCCAGTAGTTCTGATGGCCGCCGATGGCTTTGGGAAGGCCGTACTTTGGTCCGAAGAAGTCGATGGCTCCGCCTTCGCCGTAGTTATTCGCGAAGATGGCAGTTTTCTGCTGCTCTTCAGGCGAGAGCGTTTTGTAGTAGGCGGCGACGCGCTGCGCGATTTGTTCCCATCCGAACATGTCGGCGTAAAGCTGCGGGAGGACGCCCTGGCGCGAGTGCTCGAACTTCTGCTGCTCGATGCCCATTTTGTGTTCGTAGGCGAGGAAGTGGGGAACGCTGAGGATGGGCAGAATCGTGGGGGCATAGATGCCGCTGATGGCGGTGATGGCAAGAGCGAGCGCCGGTTTGGCCCAGATCCAACGCTTGCTTTCGGTTACCGATTCGAGCCACACGGCCCCGCCAGCGAAGATGACGGGGTAGACGGGCGCGACGTAGTACATCTTGCCGTGAAGAAACATCATTTCTGCGAGAAAGATGAGATAGGCCCATCCAAGAATGCGGAAGCGCTGTCCCTGCCGGGAAAAAGAAAAGATAAGGGCAAAGGGCACGAGGAGCGCGGCGACAAAACCGAGCATCTGCGCCTGGGCAAGTAGGTAGGGCAGGGGAGAGAGCACGATATCGCGGCCGCTCTCGCGCACGTTGTGCATCAGCTGAAGGAACGGAAACTGATGCTGCCATTGCCAGAGGAAGTTGGGCAGCGCGATGACGACGGCGAGAGCGCAACCCAACCAGAACCAGCGGCGACGAAGACTTTGACGAAGGGGCGTGAGGCAAAGGCCGATGACCACGCCGGAAAGCCAGAAGATGACGGCGTATTTGTTGAGGATCGTGATTCCGGAGAGGGCGCCAATCGGGAGCCAAAGACGCTCGTTGCTGCTTTTTGAAAGACGCACGATGAGCACGGCGATGGCTGTCCAAAGCAGCGGGTCGAAGGCATTCATCGTAAACAGGTGCGAGAGAGCCAGCGAGACGGGCGCCATCAAGGCCGCGAGCGACGCCAGGAACATTGCCCAGCGGCGACCTCCCAACTCGCGCGCAAGCTGACCGGCGAGAAGGATGGTCGCGGCGCCTGCAAGGGCAGGCAGGAGTCTTAGCGCCCAGAGCGATGTGCCGATGGTGTGCTGGAGAAGCCAGGCGATTGCGGCGATGAGTGGGGGCTGGTCGACATATCCCCAAGCAAGATGCTCGCCGCACGCCAAGTAGTAGAGCTCATCGCGAAAGTAGCCGTAGTTCGGCCCGGCGATGAAATAGAGAACGATTCGCACGAAGGCGACGTAGCAGACGATGGCTGTTCCGGATGTGAGGATGGAAGACTTGCGGTCTTCTTTGGGAACAGCGGCTGAGATTGCGCTCATTCGATCTTCTACGGAGGATACAGCAGAAATGTTCAGCCGGATGCTGCCGTGAGCGCAATATCCATCCTGTTCGGCCTTACGATAGGGCTCTCTGGAATATTTTTTCCAATACCGGACATCAAGTTAAATTTTCCTTTGCGAAGCTTCGAGCGAAAAAGGAGAGCACTGTGACACACCTGCAAACGATGTTGTGGCTTTGTGTTGGAGCTTACGGGGTCCATGTTCTGGAGGAATTTGTTTTTGACTGGCAGAATTGGGCGCGCCAGGTGCTTCATCTGCCTGCGAAGTGGGACGACTTCTACATCACAAATTGCCTGGTCGTCGTCGTAGGCGTGGTGTCTGTTGAGATTGCGCCAACATGGCCGGCGGTCGCACTTGGCTTTGCGGGGCTGATGCTCATCAATGCGACTTTGATGCACGTGCTGCCTTTTATTTTGAAGCGGGGAAGATTCTCGCCGGGCCTGATCACGGCGGTGGTTCTGTTCTATCCGGCGGCGATAGGGGCTATGCGGACAGTCGAATTGAAGGCAAGCGATCTGGTAACTGCATTTGTTGTTGGGGCTGCGTTGTTGGCGACTCCGATAGGGTTCCTGATCTTAAAGCAGAAACCCTATTTCGATCAGTCACGGTGACATATTCGTTACTTCTTCGAGGGGCGCGGTACGGGCACTACTCCATCTTGTTCATCTTTGCGGTAGGATTCGCCGAAGTAGGGGAAGTCTTTGCGGATGCGGGTGTGATCAGGGGCTGCTCCGTCAGAGAGCGGCTGGTTGGTTGCGAGGGTCAGGATCACGTCCATCACGTCGTCGCCTAGCGGGCGTCCGTTGAAGGCGGCCTGGGTGAAGCTTGCGGGAGTTCCTAGTTCGTACGGTAGTACGGTCGGGCAGAGGCGACTGACTAGCTGCTTTCCGTATTCGGATGGGTTGGGGGCGGAGCCTGCGTAGGTTGTCATTTTCTCGGCGAAATCAGCGATGGTTTTGGAGAAACGTTCGACGTCTTCAGATGGCGTTGATGTGTTGAAGTGCTCTTTGACGTCTTGGAAGTTTGGATCGTTGAGGAAGATATGTGTGATCAGAGGCAGGCCCCAGCGTGAGACCTGTGTCTCGGGCGCGTGTCCATAAAGAGAGATCGTAGCCCAAGCGTGGACCTTTCCTTGTCCGATGAGATGGTTGGGGACTTCGAGGACGATGGCGGTGATGTTGCGGCGGGAGAAGAAGTTTTGCCGGTGCTGGAAGGAGTCCTGGTTATAGCGATGTTCCTGATAGAAGGAGGTCAGGAGGGTGTGGAGTCCGCCGGCGTTGCCAGCGAATAGCTCGGGGGCGATGCCGATGTAGGCGCGGATGTCGGACCCGGTTGCGGTTTTTCCGGTTTCGCCTTCGATCAGGAGATCGCCTGCATCACTGCGGAGAGCGTCTTCTCCGGTTGCTCTTCGTACTTGAAAATTTTGAACATGGGTGTGCTCGTTGGCGTTCTGGTGGCGCGGTTCATTGAAACGAAATTTGAAGGTGACTTCTTCGCGGGCATCGCCATTCAGGTCAAAGCGGAAGGCGTAGAGCCCTTCGGTATGGAGGGTATCAGGCGATGACAAACCTACGTCTGGATTCACGGTCATGGCCATCACAGTGGCGCCGGGAGCACCGTCGAATAGATAAAAGTCGCAGAGGTTCAGGCTTGGGTCTTCTTTCGCGAGCTTGGTGTCGAAATGATGCGACATGATGAGTCCTTTGGACAGGAATTTGTTGGAGGCTTGCTGAAATTGAGATTGAAACCAGGAACCGAAAATTACAGAAAAATTCGGTTAATTTCGTAACTTCATTAAAGGAGTTTCAATCGAAGGTGTGGATGTATCGGTCTGCTCGCGCAGTGTTCTATTCTGTCCGCGAGAACAGAAAAGACTTGGAGCGATTGAATGAAACACAAGATTCACGATATCGGTGTGGCCAATCAGATAGGGCGGTATAGCGACGCGATTGAAACGGCCCCGAATCTTCGCTGGCTATTTACGTCCGGAACTCCGGGCCTGCTGAGCGAGAAAAAGCTGCCCGATACGATTGAGGAGCAGTCTGAGTTGGCTTGGGAGCATATTGTCACCATCCTTCGGCAAGCGGATATGGCGATCGAAGATATCGTCAAAGTAACTCAATATCTGACCCGAGCGGAAGATATTCCGGGGTATGTGAAGGCCCGATCCAAAGCTCTTGGAGATGTCCGCCCTGCCTTTATGCTGCTGGTCGTTCCTCAATTGATCTGGCCAGAAGTTCTGGTTGAGGTCGAAGTGATCGCGGCAAAGGCTGTGTAAGCGGAGACGTTCAACCTCTGCCCATGCGTTCTCGCTCCTTTCCGGTCACTGCGCTTCGACCATCTGCTTCGCTGGCAGATGCGCTCAAGGCGCATTGGAAGGAATATCTGATGGAGGCAGCGGAAATTTGTGCGTTGATGCTTTGCATCTGCATTACCGGCACATTGCTCTATAGCTATGAGTCGCCGCTGCGGGACCTCAGGCTGTCGTTTACCGGCAAGGCCGCGGTTATGGGGATACTTGTAGCGGCGGGGACTTACCTCATCATTCGCTCACCGTTTGGCCGGCGCTCTGGTGCCCATGTGAATCCTGCCATTACGGTGGCCTATCTATGGCTTGGCCGTATTCAGCTATGGGATGCAGTGAATTATGTTGTTGGGCAATTTGCAGGCGGAGTTGCGGGCGTGTTTCTTGCTTACCAGATACTCGGGCATCGCTTGTCTGCACCGCCGGTACATTATGTGGTTACGCTGCCGGGGAGACACGGCACTACTATCGCTTTTTTCGCAGAATTTCTTTTATCGGGATTGCTGATGGGGGTTGTTCTGTTGGCGACGAATCACTGGAGTCTCGCGCGCTTCAGCCCACTGTTTGTGGCTCTGGTGACTATCTTTTATTACGCTCTCGGCCCGTCTATTTCGGGGTATAGCGTGAATCCGGCGCGCACGTTTTCTTCGGCTTTCTTTGCGCGGATATGGGACGGGATCTGGATTTACTTTGCCGGACCGTGTCTTGGAATGCTGGCTGCGGCGGTACTCTATGTCCGCAGCATGGGGCCAAGCAAGGTGTACTGCGCCAAGGTCTTCCATGATCTTAAGACGCCTTGTCCGTTTCCTTGCCGTTTCGAAGAGCTTTTCACGAACGAAGAATGACCGCGTAAGGAAACTTGCCTAAGCTTATGCGCGTCCATATGCTGTTGAGTCGTTATGCTCCGGGTGAAATGGATTAAGTCGCGAAGCTCGCTGGGCATGGTGCTGGTGGTCATCTGGCTGGCACTCATTTTTCCGTTGTCAGCACCCGCGCAAGCTGCTGCCCAGACGCCTCCTGGCCAATCGCCGTACACTTTTCGCGCCGATACGCATATCGTTCTCACTGATGTTACGGTGGAGGATGCCAAGGGCAATCCGGTGCATGGACTGCCGCAATCTGCTTTCCGCATCTTCGACAACAATAAGCCGCAGGAGATTGCTTCCTTCGAGGAGCATGCGACGATGCCTGCCGCTATGACGCCTGAGATTGCCTCTACGTCCGGTCTCTACAGCAATGACTACCTCTTGCACCTGCCGCCAGTTCTGAACATCATCGTAATTGACATTGCCAACCTCGAGATGGCCGATCAGATGTATCTGAACCATGAGCTGACCAAGTTTCTGAGTGAGCAGCCCGAAGGTCAGCCGCTGGCCGTCTATTTGCGAGCCGGATCCGGCTGTTTCCTGGTGCAGAATTTCACTTCGGATCGCAATCTGCTGCTGACCGCGGTGCATAAGGCGATTCCGCGTTTTCCTCCTCTGGGGCGCGAATATCTGACCGACTACGACACGCTGCAGCAGATTGCTGCCGATCTAAGCCAACTGCCGGGGCGGAAGAACGTTCTTTGGTTCTCTGGTGGTTCTACTCTTTATGCTCTGCACAATGCTGAAGCTTTGCAGTACGACGCCAACTGGCGCGGACTCTACGACGAGCTCGACCAGGAGCGCATTGCAATTTACCCGATTGACGCGCGCGGGCTGATGGTGATCTTCAAGCCAGCCGCGATACATGCTGTATGGAGACAGCACCTGGCTATGAACGATGTGGCCCAGGCTACGGGTGGACGGGCCTTCTACGACAACAACGGACTGAAAGAGGTAACAGAGCAATTTTTGAATACGGACGTGAGTTTTTACACTCTGACGTATTCCCCACAGAACCTGCGTTTCGATAACAAATGGCACAAGATTCGTGTTGCCGTCGAAGGCTCATATCACATCAGCTATCGCAGTGGATACTTTGCGGACGGCAGCATGCTCGGGAAAGAGGAGCCGCCCAAAGCCAGAACGCGTCTTCTGGCAGGCGGAGAAAAACTTGAAGAAACGGAACTGAGAGATCAGCCCATCATCTTCAGGGCAAACGTGCTACCCTCTTCCGATTCTTCGGTTGCTAAATGGGAGAAGCCCTCAGGTTCGCTGGCTCCGCCGCCGTCGAAGAAAGGCTCCGTGCCGTTTTCTGTGCGCTATACGGTGCCGCTCAACGCGCTCACGGTGCGGGCGGCGGACGGGAAGCATCAGGTCGTCTTTGCCGTGGCAGCCATTGCACTCAATCGCGATGGAAGTGCAGTCCAACAGGACGCTCAGCAGGTGACGATGGTTCTCAAGGAGGATGTGTTTCGCCGCGATCCCAACCTTGTGGTTACGCTGGACCAGCAGCTTAACCTGACAAAAGATGATCAGTTCCTGAATCTGGGTGTCTGGGATACGATCAGCGGGCGATTTGGCAGCGTCGAAGTTCCTCTGGATGTGCACAAGCCTCTGAAACATTAATGGGGCTCCCGCTGGGGCAGGGATGTGGTTCCCATCCTAACTTCGTCAGGATGGGGCACCCTTTTTTGTACTGATGTTTAGAAAAAAGCAGATGCTTTCCCTTCCTCTTCGCTCTGCTCAGAGTCAGGATGACATTGATGGAGTCATATTTTTCAGGGCGCCGAAGGCACGTGTGCCTGAACGGCTAGTTCCCGCGGTTGCGGGCTATGGCGGCGCGGGCTTCCTTGTCGGCTTCGCGGCGGCGTTCAGTTTCGCGCTTGTCCCAGTCCTGTTTGCCCTTGGCTACGGCTAACTCGCACTTAACGCGGCCGTTGCGGAAATAAAGTCGCGTGGGGATGAGCGTAAATCCCTTTTGCTGCGTCTTTGCGAGTAGTTTGCGAATTTCTTCCTGGTGGAGCAGCAGCTTGCGGGTTCGAAGCGACTCGTGATTCGTGTAGCTGCCGTGAGAATACGGACCAATATGCGCGTTCAGCAGAAAGGCCTCGCCATCCTTGATGATGCCGTAGGCGTCCTTGAGATTGGCGCTGCCTTCGCGGATGGACTTGACCTCCGTCCCGCGGAGGGCGACGCCTGCTTCGAATTTATCCAGCAAAAAGTAGTTATGGCTCGCAGCACGGTTGACGGCGGCGTCGCGGCCACCGGATGCGACCGGGTCGCGGGGCTTGGCCGTGGATTTTGTTTTCTGGGGGGCGGCCGGAGCCACCTGATGGCTGGTTTGGCGGGCCATGGGTACGAATTCTAATGCTAGCACGCAAGGCAGGCTTGTCCTTTCGTGAACATGCCGATGCTATAATCGCCAAGCATCGTGGCATGAAAAGAAACAGGTTATCGGCCCGGATTCCTTGCTCGAAACGGGCTGCTCGAGCTGCCGAAATATTCTTTTCCCCTGAGATGTTCTCCTGGAGTTGCATGAACTATCGAGCCGTGAAACTGGCCCTCTTTTTGTGTGGAATTACTTTACTTTTTGGCTCTTCCGTTACGGCACATGCGCAGTCTGCGAAGTCCTTATTCAAGCAGGGTGAAAATGCTGAAGCCAAAGACGACGTAGAGACGGCGTACGAGAACTATTACAAAGCCTTCCAGAAAGAACCGAAAAACCTGCGTTACAAGACAGCTTACGAGCGGACGCGCTTTTCGGCGGCTGCTTCTCATGTTCATCGCGGACAAAAGCTGCGCAATCAGGGTGATGACACCGGGGCGTTGACGGAGTTTTTGCACGCGCTGGAGATCGATCCGAGCAACGAGCTGGCGCAGCAGGAGATTCGGGCAACCCGGGAGAAGATCAATGCTCCTCCTAACCAGCCGGAGAGCTCGCTTTCCCCGAATTCCAATCCGGCGCTCGAGGACATCGGTGGCCCACCGCAGCTAAAACCGCTTTCAAATGAGCCGATTACGCTGCACATGGTGGAGGACAGCAAGATTGTCTACCAGACGGTGGGCAAAGCGGCGGGGGTAAATGTGTTGTTCGATCCGGAGTATACCTCGAAGCGCATCCAGGTGGACCTGACGAATGTGTCGCTGTATGACGCGCTGCGGATTATCGGGACGATTTCGGGGACGTTTTGGCGGCCGATTACGACGAACACGATTTTTGTAGCCCAGAACAATCGCGGCAAGCGAGCGGAACTGGATGAGCAGGCGGTCCAGACGTTTTACCTGACGAATGTTTCGCAGCAGCAGGATCTGAACGATGTGCAGACCGCGCTGCGCAATGTATTTACGACGGCGAAGCTGTATGCGGTGCCGAGCCAGAACGCGATTATTATGCGCGGGACTCCGGATGAACTGCTGCTGGCGCAGAAGCTTATCAATGATCTGGACAAGGCGCGGCCTGAGGTGGTCATCGATGTGGCGGTGATGGAAGTGAACCGCGACAAAACGCGACAGATCGGTATCCAATTGCCGCAGACGGCAACGATTAACTTCCAGGCGTCGAATGCGAACCAGAGTTCCAGTTCATCGTCATCGTCCTCCTCTTCATCGTCTTCGTCTTCCTCATCTACGAGCAACGGTCTGACACTGAACGATCTGGCGCACCTGAATGCGACGAATTTTGCGGTGACGATCGGGCAGGCGCAGGTCAATCTGTTGCTGAGCGATTCGGATACAAAACTGCTGCAAAACCCGCGCGTGCGAGCGTCGGATGGTCAGCAGGCAACGCTGAAGATCGGTGAAAAGCTGCCGGTGGCGACGGGGTCGTACCAGACGGGTGCGGCGACGGCGATTGTGAGTTCGCTGGTGAATACGCAGTTCCAGTATCTCGATGTGGGCGTGAACATCGATATGAAGCCAGTGGTGCACTACGACCGCGATGTGACGATCAAGCTGAAGATTGAAGTTTCGTCGCAGAGCGGCACCGTGAACCTGGGCGGCATCAACGAGCCGATTATCAAGAATGACAGCTCGGAGCAGACGATTCGGCTGAAGGAAGGCGAGGCGAGCATTCTGGGCGGGATTCTGACGAAGTCAGATAACCGGTCGCTGAGCGGTACGCCGGGACTGGCGGAACTGCCGATCCTGCGCTACATCTTTGGCTCGGAGACGCGCGAAGTTCAGGATGACGAGATTGTCTTCCTGGTGATCCCGCATGTGGTGCGGGCTGCGCAGATTTCTCCGCTGAACACGCGGCAGATAGATACGGGCACGACGAACTCGATTGAGCTGAGAAGAATTCAGGCTCCTGCAACTCCGCCCCCGGCCACTACAACGCCTGCTGTACCAGCTGGCCAGCCTGTGGGTCAGGCTGTACCGGGCCAGACGGCTCCGCAGGCAGCGGCGAGCGCGGTCGCCCAGATGCAGCAGCAGGCAAATGCCGGGGCTCCGGTGAGTCTCTCACTGGCGCCACCTCCGCAGCCGCAAAAGGTGGGCGGCAGCTTCCAGGTTGCTGTGAATCTTGCGAGCGGGCAGGATGTATTCGCGGTGCCGATGCAGATGCAGTACGACAGTTCGAAGCTAAGCTTGATTAATGTTGATGTGGGGAATCTTCTGGGCAAGGATGGGCAGGCTGTAGCACTGGTGCATCGGGATGACGGCAGTGGCAGCGTGACGATTTCAGCGTCGCGGCCGCCGGGTGTGAGCGGGGTGAGCGGCAGTGGATCGGTTGTTATCCTGACATTCCAGGCGAAGGCAGCGGGCGATGCCTCAGTGGCGATTACGCGGCCTGTGGTGCGGAACAGCGCGCAGCAGGCGATTCAGGCACAGGGCGCGCAGACGGTGATTCATGTGCAGTAAGTCTTCGTTTTCTGCGCGTGTATCGGGTACGCTGCGTCTATTCTTTACGGTTGTTTGCTGAATGCGTTTCAAAGCTAAATCCAGGCACGCTGAAGCCGGACTTACTCTGGTTGAGCTGATCGTTACCGTTGCGATTCTGGCGGTTCTGGCCTCGGCGGCGATTCCGCTGACGCGCCTGACGATAAAGCGGGAGAAAGAACGTGAGCTTCGCCGCGATCTGTGGGAGATGCGCGATGCGATCGATCACTATAAGGATGCGGCTGAACGAAACGCCTTCATGACGAAGGTGGACAGCTATAACTATCCGCCGGATTTGCAGACGCTAGTGGATGGCGTGGATGTACAGGGGAAGAAGGTGCGCTTTCTGCGGCGGATTCCGGTCGATCCGATGACGGGCAAGGATGACTGGGGGGAGCGCTCGATGCAGGATGACCCGAACAGCGACTCCTGGGGCGGGCAGAATGTATTCGATGTGTATTCGAAGTCGGATGGAACGGCGCTGAACGGGACGAAGTACAACACGTGGTGATGGATGCGGACTGAAAGAACAAAACGGGCGCAGGGCGGCTTTACGCTGGTGGAGCTGATGGTGGTGATGCTGATCATCAGCGTGCTGGCAGCGATTGCGATTCCCGCGTTTATTGCCTCGATCAAATCCGCGCGCGAAGCCGTTCTGAAAGAAGATCTGCATGTGATGCGGCAGGCGATCGACTCCTACACAATGGACAAGCAGAAGGGGCCGCAATCGCTGGACGATCTGGTGCAGGCAGGGTATATCAAAGAGATTCCTTCCGATCCGATGACGCACAGCACGACTACCTGGGTAACGGCGACGAGCGATGTGCTGGAGAGCGTGGACCAATCCGATCCCGGCATTAACGATGTGCATAGCGGATCGGATGAAGTCGGGACGAATGGGCAGCCTTATTCGAGTTGGTGATTGGTTGTTGATTTGTTGAGGGTCGCGGTTCCATCCTTTTCACAAGCCTCACCGATTCTTTTCATGCGGTAGCGAAAAGCTGGTCCGCCTTGTTTGCACTCAAGTCGGGTCATGATGACAGCATCTAAAATCTAATTAGATGGCTGACCAGAATCTTCCAGATATAGCTGAGGCTTTCGATCATTTTGCTGCGTTGACGACAGTCGCGCCGGAATCGGGTGGCTCGCTTGTTTTTTACGGCGAGTTGGACCAGCGAGGGATGGCGATGGCGGTAGCAGCGAATATAGCGGGCGCTGCTTCGTTAGGCGTGGATGCGGATGCTGGTCGCGTAAAGCTCGCAGTGCGGCAGAGATTTTGCGACTTCATGGTGAACAGTCTGGATGAGGCGCTACGCATTTTGAAGAACCAGATTCGCAAGAAAGAGCCAGCGGCGGTGGCGCTAGTTGGTGATCAGGAGAGCGTAGTTAAGGAGATGCTGGAGCGCGGCGTGCAGCCTGATTTGGTGGCATGCAGCGCGTTGCGGTCGCGGGAATTCGTGGAGCGCGGCGCAAGGGAGCTTCCTGCGGCGGCTGCGATCCCCGATTCGCTAGTTGTGATATGGAGCGTTTCGCAGGATCCGGTGCTGTGGTTGCCGCGAGTGGATGCGGTGGCAGTCGAGGCGGTGGGGGATGCGTCGGATTCGCGGGGAAAATGGATCCGGATGGCTCCGCGTTACCTAAAAGGCCTGGCGCAGGAACGCTATGTGCGAATGCGGACTGAGGAGTTGGTGCGCTTTGTCGGATTGCTGCAGCACCGAATGCTTTCGCATGAACTGGCTGTGCCGGTTCACGTTTCCAGCTTTGGGCTACCGGTGATTCAGCCCACGCCTGAGGATTCTTCTGCCGCGGTGTAAATCGCGGACCATACTTCTTTCAATCCAGCACCGGTTTTTGAAGAGCAGAGGAGCAGATCTTCTACGTCGAGGCCTTTGCGGAGGTCGTTCTGGGCTTTGACACGAGCGTTGCCGGAAAGCCGGTCAGCCTTGGTTCCGATGACGAGAAGACGTCGATGGAAGGATTGCAGGAAGTGAATGAGCTGAGAGTCACTTTTTTGCGGCGGAATGTTGCTGTCGACGAGACAAAGGCAGAGTGCGAGTGTCGGGCGATCAGAGAGGTAGGGCTCGATGAACTTCGGCCATTCGGCGGAGATGGATTTTGAGAGCTTGGCGTAACCGTAGCCGGGGAGATCGGCGAAGTACATTTGCGGTTGCTGACGCTGTGGCGAGTCCGTAATGGAGAAGAAGTTGATGGCTCGGGTTCGTCCGGGAGTGGATGAGACGTGGGCCTGCTTGGAGCCGAGAAGTGCGTTCAAGAGGCTGGATTTGCCCACGTTCGAGCGACCGAGGAAAGCAATCTCGGGGATGATGGGTTCGGGAAAGTGGCCGGGGGATGTAGCTGAGAGCAGAAACTTGGGGTAAATGCGCTGCATGGTGAAAGGGCAAGTATAGAGGAGATTCGGTTGTGGATCGAAAGGTTGGTTGAGTGGAGTGCAACAGCTTAGGGAAAAGCAGACCCTTCGCGTTGCTCAGGATGACAACCCTTACACCTGCTATAACTTTGTGAGTGATGAATCATTTAGGGCGTATTCGGGCATTGCGTAAGAAGATGCAGGAGCGGGGGATTGAATCGCTGCTGGTGACGCATCTGCCGGATGTTCGGTATCTATGTGGGTTTACCGGATCGAATGCGGCGCTGGCGATTATGGCGAAGCGCGCGGTGATGTTCACCGATGGTCGCTATACCGCGCAGGCGAAGGATGAGACGCAGGGCGCTCGTGTTGTGATTGCGAAGAAATCGGCGCTGCGGGAGGCTTGTGCGTGGCTGGAGGAGTCGGGAGCGAAGACGGCGCATTTCGATCCGGAGCAGACGACATTCGCTGCGTTGGAGATGATGCGCGATGCGTTGAGTAAAGGGAAGCGGCGTGGGTTCTTTCAGTCTTTGAAAAAGCCGCTTGTTTCCAGGCTGCGCATGGTGAAGGATGCCGATGAGTTGCTGCTGATGGAGAAGGCGGCGGTTGTGGGGTGCGATCTCTTTGCCGCGGTTTTGCCGCATATTCAGGTGGGTGCAGCTGAGACGGAGATCGCGGCCAATCTGGAATTTCTTGCGCGAAGTATGGGTGCTGAGGGAATGTCATTTGAGACGATAGTTGCCTCAGGGAAACGGTCGGCGTTTCCGCATGGTCGGGCTACTACGGCCAAGGTACCGGGGCGCGGCTTCGTGACGCTCGACTTCGGTGTTATCCTCAATGGTTATTGTTCTGATATGACGCGCACTGTCCACATGGGCAAGCCGGGCAGGGAGGAACAGTTCGCGTATGATGCCGTACTGGAAGCGCAAGAGGCCGCGGTTGCGGCAGTAAAGCCGGGCGCGACGTGCGGTGAAGTGGACGAGGCTGCGCGCAGCGTGTTGCGTGGGGCAAAGTTAGACAAGTACTTTACGCATTCGACCGGGCATGGCGTGGGGATTGAGATTCACGAGTCGCCGCGTGTGGCAGCTGGGCAAGAAGAAGTTCTAGAGCCGGGCATGGTGATTACGATTGAGCCCGGCATTTATATGGAAGGAAAGTTTGGTATTCGCATTGAGGACATGGTCGCGGTGACACCAAACGGCGGAACAATTCTGACGCCTGCGCCGAAGGCGATGATCCAGCTATAGCGAGACATTCGAGATGAATCCAGAAGAGATGAAAGAACTCAAGGAACTGATTGAGTTCCTGAAAGAAAGCAAGATTGGTGAATTTGACCTGGAGCGCGGTGACCTGAAGGTCCGCATCAAGTTTGCACCGGAAGGCGGGGCTGCCGACCTGGCGAGTTTGACCCGGTTGCTTGCGGCTGCTCCTGCTGCCGGGGTTGCTGTTCCCGTAACTTTGCCTGCGGTGCAGGCTGCGGCTGTTCCGGCTGCGGCACCTGCTGCTTCTGCCCCTGTCGAAAGCGATGATGCGTCGCTGCATATTGTGAAGTCGCCGATTGTGGGAACGTTTTATGAGTCGCCTTCGCCAGGGACGCCGGCTTTTGTGAAGGTGGGTGATGTGGTGGAGCAGGGGCAGATCCTTTGCATCATTGAGGCGATGAAGCTGATGAATGAGATCGAGTCTGATGCATCGGGCGAGATTGTGAAGCGGTTTGTCCAGAATGGCCAGCCGGTGGAATATGGCCAGCAGCTCTTTGCGGTACGTCCGCGCTAGGTTTCTATGTTTCGTAAGGTTTTGATCGCCAATCGTGGCGAAATTGCGCTGCGTGTGATTTGTGCCTGCAAGGAATTAGGCATTCGTACGGTGGCTGTGTATTCCGAGGCGGACCGTAACTCTCTGCACGTGCGTTTTGCGGATGAGGCGATTTGCATTGGTCCTCCGCGCTCGGCGGAAAGCTACCTCAATGTTCCTGCCGTGATCAGTGCCGCTGAAATCGCAGATGTGGATGGTATTCACCCTGGCTATGGCTTGCTGAGTGAGAACGCGAATTTTGCGGAAGTGTGCCGTGCTTCGAATATCAAGTTCATTGGGCCTCCACCGGAAGTGACGCGGCTGATGGGCGAGAAGGAAAAGGCACGCCAGGCGATGAAGAAGGCCAAGGTGCCGATTCTGCCGGGTTCCGATGGCGTAATCCAGAACGAGGACGAAGCGCTGGAGTGGGCGAAGTCGGTTGGCTTTCCGGTGATCTTGAAGGCGACAGCCGGAGGCGGCGGACGCGGCATGCGCGTCGTGCGTACTGCCGAGGAGTTGCCGGGGCTTTTTCATGCGGCGAGCACCGAGGCAGCGAACGCGTTCGGCAATGGATCGCTGTATATGGAGAAGTTCATCGAGCGGCCTCGGCACATCGAATTTCAGATTCTGGCAGATGAACACGGTAATGTGATGTCGCTTGGCGAGCGCGAGTGCTCGATTCAGCGACGGCATCAGAAACTGATCGAAGAGGCTCCATCACTCCAAGTGACGCAGAAGCTGCGTGAAGACATCGGCAAGACGCTCAAGCGGTCTCTGGAAGCCGTTGGCTATCAGAATGCCGGCACGATCGAATTTTTGATGGATGAAGACGGCAAGCTGTACTTCATCGAGATGAATACGCGCATTCAGGTGGAACATCCGGTAACGGAGATGGTGACGGGTGTGGATCTGGTGAAGGCGCAATTGCGTATTGCTTCTGGCGAAAAGCTGTCGAGCATTGTGCCCGAAGTGCCGGCAATTCGTGGACACGCGATTGAGTGCCGCGTGAATGCTGAACATCCGGAGAAATTTACCCCGTCGGCAGGGAAGATTACCGCCTTCAATATTCCGGGCGGTAATGGGGTTCGCGTGGATACCGCGCAGTATGCGGAGGGCGTTGTGCCTCCATATTACGATTCGCTGATTGCCAAGCTGATTGCACATGGCAAGGATCGCGATGAGGCGATGGCTCGTATGCGGCGTGCGTTGGATATGTTTGTGGTCGAGGGGATTTTTACGACGATTCCGCTGCACCGCGGAATTTTTGAAGATGAGGAGTTCCGCGAAGGGAAGTTCGACACGAAGTTCATGGAGCGGTATTTCGAACGCGAGAAAGAGCGGAAGGAAGCTGAGTTAGGGATTTAGTTGTCTCCTATCAGGTCTTTCTTGGCTTTTCATCTTCCGACCAATACCAAGCTGGCTCTGCTTGGCTTCCATGCGTTTCCAGCCACGTGTCGATTCGCGGATTAATTGGTGTGTGGCGCGGAGGAAGGTTTGCGCCGGCCGCGATTAACGCCTCGATGATCTTAATGTAGATGTCCGGATCGCCGCCGTGGGCGGCCGACCAGAGTGTTTGACCGAGAACCGTTCCTCCGTAGATGTTCTTTGCTTCGAGCGGCAGATGATGTTTCAGCAAAAGATGAATTGTGTCCAGGTGGCCGCCGATGACTGCGCAGTGCAGGCCGGTTTGACCGTCGCCTGCGTGAGTTGCGAGATCGACGTTCTTGGCCAGCAGAAATTCGACGACGTCTGTGTGGCCGTAGGTGCAGGCGTAGAGAAATCCTGACTCCAGTTGTTTCTTCGTGGCAGACGGTTTCAAGGTGTCGTCGTTGTTGAAGTAGTTTCTTACAAGATCGAGACGGCCGACGCCTGCGGTGGATTCGAGTGTCAATTGGGCACCGCGCTCAGCGAGAAATACCGCAGCTTTGAGGCGACTATTCGCAAGACAACCCAACACGACGTGGTGCCTGTTGCCCGCGCTGCCTTGCTTGTCGATGGTTGCGTGGTGATCGATCAGGGTTTGAAGAAGTTCCTCCTGCACTCCGGCGATTTCAGGATGAATGCTGGTTGCAGCCAATCCGAGTGTCGTGGCTCCGCCGCCATAGACATTTGCAGTTGCATCGATCTCGGCGCCTGCTTCGAGCAGCAGATTCGCGATTTGCGCGATGTTGTTTGGGGTTTTCTGACGGTAATTTTCTACTCCGTTGGCAGCGACGTAATGCAGGAGAGTGGCTTGATGCTCGCGCGTTGAACGCATGTGGATGAGTTGGCGATCTTTTCGTAACAGGCGTTTCAAAGCTGCGATTTTGCCGGTGATGATGGCGTCAGCGGCGGCTTCAAATCCGGCGATGGATGAATCCTGTTTTGCTAATGCTTCAAGATGCTTCGCGAATTTCGGCCAGCTCTCGAAGCCGTGTGAACGTGCAATGACAAATTGCGCACTCGAGAGGGTGCAGTTTTCGGAGAGCTTTTCTCGCGCGAAGCGTTCGGTTCGATTGGCATCGCGTGTTCTCTCAAGGGGTGATTGCTTACTAGGTGCGTGCCGGGCGAGAGTGTCGATCCATTGGTTCGTCCACTCGCTGATAGTGGTGTCGTTGTCTGACTTGGCGGCTCGGAGCAGTTCTTTGGCGAGTTTTTTATAGCGTTCGAGGCTAGGGCGCGGTGGAAGGGGCAGAACATCCTGCGGATTGGGCATACGAATCTCCTTTCATTGCATGCCTGGAGTCCGCACGAGTCAGGCTGAAAGAAGGTTCGTGACCTTCGGTTGTGAACTCTTTGGGTGGGCAGAGCCCTTTCCGCGGACTGGATGCGTCCCTTAACGCTGCTCTTCTCTTATCACAGCGCAGAATGGGCAGGCAATGGGTACTTCGTCTGGTTTTGATTTACGCTGTGAACATGGCTTTTTCGCTGCCGCCGTTTTATCCGATCCTGGATGCGTCGTTTCTGCCCACATTTGAGCGGGGCGCATATTTGATGCGCATAATGTGCGAACTGGAGGAGGCGGGGGTGACGCTGCTGCAATACCGGAATAAGCACAGCGTTGACGATATCCCACACGATGCCTTGATCATGCGAGGAGGAGTTACGGAGGCGGTCACGCTCATTATGAATGACCATCCGGAGCTTGCAGTCAGCGCGAACTGCGATGGGGTGCATGTGGGACAGACGGATTCTTCTCCGGAGGAAGCTCGCAGGATTGTAGGACCGAAGCGGATTGTTGGAGTTTCTACACACAACCGCGAACAGCTTGAGGCTGCAGATACGTTGCCAGTGGATTACATCGCATATGGGCCTGTGTTTGCGACTTCATCGAAGCTGAATCCTGATTCCGTTGTTGGCCTTGATGGAGTGCGCGAAGCTCGGGCGTTGACAAGCAAACCGCTGGTTGCGATTGGTGGAATTACGCTTGAGAATGCGCGCGCTGTTATCGATGCAGGCGCGGATTCGGTGGCTGTGATTTCCGCAATGTTTGGATCGGGTAAAGATTCTGCGAAAATAGCGAAAGACTTTCTCCGCATTTTCCGGTAGAACAATCAACAAGTGACCACAAGTACCCGACCTACTCCGACACAGACAGATACAACAAGCCCGCATCTTGTGCAGCGCCTTGGGCTGTTCAGCTCGACTGCGATTGTTGTTGGGTCGATGATCGGCTCCGGCATATTTATTGTTCCGGCGGAGATTAGCCGCGGCGTGGGATCGCCTGCACTGCTGATTGGCGCGTGGCTGGTGACGGCGGCAATGACAATCATCGGCGCACTCAGCTATGGCGAACTGGCGGCGATGATGCCGTCGGCGGGCGGGCAATATGTTTATCTGAGAGAAGCACTTGGCCCCATGTGGGGCTTTCTTTTTGGGTGGACACTCTTTCTGGTGATCCAGACAGGGACGATTGCCGCGGTTGCTGTAGCGTTTGGCAAGTTTCTTGGTGTCTTTTTCCCGGTGATCTCATCGTCGCACTGGCTGCTGCATTTCGGACATGTTCCGCCTATAAAAATTGGGCCGATGGTCTTGGGAAACATGGATCTCGGTCTAAACACCGCGAATCTGACGGGCATCATTATTGTGCTCGTGCTGACCGGGATCAATATTCTCGGCGTGCGGCTGGGCGCGCTGGTGCAGAACGTTTTCACCACGGCGAAAACTGCAGCGCTGCTGGGACTGGTGATTCTGGGGTTTGCGTTTGGGCGGAATCCGGGGGCGATTGCGGCGAACTTCGGACATAACTTCTGGCAGGGTGCCTCCTGGTCAGCGCTGCATCCGGTGCAGGTGGGAGTAGGCGGTCCGATTGCGATGGTCGGGCTGCTGGCGGTGCTGGCCGTGGTTCAGACGGGATCGTTGTTTTCTGCCGATGCGTGGAATAACGTCACGTATACGGCGGGGGAGATTAAGAATCCGAAGCGCAATCTGCCACTTTCACTAGTGCTGGGAACAGTGATCGTGATTTCGCTGTTTGTTGCGGCGAACTTTGTGTATCTGATGGTGTTGCCGCTGCATGGCGATGCAAATGGCACGACGGTATTTGCGCGCGGGATTCAATATGCATCAGAAGATCGCGTGGCGACGGCGGTGTTGCAGCAGATTTTTCAGAATGCAGGCGCGTTTCTGATGGCGGGCGCGATTCTGATTTCGACCTTTGGCTGCGCGAATGGGCTGATTCTGGCGGGTGCTCGCGTGTATTACGCGATGAGCCGAGACGGACTGTTTTTCAAGTCGACGAGCAGGCTGCATCCGCGCTATAAGACGCCGGTGGCGGCGCTGGTGATTCAGGCGGTGTGGACGTGTTTTCTATGCCTGACGGGGTCGTACAGCCAGCTGCTGGACTACATTATCTGCACGGAACTGATCTTCTATATTTTGACGATCAGCTGTCTGTTTGTGCTGCGCCGGCGCAGACCAGATGCCGAACGTCCTTATCGTGCGGTAGGATATCCGGTTCTGCCGGCGATTTATATCGGTATGGCGGCGTGGATATGTGTCGTATTATTGCGCTACAAGCCCCAATTCACATGGCCGGGCCTGCTGATTGTACTGCTCGGGATTCCGGTATTCGCCGTGTGGTCGCGTCGCGGACAGGCCGTGACAGATTGATTTCAGGACTGATTTACTTCGGAAGGAACGCGCTCGTAGATGGCTAATCTGTTTGCAGTTAAACATATCTCCACGCTGAAGTGTGAGGCCGGCGAAGAGGGAGAGCACACACTCAAACGGTCGCTGGGGCCGGTGAATCTGATTACTCTTGGCGTGGGTGCCGTGATCGGCGCGGGCATCTTTGTATTGACGGGGCAGGCTGCCGCGCTGCATGCGGGGCCGGCGATTGCTCTCAGCTTCATCCTCGCGGGCATTACATGCGCGTTTGCCGGGCTTTGCTACGCGGAGTTCGCTTCTCTGATTCCCATTGCCGGGTCGGCTTATACCTATGGATATGCGACCCTGGGCGAGCTGGTGGCTTGGATCATTGGCTGGTGCCTGGTGCTGGAATATGCATTTGGCGCGGCGACTGTCGCTTCGGGGTGGTCAGGGTATTTTCTAAGCCTGCTGGAGCAGATCGGGTTGACGCCTTCGGCATCTCTGGCGCCGTTTACCACGACGTATGGCAATGTGTTGTATCTTTACAACGGTCGCTGGCTGCCTTTTATGTCACTGCCGCCGGGCGTGACAGACGTGTCCGGACTGCCTCATGTGACAGGCATCTTCAATGTGATTGCGTTTGTTGTCATCGGGATAGTGACAGCGATTCTGGTGATCGGGATTAAGGAGTCGGCGAATCTCAATTCTGCAATTGTGATTGTGAAGGTAGGGATCGTCGGCATTTTCCTGTTCCTGGGAATTGGATTTCTGCTGCAGCATCCTGATCTGGCGCGGATGAACTGGCACCCTTTCATCCCTCCGAAGGCAGGACCGGGACAGTACGGCATCAGCGGTATTGCTGCGGGCGCAGCCTCAGTCTTTTTTGCCTATATCGGGTTCGATGCGGTGTCGACGGCTGCGCAGGAGGCGAAGAATCCGCAGCGCGATATGCCAATCGGCATTCTGGGGTCGTTGGTAATTTGCACGATTCTCTATATTGCCGTCTCGCTAACGCTAACTGGTCTGGTTAGCTACAAGGCGCTGAATGTGGCTGAACCGGTCGCTATCGGCATTGATGCAACGGGCGTGAAATGGGGCGGTCTGCTGGTAAAGATCGGCGCAGTGTTTGGCCTCGGCACCGTGATGCTGGTGATGTTGCTCGGGCAATCCCGCGTCTTCTATTCAATGTCGCGTGATGGTCTGCTGCCGAAGTGGGCGGGTGCGATCCATCCGAAGTTTCGGACACCGTGGATCTCGAACATTATTGTCGGCACAATTGTTGCATTCCTTCCGGCGCTGCTGCCGATCGACAAGCTGAGTGCAATGGTGAACATGGGCACGCTGCTGGCGTTTGCGATTGTGTCGGCTGGTGTCTGGATTCTCCGCGTGCGGCATCCAGAGATGGAGCGCCCATTCAAGACGCCGCTGGTGCCGCTGGTGCCGATCTGTGGCATCGTGAGTGCGCTTTATCTGATTGCGAACCTGCCTACGCTAACGTGGATTGTGGTAAGTATCTGGCTGGTGGTTGGATTGGTAATTTACTTCACCTATTCGACGAAACACAGCAAGGTACAGAAGCTCGAAGCGCAGACGGCTACGACGAAGAGCTGAAACGCATTTTTTATCATTTGCGATTGGCATGTTCGAGGCTGATATGATGCCTTCGGCGGCCGAGTGCTCCAAGCATGACACGAATCGGGCCCGCGGGTCCGATTCGTTCTCTTCGGGGTTACCCCGAGGTATCGTAAAGAACTGGCATTTCGTCACGTGTGCGACCCTGCGCGATGGCGCAGAACTGCTCACGCAGAGTCAGACTCGTTGGAGCACTTCGTCCGTCCCTGGCCATGCCAAATCGATCTCTTCCAATTGTTTTGGCCACAGCCTTCCTCGCGTGGTCTAGGTGTCGTTGTACGTGGGATCCCCGGGTACCGAGCTCGAATT
>JGI12186J15620_100210_pt1 | contig 34770 bp, 30 predicted proteins | sample FosCloommunities_FD_15620 | JGI IMG/M metagenome (IMG submission 15620) | reverse complement strand
TCGAGCTCGGTACCCGGGGATCCCACGTACAACGACACCTAGACCACACGTGCGAAAGCGGCCGGCGCCCGCACCAGGACGTCGATCTCCATGGCGCGGCCGAGCTCATAATCCTGCAGGATCGACGGCTTGTGCTCCGGCGCCGGCCCTGTCCTTGTTACGCGCCTGACCTCGGGGATGCAGCTTTGGCCGACCGCATTGGCTTCCTCAAGCAGGCACGGGATAATGTCGCGCAACGCGGGGTCATCGCGGACCGCACGCGCCGTCTGGCCGGTCAAAAGGCACAGCACCGACATCGACATGTTGGTGAGGAGTTTTGACCAGATCGTTTCGCGGATTTCGAACACCGGCGGCGATTCGATCGCGGCGCCATTGAGGGTCGCGCGCAGTTTTTCGATGCGTTCGCTCGCACAGTCGTCGCATTCTCCGACCAGAAGTCGGTTCCGTTCAGGCGAGAGGTTGGCGACTATGCCGGGTGCGATCACCTCGTTGGACGAGTAGATCACCCCGCCAATAATGCGGGTCTTGGGGACAGCTGCACGCAGCGCGCCGCCGGGATCGAGGAAAGACAAATCAGGCGTCGGCGGGTGTTTTGCAGGCAGGCCGATATCATACCACCAGGGAATGCCGTTCTGGGCAAACACGACCGGCGTGTCCTCGCAAAGCAGAGGTTTAAGGCCAATGGCGAGACTAGTCAGGCTCGTCGCCTTCAACGTGCTGATGACGACGTCCTGCCGCCTGAGCTCCGCCGGATCGTCAGACGCCTTCACTGCGGCTGTGACCTCGCTGCTGCCGACGCGCAGCGTAAGGCCGCGTGCCCGCACCGCATTCAGATGTAGTCCGCGCATGACGCAGGCAACATCATGGCCGGCCTGCGCCAGCCGCACTGCAAAATGGCCGCCGACGGCGCCCGCGCCAAAAATGCCGATCCGCATGGTTTCGAGGAGCCCGGTCAGTGACGATTCAGTTTCTACAACCCTGGCCGACCGTGCAACCGACCGGTCGGAGAACAGCTATTCCGCCGATCCCGTTCTCCGAAACCTACGCAAGAATGAGCTAAGCTGCGCATAGCTCGCCATTGCCGTTCGGTTCCTGCTTCTTTGAGGCCCGTTTCACGCGGCTCTTGCGAACCGCGCCAGAGCGTTCCTCTCCACAGGCTGACACCGCAGAACTTGCGGCCAGTTTCTCAAGGTTCTTGGCGGCGTTCCAGTCTCGATCCGCCTCGAATCCGCATTCAAAGCAACGGAAACGCCGTTGCGACAAGTCCAGTTCGGGCTTGACCGAACCGCAGCAAGAGCATGTCTTGCTTGAAGCAAACCACCTGTCCGCGACAACAATGATCGCGCCGGAGCGCCGCGCCTTGTAGTCCAGTTGTCGCCGGAATTCAAAAAAACCTCCGTCCACAATCGAACGCGATAAGTGCCGGTTCTGCGCCATGCCGCGCACGTTCAAATCTTCGATGCCAATGCGTTGGAACGTTGTTGCCAGCTTTGTTGTAGCTTTGTGCGTGGCGTCCTTGCGGATATTGGCGATGCGCGCGTGAAGTCGCGCCAAGCGCCGCTTCGCCTTAGCCCGGTTTTTCGAGCCGCGTTGTTTTTGTGACAGGCGGCGGCTCGTGCGGCGCAATCTTTTGAGCAGCGTCGTGTGGGCTTTCGGCCCGGGTATTGGCTCGCCTTGCGACAGGGTCGCAAGCGTCATGATGCCGAGATCGACGCCAACAACCTCTTGCGGCAAGGTGGGCGCGGCAACATCCGGCGCATCAATGGTCAACGACACAAACCACCTGTCCGCCTCACGGCTGATCGAGGCCCGCTTTAATGGACCGTCGAAGCGCACGGCTTCGCGCATCCTTACCCAACCAATCACTGGCAGCTTGATGCGCTTACCGTCAGTGCGGAACGTCCCGGTTTCATTGGCGGCGCAAAAGCTGTCGTAAACACCTTTTTTCTTGAAGCGGGGATATTTGCCGCGTTTTTCGAAGAAGCCGCGAAAGGCTGCGCCGAGATCAATGATAGCCTCTTGAACAGCGCATTTGGTGACATCGAACATCCACGGGTATTGTTCCCGTTTCATCGCGTTCAAGTGGCGCCGCAACGACACTTCAGACGGCTTTTCGCCCGCCTTGTATTGGCGCTGCCATTCCCCCAACGCCCAATTGTACGCGAACCGTGCCGCGCCACAGCCGCGCGCAAAATAGGTGCGCTGCTTGTTGGTCGGGTCGAGGGCGATTTTGTGAGCTACGAGCATCGCCGGGAATCTTCGACGGCTTGTTTGACTCCGTCAAGAAGCTTTTGGTTTTTGCGCGACCGGCTCCCATAAAGGCGGGCGCTAAAGACGGTGATAATCTCCAACACGTCCTTGGCTAGATCCTGCTCGAAGCTCGTGTCCTCGCCTTGGTTAAGGATGACAACTTCAACATTTTTGGCTTCGCAGATGGCGAACACAAGCTCCGCGCCAAAGCGCAACAGGCGGTCTTTATGCGCGATCACAAGCCGCCCCACCTCGCCCGCTACAATACCAGCAAGCAGTTTTTTCAGGCCTTCTTGTGGTAATTCATGCCCGAACCAAGATCGGCTACAACTTCAAACGTCCAGCCCTGACGGGCGCAATAGAGTTCGAGAACCTGTTTTTGCCGTTCGAGATCGGCTTTCTGATCGTGCGACGATACGCGAGCGTAAGCCACGGTCTTACGGTTTGCGGTGTCGGCAGACCGAAACAACTCAGGCCGCAGCCTCGAAAGATCATAACGGCGATGACCGCCCGCGGTATGTTCGGTCGCAAGCTTGCCTGTCGCCTCCCAACGCCGCAGCGTCGAAATCGAAACCCCAAGCACACTTGCCGCTTCCGCTATGCCAACAATCCTTTCCATATTGGCCAGATTAGCACAGATATAGGTAGATTAAAAGATTACTGTTTCAGCCCCCTTTGACGGGAGAAGCAAGTTTTCCTATTCGGACCCAGCGATCCCAAGGGGTACGCTTCAGGTCCGCACCTTCGCCTCAACTAGGCGTTCCCGCGATCCTCGCGGAACAAATCGAGCTTCTGCTGCACCGGGCGGTCGGAGAACGAAAACAGCACCGAATCGGCCTCGGCCTCATGGGTGACCCAGTGCCAGCTCGGCACCACGAAGAGATCGCGAGGGCCCCATTCGAACGTCTCGTCGGCGATCCGGGTGCGTCCCTTGCCTTCGATTGCGGCCAACACGGTGGCATCGGTCGAACGATAACGTGCGCTGGAAAATCCCTTGGGCAAAAGTTGGATGAAGGTTCCGATGGTCGGAATGGCGTAATCGCCGGTCTCCGGGTTGGAGAATTTCAGCTTTAGCCCATGGCAGGCGTCCCACTCGCTGCGAGTCTTGGCCTGCTCCAGTGCCTCGCGCGTGTAGCTATAGGGATAGTTGAAGATCGGCGAGGTCTTGGACTTGCGCTTTTCGTCGACGGGAAGGAGGTTGTGACCGTAGCGCGCAAAACTGTCACCGACGGGCTTTGTGATTTTCTGCTGATCCTCGTTGGCGCCTTCCGCAAACGATGCATCGAAAAACTGCACCATCGGAATGTCGAGCCCGTCGAGCCAGAACACCGGCTCCGAGCTTTCGTTGCAATGGTCATGCCATGTCATCGCCGGTGTGATCACGAAGTCGCCCGGCGCCATCGCGGTGCGCTCGCCGTCGACCGAGGTCGTGGCGCCCTTGCCCTCGAGCACGAAGCGCAGCGCCGATTGGCTGTGACGGTGGGCGGGCGCAATATCGCCGGGTACCACCATCTGGACGCCGGCAAAAAGCGAGGTCGTGACCTTCGACTGCCCGCGCAGCCCCGGATTTTCCAAGATCAGCACGCGCCGTTCGGCTTCCTTGGCGCTGATCAGCTTGCCTGCTTCCGTCATGTAGTTGCGGATCATGTCGAACTTCCAAAGATACGGGCGGCAGGCGCTCCTCGGCTCCGGCGTGATGAGGTCGCCCATCACGTTCCACAAAGCAGAGAGATTTTGGCCGTCGATCTTGTTGTAAAACGCCTCGCGTTCCGGCGTCTTTGCGACCGCTTCCATGACAGGCCTCCCGTCAAATTCGATCTGGTCTCGTCAGATTGACAGCATACTGACAATATGGGTACCGTCCAGTCAATGCAGAAACATAAATTTGCAGGGGAGGTGTGCCATGAAGCTGCACGGCTATTTCCGCAGCAGCGCGGCCTACCGGGTCAGAATAGCCTTGAACCTGAAGGGCTTGCGCGTGCAACACGTGTCTCATCACCTGCGCAAGGGCGAGCAATGTAGGCCGGCTTACGTCGCGATCAACCCGCAAGGGCTGGTACCAACGCTCGAGAACGATACCGGCGCGATCCTGACCCAGTCGCTCGCCATCATCGAATGGCTGGATGAGACCTATCCCTCACCGCCGCTACTGGGAACGGATCCGCTGCGCCGCGCCAAAATACGTGCGTTTTCGCAAGTGCTAGCTAGCGACACCCACCCCGTACAGAATCTCAAAGTGCTGGCGCGGCTGCGCGAGCTCAGCCTGCCAGAACAGCAGGTCAAGGACTGGGCCGGCTGGGCCAATCGCGAGGGGCTGTCGGCATGCGAGAGGCTGATTGCGGGGGAGCCCGGCCCGTTCTGCTTTGGCGCCGCGCCGACCATGGCCGATCTCTGCCTGGTACCGCAGCTTGCCAATGCGCGCCGCTTCGGCCTCGAGCTGTCAGACTTCCAGCGCCTGTTGCAGGCGGAAGCCGCCGCCAAGACTTTGGCGGCATTTGCCGACGCCGCGCCGGATCAACAACCCGATGCCGAGTAACAAATTGCCGATCACGATGGATGCGGTCTACACCGAGCCCGGCTATCTCTTTCGTCGCATGCAGCAGATTGCGGTTGCGATCTTTGTCGAGGAGTGCAGGGATTTTGACCTGACGCCGGTGCAATACGCGGCGCTGATCGCGATCCAAAGCCACCCCGGCATCGATGCGACGCGGCTGTCGGCGGTAATCGCATTCGACCGCTCCACGCTTGGCAATGTCATCGAGCGTATCGAGACCAAGGGCTATATCGAACGCAAACCGTCACCCGAGGACAAGCGGATCAAGCTGCTTTATCTCGCCAAGGCCGGCGCGGCGCTGCTCCGCGACATCAAGCCCGCGGTCGATCGGGCGCAAGCGCGGATGCTGCAACCTCTTAAGCCTGCAGACCGCAAGGCGATGATGGTGCTGCTCACCCAGCTCGTCGATCTCAATAACGAAGCCTCACGCGTGCCGCTCCGCGCCGAAGAGGTGCTGGAACGCCTGGGAAGGTCAGGCTGATGGCCAGGGGTGCGGCGATCTTGATTGCGGGCGGCGGCATTGGTGGGCTCGCCGTGGCGCTGGGCTTGGCCCAAAAGGGCCTGCCTGCCTCCTTTTGCAAAGATCGTCTGCATTGAGATCGGTGCCGGCATCCTCTCGGGCCAAACGCGTTTTCAAGCGCTGGATCGCGGCCGCGTCGCGCCTCTTGGTGACGCCACGCATCCGATGCTTGCAATATTTAGCGTAAGGCGGCTGCATCACAAAGCCCGTCATCGGAAAGCGCGGGCGTGCAGGCCCGTTGCCCGCTATGACAGCAACCTTAGATCCGCATCACCGCCTGGCGGTCGATCTTGCCGGTGCCAGTCTTCGGCAACTCGCCGATAAATTTTATTTCGCGCGGATATTTGTATGGTAGCAATTTGGTCTTGACGTAATCCTGCAGCTGCCGGGTAGTTTGGCTTTCGTCGAAACTATGCCTGTTCATTACGACCACCGCCTTCAGCGTCGTGCGGCGGTCTGGCAATTCAGCGGCGAACACAGCGCATTCGCGGACCTCCGGATGGTCCGAAAGACAGAGCTCGATCTCGAGCGGATAGACCCACTGGCCAGAAATTTTTACGAGATCGTCGGCGCGGCCGCGAAAGAAGTAGAAGCCGTCGCTGTCGCGGACGAAGCGGTCGCCGGTATAGATCCAGCCCTCCTCGCGGATGGCCTCCGCGGTCTTGTCGGGCCGGTTCCAATACAACGGTGTCGCGGAATCGCCGCGCACCCACAAGATCCCCTCCTCATTGTCGCCGACCTCGCGGCCGTTCTTGTCCCTGAGCGCGACCTCGTAGCCGGGCACGCGAATGCCGGCGGCGCCGGCTTTCTTTTTGTCCTCGTGGTTGCAGAGATAGATGTGCAGCGCCTCGGTCGAGCCGAGCCCCTCGACGATCTCAAGGCCGGTCAGTGCCTTCCAGAAGGAAAACACCTCGTTCGACAACACCTCGGCCGCGGAGACCGAAAGCCGAAGCGAGCTGAAGTCGGGGTGCGATGCGCCATCGGCTTTGACCAACGAGCTGTAGAGCGTCGGCAGTCCGAAAAACACCGTCGGACGGTAGCGGCCAATCGCTTCAAAGATCGCCGTCGGCTTCGGCTGGCCCGGCAACAGCAGCGCCGCGGCGCCGGCCGAGAAGGGGAAAGTGATGGCGTTGCCAAAGCCATAGGCGAAGAAGATTTTCGGCACGGAGAAGCAGATATCGTCCCGCGTCAGCTTCAGCAGGTTCTTGGCAAACGCCTGATCGCTATAGGCCATGTCGTGCTGCAGGTGTACGATGCCTTTGGGCCGTCCGGTCGAGCCGGACGAGTACATCCAGAATGCCATCTCGTTGCGATGTGTGTCGGCCTCAGCAAGCTCGGTCGGAAAACCCTTCAGCCACGGCTCGGCGCCAATCGCCGCCGCCGCCGCATGAGCGCCCGCTTCGCCATTGACAACGATCAGCGTTGCCAGCGCGGTGTCCTTGCAGGCGCTGATATCGAAACGCCGGCGAAACTCGGCCTCGCTGACGGCAACCTTCGCGCCGGAATCGGCGAGATAGAATTGCAACAGATCTGGCGGCGTCAGCGTGTTGATCAGGAGCGGCACGAATCCGGCGCGCACGGCGCCGAAGAAGGCGGCCGGATAGGCCGGCGTGTCGTCCAGCAACAAAAGAACGCGGTCGCCGCGCCCCAAGCCCAGCGACTGAAAGCCATGACCCCAGCGCGCGGCGTCGGCACAGAGTTCGGCATAGCTGCGCTTGCCCATGGGCCCAATGAGGGCGAGCTTGCCGCCAAAACCCTTTGTGAGATTGTCGAACAGAACGCGGCTCGCATTGTAGCGGTCTGGGATGGCAAAGCCGATCTCGCGAGAACCTGGATTGTCTCGTGGGACGCGGTCGACGATCTCAGGGGTCACGGTTGAGTCCCCATCCCGGCTGCCTTCTCTGCCTCGTAACGTGCCATGAAATTTGGCGCCATTGCCCGCAAACGCGCATCGTCAATCCGCCCTGAGCGGGTGATGTAGCTATAGGCAAAGTCCATCACCTCGAACTTCATGTGCTCGGCGAAATGCTCATACCAGTCGGCGCTGGTGCGCGCGGCTGCCACCAGCTTCTTCACGATCGGCTTGCGCTCGGCCTCATAGCGGGCGAGCGCGGTCGCAACATGCGCTTCCGCCTCCAGCGCCTTGACGAGCGCGATCGCGTCCTCGATCGCAAGCCGCGTGCCGGAGCCGATCGAGAAATGGGCCGAGTGCAGCGCATCCCCGATCAGCACCATGTTCTTGAACGACCAATGTTCGTTCCAAACCCAGGGGAAGTTGCGCCAAACCGATTTGTTGGAGACCAGCAGGCGCTCACAGAGCGCTTCCGCAAATACATCTTCGCAAATGGCTCTGGATTCGTCGACGCTCTTGTAGGCAAAGCCATAGGCCTGCCAGGTGGCGCGGTCGCATTCAACCAGGAAGGTGCTCATCGTTGGCGAATACCGATAGTGGTGGGCGTTGAATGCGCCGCGCTCGGTCGCAACAAAGGTCTGCGACAGCGTCTCGAACCGTTTTGACGTGCCGTACCATGCGAACTTGTTCGAGGAAAAAGACAGCGAGGTGCCGAAATCGCCCTCGAAGGTGCGGCGCATCAGCGAGTTCAGCCCGTCGGCGGCGACGATCAGCTCGTAATCTGCGAACTGGTCGACAGACACCACAACCGTGTCATAGTGCGCCACGACGCCGGCATCAATGGCGCGCGCCTGCAGGATTTTCAATAGCTCGAGCCGGCCGATCGAAGAGAAACCGACGCCGTCGATCTCGACGCTCTCCCGACGCAGATTGAGGGTGATGTTCTCCCAGCTTTCCATCAGCGGGGTGATGGCATCGACGGTCGCGGGATCGTCAGCGCGCAGAAAATCTAGCGCCTCATCGGAGAACACCACGCCAAAGCCCCAGGTCGCGCCGGCCGCGTTCTGCTCGAACAAGTCGACCTGCGACTCCGGGTTACGCGTCTTCCAGAGGTAGGCGAAGTAAAGCCCGCCGGGGCCTCCGCCGATTACGGCGATACGCAAGGTAATCCTCCCCGCCAATTCGATGCTACATTGACAGTATACTTACGATTGCCGGTTTGCCTAACTCCGGCGGGCCGGCCGCGCCAGCAACAATATACGAAATGGCCCGCAGCCGCTCTGCCGGTCAGGTGCAACACGAAACCCCGTTGACCAACATTTGTGTGCAGGCCACGATCGGCTTGCGGACCACGACCGCTCCGTTCGGCCCGGCGCTGCCCGCGCGATAGCGGCCACGGGCGCAGACGACCGCATTGGCGTCGGTGGGTTCAAAGCTCAAGGTCGCTGCGAAGGCCTGCGCCGCCAAAAGCGCGCCGCCAGCCGGCGGCGCCGCTGGTGGCGCGGCGCCATTTGTGGTGTGGAACATCTGAATCAATCCTTTGGGTACAGGCAAGCCGCCGGTAACCGGTATCAACTTTAGAAAAGCTCTGTGAGGTGCATCATCTGCTGCAATTGGCCTCAACTTCAAGTCGAATATGCTGATGCTGCGGGATGGAAAGCTATCGGCTTTGTCACACCTTGACCATCCGCTTGCCCCGATTTTCTCCGGCAAGCAACCCGATCAGCGCGTTCGGCGTGTTTTCGAGGCCAATGATGACGTCTTCCTGCACCTTCAGCTTGCCGGCCTCGACCCAGGAGCGCAGATCGCTCAGCGCGCGATCTCGCTCCTTCATGAAATCCATCACGATAAAACCCTGCATCACGAGCCGCTTCACCACGATCAGCCCGGGGACACCACGCGGCCCATGCGCCGAGGGAGCGCCGTCATATTGCGAGATCGCCCCGCAACACGAAATCCGGCCATAAGTGTTCATCTGTGGCAGGCACGCTTCTAGAATGTCGCCGCCGACATTGTCGAAATAGACGTCGATGCCTTTCGGCGCCGCCGCGCGCAGCGCCTTGAACACCACGCCGTCCTTGTAGTCGACCGCTTCATCGAAACCAAGCTCGGAGGTGAGCCAGTGACACTTGTCCTTGCCGCCGGCGATGCCGACGACATGGCAGCCCTTGATCTTGGCGATTTGGCCGACGATCGAGCCAACGGAGCCAGCGGCTGCCGATACCACGACGGTCTCACCTTCTTTCGGCTTGCCGATCTCGAGCAGTCCGAAATAGGCGGTGAGGCCGGCGATGCCGTAGACGCTCAACAGATGCGTCAGCGGCTCCATCTTGGGCATTTTGGTGAGATGCTTTGCGGGCACTGCCACGAAATCCTGCCAGCCGGTGTCGCCGAACACGATGTCGCCAGAGCCGAGCGCGGGCGAGTTGGACGCGACCACTTCGGCGATGCCGCCGCCCGCCATCACCGCGTTGGGTTCGACCGCCGAGCGATAGGTCGCGCCATGCATCCAGGCGCGGTTGGCGGCATCGAGGGAAATATAGCGCACGCGCAGCAGCGCTTCGCCGTCCTTTGGTTCCGGGATTGCTCCGTTGATCAACTTGAAATGTTCGGGACCGAGCTTTCCACTCGGCGTCTCGATCAATAGAATCTGGCGATTGACTGTCGCGTTCATGGCGTTGCCTCCGAGGGCAGGTGGCGTTTGTCGATGCAGTTGCCGTGCAGGAAACGGGTAACGGCGCTCATAGTGCGTTGTATGCAACGCTAGTCGTCTCGCGCGCATTCCACAACGGGAAGATTGCGGCAAGCGCCCGATGCCGGAAGCGTGTTGCGCCGCTGGCCAAATCTGCCAAACTCACCTCGCCGGAGAACCGGACTTGCGGAGTAAGCTATGTCGAACAGGTTTACGCAATACATTCTGATAGCCATGGCGCTTGGCATCGTGATGGGCAGTTTGATCTACAACTTCATGCCCGACGGCCGGGCCGAGCTCGCGGCCGACATCAACCTAATCGCGATGCTGTTTTTGCGCCTGATCAAGATGATTATTGCGCCCCTGGTGTTTGCGACCCTGGTCGGCGGTATTGCCCATATGGGATCTGGGGCCAAGCTCGGGCGCGTGTTTGCCAAGACCTTGGGATGGTTCGTTTCTGCCTCCCTTGTCTCGCTGCTGCTTGGGCTCGCGATGGTCAACCTGCTGCAGCCCGGAGCAAACTTTCCAGGCACCCTGCCCGACAAGACACAGTCGACCGGCCTGCCGGTCTCGGCCTTCTCGGTTGAGAAGTTTTTGACCCACCTGATCCCGACCTCGATCGCGGACGCGATGGCGCAGAACGAGATCCTGCAGATCGTGGTGTTCGCGGTGTTCTTTGCAATCGCGCTCGGGGCGATGCCGGAGCGCGCAAAGTCGATTATGGGGCTGATCGACGATCTTGCCCATATCATGCTGAAGGTGACCGCCTATGTAATGCTGTTTGCGCCGTTTGCGGTGTGGGCCGCGATCACCGCGACGGTGGCCAAGAACGGCCTGCTCGTTCTGTGGAAGCTCGTCGTCTTTATGGGCGGCTTTTATTTGTCGCTCCTGATCCTGTGGGCGATCCTGGTCGTGGTCGGCTTCATCGTGATCGGGCCGCGATATGGCCACCTGTTGAAGCTGATCCGCGAGCCGTTGATGATCGCCTTCTCCACAGCGTCATCGGAGGCCGCCTATCCGAAGACGCTCGAGGGCCTCAACCGCTTCGGCGCCGCGCCGCGGATTTCGGCCTTCGTGCTGCCGCTCGGCTATTCATTCAACCTCGACGGCACGATGATGTATTGCACTTTCGCAAGCATCTTCATCGCCCAGACCTATCACATCGACATGGCGCTCAGCACACAGCTTGCGATGCTTGCAACCTTGATGGTCACCTCCAAGGGCGTCGCCGGCGTGCCGCGCGCGTCGCTGGTCGTGATCGCGTCCACGCTGGCGCAGTTCGGCATCCCCGAGGCCGGCCTGTTGATGATCATGGGCATCGACACCTTTCTCGACATGGGACGCAGCGCCACCAATGTGATCGGCAATTCGCTTGCGACCTCGGTGGTGGCGAAGTGGGAGGGCGAGCTGCGCGCCGAGCACGAGCTTGGGCCCGACGATGCCGTTCCCACCGACGCGGTTCCCGGTGCGGTGCTGGCCGGCCATTGAAGAGGGGGGCTGAATGCATCGATCCTTCAGGCCGATCTTGCTGGGCTGCTTGTTGCTTTCGTCACACCTGGTGGCAACCGCCGCTCCGGCCCAGACGAGCGAAGGGCTTAGCCCGACGCTCGCCAGAATCAAGAACGCGCATGTGGTGCATCTCGGCTATCGCGAGAGCTCGCCGCCGTTCTCGTTTCTCGACCAGGCCAATCGTCCGATCGGCTATAGCCTCGAGCTCTGCGAGGCCGTGGTCGACGAAATCGGGGTCGAGGTCGACGACCCCAATCTCAAGATCGAGTACGTCAAGGTGACCTCCGACGACCGGATCCAGGCAGTGCTACAGGACAAGATCGACCTCGAATGCGGATCGACCACGGCGAATGCCGACCGCGCCAAGCAGGTCGCATTCTCGCCCTTGATGTTCGTGGCCGGCACCAAATTGATGGTGCCAAAAGCCTCAAACCTGCAGTCGGTGACCGACCTGAAAGGCAGGATCGTGGTGGTGACCAAGGGCACCACCAACGAGCAGGCGATGCACAATGCCGACAGGAAGTTCTCGCTCGGCCTGAACATCGTCACTGCCGTTGACCACGAGCAGTCCTATCAGATGCTGGCGGACGGCAAGGCCGATGCCTTCGCCACCGACGACATCCTCTTGTATGGCTTGATCGCGCGGCACAAATCGCAGGACAGGTTCCGCGTCACCGGCGACTTTTTGTCCTACGATCCCTACGGCATCATGTTCAAAAAGGGCGAGCCTCAGCTTGCCGCTGTGGTCGAGCGCGCGTTCCGAAAACTCGGCTCCAACCACGACCTGATACCGCTCTACGAGAAGTGGTTCGTGAGGCGGCTGCCAACCGGCGAGCGACTCAACGTGGCGATCTCGCCGCAGCTCGAGGAAGCGTTTCATTCAATGGACGACTCGCCGGGCGCGAACAATTGATGCGATCGCCTTACGAAAGCAGTCGCCTCCGCGATCCTGCCAAGGCCGCGCCGGGTCGGAGGTCTTTTGCCCCGGCACGATTGGCCCATAGCCACAAGGCTTTGGTACGGGAGACGATGGCGGCCCCGCTGGGGCCGGCGAACTAGCGTCAGTGGTTTCGGCTCGCGCTCGCAAATCCTTGCTTGGCCCAAAAACGAGCGCTCGACTATTGAAACACCTTGTCCAGCGCCGCGGCATAAGTCGCATAGACGAGCTGCGGTTGCAGCCTGCCCAACGCCTCCATCATCACCCCCGAATTGATTTCGAGCACCTGCCAGCGTCCGCTGACGCAGACCACATCGATCGACGAAAATCGGATATCGATTGCCTTCGCCGCGTTGATGGCAAGCCACACGCAGGCCTCGCGAGCCTCTCCCTGTTCCAGCAGCACCGGGTGCGCCCCAAAATCGAGATTGTGGCGCCAGTCGTTGATGCGCTGTTTGCTGTAGACGGCGTGCGCAACACCGTCGAGTAGGATCACGCGGATCTCGTCTTCGATTTCGACATAGGGCGAAATCGCAACACCAACGTTCGAGGAGAAAATCTCCTTCACGGCGCGTTGCAGGCTCGCTTCGTCCTCGACCCGAAAAACCGATCTGCCCGATGTTCCCTCGTTGGGTTTGACCACGAGGCCTTCGGGATATTTGGCCAGCATGTCGCGCATCCGCTCCCACTCCTGTGATGGGGAGCGGTGGCTGCTGAGCGCCGGGCGGAGGAACATCTGGTGCGGTACGCATGCAACATCGGACAGCGCGAGCAGCTCTGCGGTTGCCGATTTATCGTTCGCCAAGCGAAGCGCGATCGCGCTGTTCAGTCCGATATCGTAGCCGAACGCGACGTGTCGCTTTGGTCCGCGCTGCATGACGATCAGCCAGCCGTCGGAACGGACGTCGACGGCAATGGCGCGGGCCATACAATACTTTTTGATCGCCTGAACGAATATGCGCTGCTTGTTGGGCATCGTTAACCCGGAGTGTCCTCGTAATTTATTGCCGGATCGACATCGATTTTGGAATGTTTATTGCGCCACAATGCGCCTGTGCGCATGACACCCATCGATCACCTTGCCGAGAAAATACGACATGCATTCGAGGGTCTTCAATTGCGCGTCAGCGCCGGTTGATTCTTGCGCCAATTTGCGTAGATCGAGGGCTGAAATCTCTTGCTTTATCAGAGATTTTCACCTCGCCCGGCGCCCGGAAACGGATCCCTCTAACATCACATCGATTGGAAAAATAAAAGCCATGAGTGCGTTCTATCGAGAGAAGGTTCTTTCCGTCCGGCATTGGACCGACACACTGTTCAGCTTCCGCGCCACCCGCGATTGCGGCTTCCGCTTTCAGAACGGACAGTTCGCCATGATCGGCCTCGAGGTCGATGGCCGGCCGCTGCTGCGCGCCTACAGCATGGCGAGTGCCAACCATGAGGAGGAGCTCGAGTTCTTCTCGATCAAGGTCGTCGACGGTCCGCTGACCTCGCGCCTGCAGAGGATCCGCGAGGGCGACATCATCCTGGTGGGCCGCAAGGCGACCGGCACGCTCGTGACCGACAATTTGCTTCCTGGCAATCGTCTTTTGCTGCTTTCGACCGGCACGGGCTTGGCACCCTTTGCGAGCCTGATCAAAGATCCCGACGTCTATGATCGGTTCGAGACCATCGTGCTGGTACATGGTTGCCGGCAGGTGTCAGAGCTCGCCTATGGCGAGGAGCTGGTGGCAAAATTGCACGACGACGAAATGTTGGGGCCGCTACTCTCCGACAAGCTGATCTACTATCCGACCGTCACGCGCGAGCCGTTCAGGAACCGCGGCCGCATTACCGATCTGATTTTGTCGGAACAGCTCTTCAATGACATCGGACGGCCGCCGCTCGACATCGCAACTGACCGCGTCATGATGTGCGGCAGTCCGGCAATGTTGGAAGAGCTGAAGCAGATGTTCGAGGCGGCTAGCTTTGTTGAAGGCGCGGGCAACGCGCCCGGCCATTTCGTGATCGAGAAGGCGTTCGTCGAGCGCTAGCCCCATCGCCCAAGGTCGCGCCGGGTCAGCGCGACGCGCGGGGCGATCATAGGTTGGGCGTGAGCTTGGATCCATAACCACCGCTGCCGATCATCGAGAGGGACTGCCCTACCCCGCCGCCTCCATCTCCTCCAACACGCGACGCGCATCCGCTCAGGTGCTGGCGCTAGCCTGACATGCGCTGACGCTTCTGATCGCGCGGCAGCTGGTGAACGAGCTCGCAAGGCCTCGATCCCGCAATCAGGTTCCTGTGCCTTGACACTATATCCGCCGATGGGCTCAGCCCATGAGTTCAAGCAAACCGCCGACCACAGCGCGCGGTCAAAGCCGCCGACACCTGGCTTGGCGAAGAACGGACCTCGGCAAGAGCGACATTTCCCAAAAGCTGCGGCCCCGCACGCCACCGCGCTTTTTTGCTGCGCTGCACCGCGCTGCCGGCGCTCATATCACAGTGGATTGATTCCCCGCCTAAGGGAGCAGTAGCTTCCCGAACCGATCCTTGTCATATCCTTGACGGGTGCACGGGATTAGCGTGGGCAGACACGCTCGCCCCGAGATTTCGATGGGCCACGGCCCCATATTATAATGAAAACGGCAGAAACTGCCCGAGGGTTTCCATGGAAACGCTGATGCTTCCGTTCTCGCCGCGCTACATCGTCTTGACGATCTGCGCCGTCGTGACGACCGTGCTGCTGAGCGTCGGCATCTTCGATCACAATCCCAAGGCGTTCGATGTCATCCTGGTGCCGCTTCTCATCTTCGGCGGGCTGACGCTGCTTGGGATCCGCGACCTTTTGCAAAAGAGCCATTCGGTTCTGCGTAACTATCCAATCGCGGCACACGTGCGCTTCCTGCTCGAAGAGATCCGCCCTGAGATGCGGCAATATTTCTTCGAAAGCGAGAAGGACGGCATGCCGTTCTCGCGCGATACCCGCGCTGTGATCTATCAGCGCGCCAAGTTGGTGCTCGACAAGCGGCCGTTCGGAACGCAGGAAGACGTCTACCGGGATGGCTACGAGTGGATGCATCATTCCGTGGCGCCGAAGGTCAATTCAGGCGAGAAGTTCCGCATCACCATTGGCGGGCCCGATTGCACCCGGCCCTATTCGGCCTCGGTGTTCAACATTTCGGCGATGAGCTTTGGCGCGCTCTCACCGAATGCGGTGCGGGCGCTGAATGCGGGCGCCAAAAAAGGCGGCTTTGCTCATGACACCGGTGAAGGCGGCTTCAGCCCCTACCACCGGGAGATGGGCGGCGACATCATCTGGGAGATCGGTTCGGGTTATTTCGGCTGCCGCAGCCGCGACGGCAAGTTCAATGCCGATGAATTCGCGCGGATCGCCGCCGATGACCAGATCAAAATGGTGGAGTTGAAGATCAGCCAGGGCGCCAAGCCCGGCCACGGCGGGGTGCTGCCGGCTGCGAAAGTGTCGGAAGAGATTTCCAAGATCAGGGGCGTGCCGATGGGCGAGGACTGCATCTCGCCGGCGACACATAACGCGTTCTCAACGCCGCTCGGGATGATGCAGTTCATCGGCAAAATGCGAAAGCTCTCCGGCGGCAAGCCCGCGGGTTTCAAGATGTGCGTCGGCCATCCCTGGGAGTTTCTGGCGATCTGCAAGGCGATGCTGGAGAGCGGCATCTATCCCGACTTCATCGTGATCGACGGTAATGAAGGCGGCACCGGCGCGGCGCCGCTGGAGTTCATGGATCATTTGGGCATGCCGATGCGCGAGGGCGTCAACTTCGTCCACAATGCGCTGATCGGCATTAACGCCCGAAAGCGGATCAAGATCGGCGCCTCCGGCAAGATCGCCACCGCCTTCGATATGGCGCGCGCAATGGCGATCGGTGCCGACTGGTGCAATTCGGCGCGCGGCTTCATGTTCGCTTTGGGCTGTATCCAATCATTGAGCTGCCATACCGACCGCTGCCCGACCGGCGTCACCACGCAAGATCCGATCCGCAACCGCGCGCTCTACGTACCTCACAAGATCGACCGCGTTTACAACTATCACCACAACACGCTGCACGCGCTGGCCGAGCTGCTCGCCGCCGCCGGCCTCGAACATCCGCAGCAGCTTCGGCCGATCCATTTCTCGCAGCGGACCGCGACGACCGAAGTGTGCACCTTCGCCAAACTCTACCCGTCGCTTCGGCCGGGCGAGCTGATCGATGGCACCCAGGACCCGCGATATCGTGAGGCCTGGGCCATGGCGCGCACGGAGTCGTTTCAGCCTGCGGGGTAGCTTGTCTTGCCCTCGCCCGGGTCGCAGCCACCGCTGTTGTCCCTGCAAAAGCAGGGACAAACAGGCCCCGGTGGCTAGAATTTCATGGCACCACCACCTGATCGCCACATCGGATGCCCCGTCATTTTGGCGGATGTTCCCCTGTCGCTTGTCGAGCTGGCAGGCTAACTTTTTGTTCTTCTTCACTTTCTTCGAGTGGGAAGCTTGGCCTTAGTGGCTACCCGTGAGGTCTTGGCAACGATTTTGAAGGGCAGGCGCACCTGAGCGGCATCAAGTAATTGCTGGACGTCGTCGCGAGGCGTGGGAAGCTGATAGGACGCGGGCCTACCGGGAAGAAGTATTTCGCTCAGGCAGAGGGTAGCAAGCTGATCGAGACCTTCCTGAACTGTAAGATCGAGGTCGCGCCAGAGCGCAGCAAGCGCGCGGACGATGATGTACGCCAGCATGATGACGAAGGTGTGGCCACGTGTCCGCGTTTCTAGCCGAACGTTGACGGGCCGCATCTCAAGATGCACGGTCTTACTCTCGCGAAAGGCCCACTCGACGAGGGCAAGATCCTTATAACGGTCGTGGACAGAATCTTTGGAAGCTGCAGTTTGTGGGAGATCGGTTTTCAAGACGTAGCAGCCGTCGAGCTTTGAGGCTTCTACCAGTGCTTCGAGGCCCTTGCTAACAGCGATCGTGCGCCCCTCGAGATTGAATGTTGTCCATCCACTGATCCGTAATTTTGCGGCACGGCTGCGTAGGTTCTTGAGCTGAGTGCTGGGGTTGGCACGAGGGTGGGTGGCCAAATACTCGTTGGCCCCGACCGTCGTCGTGTTGAGGGCTCCATATTTTGATTCACGCGATGACGCGATTTCCTTGGCACGCTCTGGATTGCGGCGCAGAACGTAGCGTTGCCCTTCCGTCGTTGTGACCTTCGGCTAAGGGCGCGTCGAACAGGCTCATCTGTAGGACGCCCTGGGTTAGGAGGGCGTCAATCTGCGGCTTACAGTAGTCGCCTCTGAACCCGCTGCTTGGTCACGGCGCCCTCCGAACGACAAACTACCGCCGGCATGGTTCGATGATTATGGCGTGCCGCGCTTTGAAGCTTTCTCGCCAAGGCGTCTGAGCAACATTTACGCAAGGGAGGCGGCACTCGCCGAGGTGTCGTGCCAGCAGTGCGGACGCATGTTCAAAGTCGCTCTCACCGACCGCTTCACTGGTAAGGGCCTAAGCTTAAGCGATGAAATCCGGCTTGGGCGGGTGCATTACGGCGACCCTCCGAACGTCAGATGCTGCTCCGCTGGTCCTACTATGAACAGCGTGATGACGGGATCCTAAAGTATTGGTCTCGTCACTATGAAGTCAGTTCAGACTGGCAACGTGATCCAACATTCGAAGGGCCGGTCGCGGAGACACAACTTGACCCGCCGGACACAGTTGCGGAAGTGCTTGCCGCCGGCGGAACAGGCGTGAAGTCAATCCTCGTCACGTGCACAAGTCGCGACAACCGTTATGACCTCGCAGGACGCATCACGGCGGCGCTGGCAAATGATGGAAGCGTCCTCGTCGCCTGTCCCTTCACATATGCGGTCGTTGCCGGCAAGATGCTCAAGGGCCTCGTTCCGGACGAGGACGTCGGTCATTGGAATGACGTCCGCAACCTAACGGTGCTCTTATTCCCATAGCTCAAGGACGTCCGACCCGCTGCGTTCGACAGCGTCGTGCTTTTGCAGGGGCCACGCCCAAGGAACGAATCCGAGCAAAAGGTCTGGAACGACGTTGCGACCCGCCTCGCGACAGAAGCCGGTGACAAAGTTCAGATCGAATTCGCGTTGACGCATTCGTGCTGCATGGTCGCTAATCCTAACCTCATTGTTGACGCTGCCCGCGGCACCGGACGTTTAGGTTTAACTTGATATTGGCCCCAGATTGGCCATGCCGTAGAGCTGAAGCTCGCCATGAGGCTCTCACCGTAACACCTCTTGCGGGCGCCCCGTCGCCGCGGCAGCATGTGCTCAACTTCATCTATGGAACACGGGGAGCATCATGCAAATCGGTGTTCACCTGCCGCATATCGGCCGCAAGGCCACGCCCGAGGTGGTCACGCGCGCTGCGGTTCAGGCCGAGGAACTCGGGCTTGCCGACGTGTGGGTGAGCGAGCACGTCATCCTGCCGAAGGACGCGCCTTATCCGCCCTCGCCCGCCTTCCTGGAGCCGATCCTAACTCTAGCCTGGGCGGCCGCGGCGACGAAGCGCGTCCGGCTCGGCACCAGCGTGATCGTGCTGCCGATGCATCATCCGGTGCCGATCGCTAAGCAGCTCGCCACGTTGCAGACGCTGAGCAACGGGCGTGTCATCTTCGGCATCGGGGTCGGCTGGCTCGAAGCGGAATTCTCCGCGCTCGGCGTGCCGTTCCGCGAGCGCGGCCGGCGCACCGACGAGAGCATCGCGCTGCTGCGCGCGCTGTGGAGCCAGGACCCAGTGACATTCAAACCACGCTACTGGGCGACGCAGATCGAGGAGATGCGCATGCAGCCTCCCCCCTCTGCGCCCATTCCGCTGTGGGTCGGCGGCAGTTCCGAGAAGGCCCTGGAACGTGCCGTGAACCTCTGCGACGGCTGGCACGGCTCGCAGCTCACCGCCGAGGCGGCGGCGCCGGTGATCAAGCGATTGCGCACGGTGCGGCCGGACAAGACCTTCACCATCTCGCTGCGCACGAGCTTCGATGGCAAGGACCCTGTTGAGTTGGGCGAAAGGCTTTGCGCCTATCGCGACGCCGGCGCCGATCATATCATGGTCCAGCCCGAAGATCGCGACATCGACGACTGGATGCGCACGGTGGAAAAGATCGCCCGCGCGGGGAGCATGCACTGGTCCCAGGCGAGCTGACGTCCGTTGCGGGTCAATCTCTACAAAACTCCAGGTGAGCAAAACGAGTCCGCTAATCCCTCCGAAACCCTCCGTCATAGCAGACTTCGCTGATCGGCAGCCCTGGGCCAGATCCGGAAGGCCGACGCTTCTCACCAGGTGTAGCGCAACGTTCCGGTGCCGCCGTAGGTCTGCGAGTGTCCACCGAACTCGCCGTCGAACTTTGCAAGCGCCGACCAGTGCGTGGTCATGTGCAGCTCCGCGCCCACGGAGGCGAGCGCGGAGTCAAAGGGGATCGGCGCGCCGTTGACGATGAAGCTCGCGCCCGGCAGTGTCTGGAAGGCCGCATTGAGCGCGGGGTTGTCGACCCAGTCATGCGCCCACGCGAGCCGCGCCCTCAGGATCAAGGGCATGCCGTTGACGGCGGTCATGTCGGCAAAGCGCGCCCCGAGTTCGCTGCGCGTGTCGGTCGCGTTCATCGCGCTGAAGTTCAATCCGAGACCGCCGCCCGAGAGATCGGTTTCGCTATAGTTCGGGGTGCGGAACGACTGCGCCTGGATCGCAGCGTATGGCGAGACCTCGAACTGGCCTGCACTGGAGGGCACGACAAAGCGATAGCCGCTTTCCAATCTGCCGCCAAAACTCTCGCCGTTGAACTTTGCGGTGAGCTGATCGCCAAGCGCGTGACGATTGGTAGTGAACCAGTTCTCGGTATAGGCAAGCGCGGCCGCGAGATAGACCGGGCCCCACGCGGTTTTGCCGTAGACGCCGGCCTGGAAGGCATCGCTGCGGCCGGAGCCGAGGAACTGGGCCAAGTCCCAATTGGTCCCCGCTCCGGCGAGCGCAAAGCCGATCAGCGTGTCGCGGGTGAAGTGATAGTCCGCGCCCGAGGCAAAGCCATAGGTGTTCGCAGTGACGTCGTCGAGCCGATCGTCGGATCGCCATTGGCATGGCTTGAGCCGCCAAAGCCAGTGCCCCACACGCTCCAGCTGTTGTCGATAGCCTTCGGCGGCGCCTTCAGTACCGACGCGTAGGCCATCGCGATATCCGGTGGCAAGGCCGCTTCACGGTCCGGCGCGAAGCTGCTGGTGCCCGAACCGAAACGTCCATCGACAAAGGGATCGAGCGTCAAACCCAAGAACTGGTTCATCAGCTGGAACGCGCCGCGCTCGGCGTCGGTCGCTGCTTCGCCGGTAAGTTGCGCAGGGCGGTCTGCAGGGACGGGCCGCTGAGGCCGTCTAAGTGCGCCTGCATGTCTCGCATGGATCGGTCCTGTTTACGTCGGCGGCTGCAAGCCTGATGAGTTAGCCCAATCGTCGAAGTGCGACGCTGTGTCGGCCTGATGCGCCTTTTTGAGGAGGGCTTCCCGATCCGAACCGGGTGGGAGCTGTGCAGCTTGCACGCGGATTTCTTGAGCCCACGCGGTGAGCCTGTCTTTCAGAGATACGGTTTGTTTGAAACGACTCCGCTTTTGCATGGCGCAGCTCCTGTTTGAGGCGCGAGCGCGGCCTTCTCATCACCAAGGATACCGAGGACCGCGCGATGATAACGAAATCTGCGGCCCAAAAGTCGCGAGCGATAATGCAAAAGATGGCGCTTCCTTTGCGGAACGAATGCAGGATTAACATAGGATATTGTCGTCGGATGACTTCGCATCGCGCGGGGCAGTGGTAAGCATGAAGATTGAAATCAGGAATCGCTGCTCGGATTTCAACAGTTACCGGGCGGCGCGCGTGAAGTTGCTGTTCAACGCCGAGAGTGGCTGCAACTTCGATCTCGACGCCGACATGGACCTCGCAGGCGAGTGTGCGATCGGCGTTGTCGTCGGCCCCTCAGGAAGCGGCAAAACCTCGATCGGCCGGCAAATCTTTGGCGAGCCTGCGCCGTTTTGGACTCCGGAATGGCCGCAAGACAAGCCGATCCGAACCGGTGCACAAGTCGCACCCTCGTCGCGGGTCTGAGTGACTGTTCGAGCATAGCCGCAATGGCCGCCGCTCAGCACGGCTCCCTACCGGAACAGTGATCGCCGTTCGGCTCAGAATTGTCTCGCCGCGCGCCCGCCGCCGCTTCCCGTGCCGACGCTACGCGGTGTGGCCTTGACCGGCACTGCCAAGCGGACCACGCTTCTGCAGCCAGGACATTCGAGAGAATGGATTTCGTAGCCTTTGGTTACCGGCTCCGTGCCGACTAGCCGTCGGTTCACGCGACACGTGAAGCAGCGCTGCCCCATTCGGGCCGACAGTTCTGCTTCGGTGATCTGCTCGTGCGGTTCGTTCAATTCGCGTAACTCCCCAAAACCCGAACTTATTTATTAGTGTAGGAACTCAATGGTTTACCCGCGCCGCGACGCTGCGTCTGTGATATGAATCAAGATAATGCAAATTCTTTCTGAACGATTGCTCCATCCATGGTGCGAAAGCCCAGAAGTAATACGACAGGTGTGCCCTCAAAGCGCAGTTTCTCCGACATATTGCCTAACCTACCGACCCAGTTTTCCGAGCGCGTGTTGGCCGGGGCGATTTAAGCGACGGGCGGGCCGTTATGCAGACATGATAGACCGTGACCTTGCTCTGCTTGTCGCGTCAGGCCGGCGCGCTTGACGGCGCGCCGCAACTCAGCTGAGGTACATTAGGGTGGCAACCATGATAGACGGATCGACCTATTCAATTAGGATCGCCGCCCCGTTCGACTTGGATGCGGTCAGCGCCTTGCTCACGTCAAGCTATTCGAGTTTGCTGACCACCCACTATAGCCGCGACACGTTAAGCCGCGCCCTTCCGCTCATGACCAGGGCTAACCCTAGCTTGCTCGCGTCGGGCACGTACTACGTTGCCGAAAAGGAGCCGGGCGCTCTTGTCGGATGCGGGGGGTGGACGGTAGCTCGGCCAGGAAGCGGTGAGACTATTGAGGGCGAGGCGCACATCCGCCACTTTGCAGTTCATCCCGAGTGGCTTGGGCGGAGAGTTGGGGCCACCCTGCTTGCTCGGTGCTTTAGCGATGCCCGGGTACTGGGCATTCTCAAGCTGCATTGCTTTTCGACATTGAACGCTGAAGGTTTTTACCGGGGCTCTGGTTTCGAGAGAATTGGACCAATCGATGTGCCAATGGGGCAAAATCTAACTTTTCCGAGTGTGTTGATGACCCGCAGGCTCGCGTAGGCCCGCCTTGCGGGCTGCGGCGCGGCCGTTGCGGCTGTACTTGTGAAAGCGGGTCGTCATCGTCGTGCTCCTCGGTGCCGTGAAAGGCCTGCGGTGTGCGTCGGCCGGTGAAGCCACACCCACTCCTGCAGCGGCGCAGAAGCCAGCGCTATCAGAAGAAACACCAAGAGCGGCGGTCCCACCGCCAGTAAAAGCTGGTCCGATCTTCTCCAGACGGCCGACGTTAGGATGTCTTTACGGCGTGGGGGATTACCGCACGGGAGGCAGCCGTATTTCCCCTCCACTCCCGTTGATCCCCCAAGTCAATAGTTCGCAAACCATCCGCCGCCTGTGCCAAAGCTTTCTAACAATTTTGAAAATCGCGCCGTGCACCGTCGCTCCTGACCATCAGAAAACGGAGAGATGTCATGGGCAAGAAATCTGTCTTGGAGAACGTCCGCCGATATCGCACTATCGCTTCACTGTGAAGTCAGACCGCGGCGTTCCGTCCTGACCAAAAATGGTTCGCTCCTGGCGCAAGCATTTGAGTACGAGCGCCTTGCGAGAACGGAGCTTGAAGACTACTTGCAATTTGCGATGGCGGGTCGCATGGCAGATGGCTGCCGCTGCGTAAGGCTGTCGAGATAGCAAGGTCAAACGTTCGCAGACAACGGACGCGCGATCGTTCGAGGGTTTTGCTCTGTTACCTTTTGAAAATCCTTTGCCCCATCGCTGTCGTTCTTAACGTGATGTCCGTGCGGTCTATCAAGGACCGCATAGCTGAGCGTCCGAAATATAGCGCGGGTCGAAGTCGGCAAGCGCATCGTTTGGATTGATGGCGCCTCCCCACAGCGCGCGCCGTTGTTTCTCTTCGAGCGCCCAAAACGATCGCAGGGCCGCCGTATTCGCGAAGTGTGGCCACAGGATGGGTTCCACCAAAATCCGTACTAGCGCGCTGCGAACGATGAATTCCATCATTTCGAGCTTTTTCACTAACTCAAGGCGGGCGGTGCGGTCGAACACATCCAGGTGCTTGTTCTCATGCAGGTGTTCTACATCGCTGCGCACATCATATGTCTCGCCCATCATGTCGTGATAGCGAGGTCCGATGAACAGCTCGGTGCGGCTCTTGAACTGCCTTTTGGTGTTCCCAATATCGGGCACGATAAGGCCGTCGATGCAGAGGCAATATTGATGCAGCCGGTCCATGTTGTCGCGGATCGTGCGCGTTTCCAGGTATAAGTGCAGTACGCGAAAGAGCCGGCAAGTATGCGGCTTCGATGGCGGCAATCTGCCAGGCAATCTGGGCCGCCAGTTGCAGCTCAACGAACGTCACGGGCGGATAATGCCGGACCATGCTCGGAACGCCAGGCTCAAAATTGTCCTGTGAACGAACATTGATCTCGCCGCGTTGACGGTATCCTGCAAGCATTACAGGCTTGTGGGCCGGCGCAAACGGGCTAGCGAGCAAGAGACCGGCATAGAAGTGTCCGGCATGACGCTTAAGTTCGGCAGTCTCGGCATCGAGGACTTCCGGCACCCGCGACGCCATCTTGCTGAGCAGGAACAGATTGCTGCGCTCGACCTCTTTGGAGCGGATTGTGCCAAACCGCTCGCGCCAGTGCGCCGGCATATCGAAACGTGCATCCGTAAACGCCCAATGGTGCGGCGTCATCTCCTGGATTGGCACCGGATCGTCGAGTTTCACGCTCAAGGCGATCAAGGCGTACTTCTCGCCGTCATCGACCCAGGACGTGGCTTTGTGGTTTGCTGCGTCCGTGCTGGTGGCATCGTGTGCGAGTATAGACATCAGCGTTCTCACTTGCGGCTGCAAATCATCGAACTTTCGGGCAATGCCTCCTGGGCCGCTGTGAAGCTGGGCTCCGGCCTAGTCACGGCGACCGCTAATCGAACATCGCCAACGATCATGGGCGGAGGAGGCAGGTTCGTCTTAAACAAACCGATGAATTGGTCAAAACCAAGAAAGCCAACCGAAAATCCGATTGGAGAGCCTCGCTGAGCGGAAGCCTTTCGAGCAAATGCAATCGTCACTGCAACGCTGGCCAGCATCGCTGAACTCAGAGCCAGGATAAAGCTGGCAGCGCGCTGCTTGGCTCGATGGATGACGCAAGAGCCGCCGCGAAGGCCGGATTTGCTTGACCCCAGCTTTACGATGGCGCATGCAGTGATAATCCAACCTACTTGGATAAACGCGAACGCCTCTATGAGGGCATGCGGCTAGCTGGGATACCCGAGCGCTAATGAAGCAGACCCTAAGCCATCCTAAGTCGGATCAGGTTGCCGCGTATTTTTATCGAACTCCGCGAGGATGTTTCTGATTTCCCGGTCATCCAAGGGAATTATCTTGTCTCGCTGAAGCTTGGTTCTCATTATCTCTAGGTTTGCCCGCATCTCGATTATCTTGCCGTACTCTACGGCAGACGCGATTCGAACCCCGCTCGGAGCGCGCTCGAATTGCTCGGCCGTGGCTGCGGAAATACCCCCAAGCATCGCCAAGAACGCAGTAATCGCTTGGATAAGCGCGTTACTCAACGCGATTGCAAGTATGCCGGCAAGTCTCCCAGAAATAGACGCGATAAGTGATCCGACATATCTACGTAGTGATAGCGGTGATGAAGTGAAAGCCTTCTTCGTGAAGCGCCTTGATTTGCGGGCCCTTGATCATACCGCGATCGCCAACGAAGGTGATCTCACCACCGCCAAAACGGTTGGCGACCTTCTCGACTTGTGAGGAGACGGTCTTTGTATCTTGGGTATTTCCTGGAAAAACTTCGATGGCCAGCGGATGCCCGGCAGCGTTACACAGCAAGCCAACGACAATCTGCAACTTTCCGCGTTTGCCATCGCGGTTATAGCCGAAGGCGCCAAAAGCGTTGTGTTTGCCTTCGAGATAAGTGCTGGTCACATCATAGAGAAACAAGCCCTGGGGCGACCGCTGTTTTTCAAACAGGACTTTTTCGATATCCGGTTGCTGGTTTGCGAGCCAATCGAGATTGGCATAGAGATCATCCTCGTCAAAGCCGTTCAATCCAAGGATTTCTTTGGCCGCGAGAGCCCGCGCTAGCCCTACGGCGGAAAGCCGCGATCCCTGATCGATGACGCGCGCAATGACTTGCCATAGCGCCAGCAGTCCGTCACGGGTTGGGCCAAGCGCTGCGACAATACCCAAGGAGCGTGCCACCTCATACACCAGATGGACCGCCCCATAGCTCAGCCCTTGTTTGATGACGGTCGCCGACGGGTTGGTATCCAAAGCCGCAAGCTTGTGTTTGTAGCGCAACGCCAGGCGGATGGCCTCGATCTCCGCCGCGGAGCAGCCGCTGAGATTAGCGATGGAGCGATGTTTGACCTTGCCGTCTTCGCGATAGGACTCGCGCAGCAGATAGCGGGTGTAGGTTTTGCCGCCTTGGCGAATGCGGGAGACGTCGACGTACATAGTGGCTACTAATCGCCGTAATTTGCGGCAAATAGTAAATACAGACATCCTGATCGCTCAGGAAGTCTGAAATAGTCAAGCTAAATAGCTAAATTAACAAAATTAGTGGCTACAATTTGGTCTAAAAAACAGCCACAGGCTTGTTTCGCCTTAAGAATTTATGATCGAAGGGGGGAACATCCGTTTTGGGGTAGAGCCCGGCTCTCGCTTGCTTGACCGGCACGAGGGAAATAAATCGCGGCAGCCTCAATGCGGATTTTCCAGGCTGAACGTCTCCGATTGCTCGTCATAGGAGAACAGCTCGCCGTAGCGGCCCCAGGAGACGATGGTCCGAAGCGTCTCGTCGGCATAATCCTCCGACATGTAGTCCTCAAGCTCATTGCGGAAGCGCGCGGCCGGCGCGGTGTGTGACGGCCGCTCGTCGAGCACGCGCTTGATCAGCCCGATGACGGGCACATAGTTGACAAGATGCTCGGCAAACAGCCTCTTGCGAGCATCGGTCTCCAAATGCGCGAAGCGCACGCCGGCGTCGGTCAGCATCAGGTCGCCTTCGCTTAACTGGGCGAACCGCAGCAGTTGCAGCGATTCGCCAAGATGCAGGATGTCGTCGGCTTCGAGCTGCAGCTGGCCGGCGAGCACCGGCAGGTCGGCATGTCCGTTATATGGCGGCCCCGCCAGCGTCTCGATCAGGCCCGACAGCACGTTGGAGGACACGTGGTTGAGCACCATGCCGACGCCAGTGCCGGGAATGCCTTCGATCGTCGGCGTCTTGGGCGTGGCGCGCTCGGTCATGCGCGCATACAGCCTATCGACCAGTTGGCGGAACGCCGGATCGAGACGCTTGCGCGGATGCGGCAGATCGATCTTGTATTCGGCCGCCACTCGTCCCGGGTTCGACGAGAACACCAGGACACGGTCGCACATCAAGACCGCCTCCTCGATATTGTGGGTCACCATCAAGATCGATTTGATCGGCAACCGACCCTCGATCCAGAGATCGACGAGGTCGGTGCGCAGCGTCTCCGCCGTCAAGACATCGAGCGCGGAGAACGGTTCGTCCATTAAGAGCAGGTCCGGATGCACCACCAGCGCCCGCGCGAAGCCGACGCGCTGACGCATGCCGCCCGACAATTCCTTGGGGTAGGCGGATTCGAAGCCGTCGAGGCCGATCAGGTCGATGGCAGCGAGGGCCCGCTTGCGCCGCTCGGCGGCGTCGATGCCGAGCGCCTCGAGTCCCAGTTCGACGTTCTGCAGCACGGTCAGCCAGGGAAACAGCGCAAAGGACTGGAACACCATGGCGACGCCGTTCGGTGGTCCCTTGATGGCTTCACCGCGGCACTCGGCATCACCGGAAGAGGGCGCGATCAGGCCTGCTATGATGCGCAGCAGCGTCGACTTGCCTGATCCGGACCGGCCGAGCAGGCCGACGATCTCGCCGGAGTGGATGGTCAGATCGACCTTCTCCAAAACCAAGAGATCCTCGCCGCTGCGTTTGGGAAATGAGCGGCAGACGCTGCGGATATCGATGAGCTTGGTCTGATTGACTTGCTCGAGCATGAAAAATCCCCTGATCAGCCGAGACGAAGGCGACGTTCGCCGAAGGCGTAGAGTGGCCGCCACAGCAGCCGGTTGGACAGCGTCACCAGAACGCACATGGTGGCGATCCCCAGCACGACGCGTGGGAAATCGCCGGCCTCGGTGGCCGTCGCGATATAGGCCCCCAATCCCTCTGCGGTTAGGCGCGTGTCACCCCAGCTAGCAACTTCCGCGACGATCGAAGCGTTCCAAGAGCCGCCGGAGGCGGTGACAGCGCCGGTGATGTAGTAGGGAAAAATGCCGGGCAGAATGACCTTAACCCACCACCGCCAGCCCTTGAGATGGAAGTTTGACGCTGCTTCGCGTAGATCGGTCGGGAAGGCGCTGGCACCGGCAATCACATTGAACAGGATGTACCATTGTGTGCCCAGGATCATCAGCGGGCTAAGCCAGATATTCGGGTTCAGCCCATAATGGACGATGACCACAACAACGACCGGGAAGGCGAGGTTGGCCGGGAACGCGGCCAGGAATTGCGCGAGCGGCTGCATCCGCTCGGCCAGTCGGGGCCGCAGTCCGATCCAGACGCCAACCGGCACCCAGATCAGGCTCGCCAGCGCGATCAGCACCACGACCCGGATCAGGGTGATGAGGCCGTCGCCCAGTGCGAGATAAAAATCTGACGGCGTCAGGTTCGCCGACAGATATTGATAGGCCTTGAAGCCGGCGTAGCCTGTGCTGGCTGCGATCAGCAAATACCAGAGCGCGTCGATCAGGCGCGATGGCGAGCCCTCGCGCTTGGTGTAGAACTGCATGCTGGTCGGAATCGCGATATGCAGGTTCGAAAACCCGCGGTTCAGCGCCGCAAAGGGATGGGTCAGCGCGCGCAGCGCACGCGTCTTCCGAAATAGATCGAGCATCCAGGAGCTCGGCGCATTGCCGGAGGCCGTCTCCTCGAAGCGGAATTTGTCGGCCCAGGCCACGATCGGACGAAACAGCAGCTGATCGTAGGCGATGATCACGAGCAGCATGGTCAGGACAGCGTAGCCGATGGCCGCAAGATTGCGCTTTTCGATGGCGAGCGCCACATAGGAGCCGACGCCAGGCAATGTGACGGTGGTGTTGCCGACGCTGATTGCTTCCGACGCCACCACGAAAAACCACCCGCCCGACATCGACATCATTGCGTTCCAAATCAAGCCGGGCATGGCGAATGGTACCTCGAGCCGCCAGAAGCGCTGCCAGCCGCTTAAGCGAAAGCTTTGGGTTGCCTCTTCCAGATCCCGCGGCACGCTGCGGATCGACTGATACATGCTGAAGGTCATATTCCAGGCTTGGCTGGTGAAGATCGCGAACACGCAGGCAAGCTCCGCGCCGAGCACCCTGCCGGGAAACAGGTTGAGGAAGAAGACAACGGTGAAGGTGAGAAAGCCCAGGATCGGCACCGATTGCAGGATGTCGAGCAGCGGGATCAGCACCATCTCGGCACGCCGGCTTTTTGCGGCAATCGCAGAGTAGCCAAATGTGAAAATGGTCGAGCAGACGATCGCAAGCAGCATCCGTAGCGTCGTCCGCAAGGCGTAGTGCGGCAGATTGGCCGGATCAAGCGACACGGGAGTGACGGCCACCGCCGACAATGGCAAGGTCGCCTCCTCGCCGCCATAGACCAAAAGCACCATGGCACCGATCACGAGGATGAGCGCCACCAGGTCCCAGATATTGGGCCGCGGTGCCCGCGCCAGCACGGCGATGCGAAGATCCTGCAGCGTCATCGGTCGGGCTCCGTGTAGCGATTTCTAATATTGGGTGTGCAGTCGCACCCCGAACACCGAAGCCGGGCCTCGGTCGCGATTGTAGGCAGGGTTTAGGATGAGCTGATAGTCCAGCGTGATTTTCGAGGCAAACCAGGCAAAGCTGTAATAGGTCTCGAAGATGCCTTCATTGCCCGGATGCGGCAGTTGCCCGTCGCCGACCAGGATTCCAAGTCCGCCGGCATTGAGAAAGGCCTGGTGGACGTCGGAGATGCCGTTGACGACACCGGCGATACCCAAGACGTCGCCCTCGCGTCCCCATTGTTTTCCGGAGATTGAGAGGCCGGCGGCGACGGTGCGGTCGATGTCGGTGAATTCGTAAGGCTCTTTGTGGCCGTCGGCAAATCCGGCGCGCGCGAAGAAGCCGACATTCTCTACGAGCTGCTGCTCGAGATTCATGCTGATGCCGCCGCGGCTGGAGTAGCTCCGGACCTGAGTGATATCGGCGGGGCCGCCGTTGATCGCCGCGAGCAGGATCGCATCCTCGAAGCTGCCCATGCGGCCGCGCGTCAAAAAGCCAGTGATCGCCACCTTGCCCGCCTGGCCGAGGATCGCGTAGCGCCGCTCGATTTCACCGATCCACTGGAATTGCCCGAAGCGCGAATCCAGCGAGGTCGCGTTCGGCATGATCGACATGTCAAACACGCCGCCGCGGAAGGTCCAGGGACCAGTGTACCACTCGATGGCGCCACCGAGCGTATAGCCCCAGGCATCCGCCGCATAGTCAAACGTTCCAGTGTCGACCAGCGACCAGTTCATGAAATCGCCGCGCGGATCGTGGGAATACCTGTTGGTGTCGAACACGTCTGGGACGCCGAATTTTCCGACAGTGATCACCAACCGGTCCGATGTTTGCGATCCTGAAAACTGATTTAAGCCCGAGGCGACGCTCTCGGTATCGCCGCCCAGGTTGATGATTTGCCGCAAAAAGGCCCGCTGCAGACGCGCATAAGGGTAGTCCGCGCCGACCTTGTAAGCCTCGCCGCTCGTGAAGCCCGCTACTCCAAGCGATCCACTCAAGCCAAAGCCCTGGTCGATTTCGGGATTGACCCAGACTTCGGCCCCCTGCCACAGCCGGGCGCCCGCATACAACGTCACGTCGCTGGTCTCACGACCCTGGTTGGGGATCAGACTGTTGGGGCCGAAATAGGGATTGCGGAAGGTGGGCGTCGCCTGGTTGAGGAAGGTCGCCTGGGCGTGGAACGCGAAGCGATCGCTCTCGAGCGCAGACGGGCCTTTGGTCATGAGCTCGCCTGCGGGATTGGCCGTATCAAGGCGATAGTTCAGCCCGAACCGGATGCTCTGCATCGCAAGGCTGGATGTGAATGCATCTGCCGAATGCCCGAAAAGCGGTGTCTTTCGGCCAAAACCCGTCTCCAGGAATTCTGCCTTTGCGGACCAATTGTTCGCAACAGGAAGCTCCACGCCAATGCCCGCGGCCCAGCCGAGCCGCCAGAACAAAGCAGGCTCCAAAGTCCCCGCCGCCGCAAATCCGCCGACAGCGGGCGCAGTGTCCTGGCTTCTAGTGAGCTGATCATAGGTCCAAGCGAATCCTCCTGTCCCATAGAAAAGGAGGTGGTCGAAGGCGTAGCCGATGCGGCCGCGGACGCTGCCGTAATGGACGACCTGTTCGCCATAGGTCACTTGGCCGATCCGGTCTGAGGCCACCGTCTGGCTGCCCCGCACCGAAAACGGGTTCACCACGTCGGAGTTGGGGAAGCTGGCGTCAGCTTCGATGCCCAGCATCAGACGGGACGGCAGCACGTAATTGTAACCGCCCTGAAGGCCGGCGACATAGCTGCCTGTCCCAGCCATGAAGTCGAAATGAAAAGGGAGGTCGAATGAGCCGTTCAGGGCAGGGCCGCCTGGTCCAAGCGGCGTTGCCGACCAGTTGGAAGAACCCCGGATCACGCCGACATGGGCACCGACATACCAGCCGGTCCAGTCGTAGCTGCTCGCAAGGTAGGGCAGCGGCGCTTTGACCCGCAGATCTGTCGCGAAGGCGGGATTGCCGAGCTCCAACAGGATGGCGAGCGCAAGGAGGGCCAACGCGCGCGGCGGGTCGCGGCCGGACCTGTCGCCAATCCTCCAACGCGCGTCTCTTTCGACGGTCTGTGCCCCCATGCCTTCCAGCAATGTCGACGCGCTGCCGCAGCAAAATTTGTCCATGGCAGCTTACCCAAGTTTGCGAGACAACCGTCCCCAACTGAAGTCGCGGCCCAGTGTTATTGCGAATGTTTCGCAACTACAAGAACCGATCGCTGCGCCATCAGTGATGGCATCCGCGAGTGACCGGCGTGCAACACAGTGAGAAAATCGATCCGACGTGCGTTCGGTTCTCGCCAGGGTGGCCGATAATCGGTCAACTGAGCCGGCCTGCTGAGGCTCGCCTGATACGACAGTTGGGAGAAGGTTTTGTGAAATTGCGCGCCGGACCGTGGATCCGTTGAGTGAGCGACCCGGCGCCTCGGAACCTTCCAGCTCCCAGTGACAAGCGAGCCGCTCCGATCCCTTTATCAGGGACCAGCGGCAGACAAGCCGGGGCCGATTCGTGCGTACGCCGCCATCGCTGTGCGTGCGGCCGGTTGTCATTGGCAGCTGTGATCTGCCCTGGGCCTGAGGCAGGGCGCCACGATCGAAGCGGCCACTGAAGCGGCCGAAATTTTGCGAGTTTTTCGAACATCGCTCACCTCCATTCTGCCGGGCGGCAGGGGTGAGCGAAATCACGGTCGCTTAGCTGCGGCCGTCAACCCTCACGACGCCTGCCGTCGCGGTCGATCTCAATGTATCGCAGCAACGCCGCCCCGATTCGATTGATCGAAGTGACATTGCCACTGCAGGTACTGCCCATAGCTCTTTTCTTCAGGGTTGACCGCGGTCATACGAGCGTCGCTCGCAACGACTGCTGTCACCCAGATAGGCCTGCCTCGATGCGAAGTCAAGCGCGGGCGGCTATCCTGGTACTATCCTGAGGGGAGCATCATTACTATCCTCCCGGTAGGATACGAGACATCAGGCGGACTACCCACCTATCGTGATCGCAGAGCGCTTGAAGTGGCCAACGGCGATCTCGAAACGATCATCTTAGCGAGCTCGCCGAGCGCCTCGCGCCGTCAAGAGTGCGATCGAAAACGCCAAACCGGTCATGATGGACGATCACATTGGCCAGAGCCTGAAGTTCTCCGGCGTGAAAGCCTGTGCCGCGCTGAACGAGGTTCGCACGATATCTTTGATATGACCTCATCCGCGCGGCGAGCGAGCAGACGGCGATGTCTCAGCATTGAAGAGTCTTGGCAATTCGGCGTTTGCTGCGAGCCGATCGCAATTCTGTCCTGCGCACTTGTCCTGTACTTCCGCCACATTTGAGCTTACGGTAATCAAACATTTGCTTTTCGGGAACCCGGCCCTGCCGGAACTCCAATGTGCCGCTTCAGCTTCCCGGTGTTGGTCATGGCTTTTTCGGCCATGACTTGGTCGAACGGCCTTGCTGCAGGATCGTTTCAAAAACCCGCGGTGGTAACGGCAGGTGTGTCGACAGCGGCACCATCAGTGCCGACCATTTCGCCCAGCGATCTCGTCGCTGGTTGTGGTCGAGGTCGCGTGCGCGATCCGCAGACGCATGCCTGCCGCGGTCCGGCCGATATCCGATAATTGCCACGCGACTAAAGACGAATCGCAAGATGTCGGTGAGGTGGCTTCGCGCACGCGTACGTTAATAGGTGACCCGCCGGGGAACGGCCGGGCGGGTCGGGGTACGACACGAGGTGGGTTAATATCTTCCCCCGACTGAAGCCGTGGGATTTCCGGGACAGCTGGGCTGTCTTTCGAGTTCGCGCTTCGACGGAGCGCCAATGCCGCTGCTCCACGGCCTCAACGCAGTGGTTTCCACGCGAAAAAGGGATGAGGCGCCCCGTGCCGGACGCGGAATCGGCAACCTTGAACGTTTTAATCAGTAACAGGTGCGAACCAAGCCCAGGTAGTTGCCCCACGCATCAAACTGACGGACGTAGCCGCAACGCCTGTAGCCGTAATAGGGATAGCGATAGGGCTGGCTCGCAGCGATCGCGCTGCCGACAATGATGGCGCTGAGGATACCCGCGCCGATCGGCCAGTCGGGATGGAAGCCATAGGCTTGCGCAGGCGTGGCGGTCGAAACGATGCTGCCGGTGGCGACAAGCGCGGCTGCGACGGCGACAAATTTGGTCCTGGTCGACATTTTAGAAACTCGATCCGGGGTTGCGGTCCGTTGTGGCCCGCGTGACGGTTGGACGCTAGCTTGCCGTAATCGGTTCGTCGCTGCCGTCGTGAAATTTTGGCAATGCGAATCTTAGTCTTATTGCAGCATTTATGAGGATTGCGTGGATCGTTAGCGAGGGCCGGCCGAAAGCAACCTCATGTCGAATCTATCGACATCTTCAAGCAATTCGATGAACCCTCGCGCGCCCTGATCGATCAGCTGCTCGCCTTTCTCGGCCGCCGCAAGGGTCGCATTGCCGGCCGCGCCACTCGGGTGCAGGTCCTGCGCTTGCCAGGCGAAAGGCGCCGGGCGCTGCGGCGAAAGCCATCGAAAATCGTGCTCCATGGCGATGCCAAGGGAGCGAAAATCTGCAATCGCAGCCGTGCGCACCTGCTTCTTGTGGCGCGCCAGCATGATCGAGGTTTCGACCGCCCCGCCATGGATGCCGTGGCGCACCTCTTCCGCCGGAAACAAGTTTTCCGCCGCACAAAGGCGTGACCAGGAGGTGGTGACGGCGAGAAGCCCATGGTAGGCGCGCAAATCCTGCGCCACCAGGGCCATCGCCGCACTGTTGCCGCCATGGCTGGTGACGATGACAAGCTTTTTCACCCCAGTGCGCGCCACGCTCTCGCCGAGCGCCGTCCACTCTTTGAGCGCCGCTTCCGTCGACAATGTCAGCGTGCCCGGAAAATCGATATGCTCGGTGGAAATCCCGATCTTTTGCAGGGCAAGGAAGGTCGCCGGCAACGCCGCCGGCAGAAGCTCGCGCACCCGCGCAAGATAGGCTTCCCCGATCAGCACATCGGTCTCAAGCGGAAGATGCGGGCCGTGCTGCTCGGTCGCGGCCAAGGGCAAGACCGCAATCCATTGCGCCGCGGTCATCGCGTCGACGACCGTCCAGTCGATCTCGGTCCAGTCGCGGGGTGGCACGCTCGGCATCGCAAGATGTATCTTTCAGCCGGTTTGCGGGTTAGTTAATGGCGCTCTTAATCTTGGGCCAGAACAATGGACGGAGTCCAATCATGAAGGCGCATCTTTTGCTGCGAGCGTTAACAGCCCTCTGCCTGGCCGCGCGCTTGAGCGCGGCTGCTACCGCTCAGGATGTGTTCCTAGGCTGTTTCCTGGTGGGATCCTCTAGAGTCG